>Ga0181520_10001366_pt1 | contig 49748 bp, 39 predicted proteins | sample PEATcosm2014_Bin_29_FD_132451 | JGI IMG/M metagenome (GOLD analysis project Ga0181520, IMG submission 132451) | Peatland microbial communities from MTU Mesocosm Facility, Houghton, MI, USA - PEATcosm2014_Bin02_30_metaG | ecosystem: Environmental > Terrestrial > Soil > Wetlands > Peat | place... | reverse complement strand
TTGCGGGCTGACCTTGCTCTTGCCCTCACGGATGATCGCGTCCCAGGGAGCGACGCCCGCGGCCATCACGCGCACCAGAACTTCGCCGGGGCCCGGCGACGGCACGGGCACATCCTCGACCACTACGACATCGAGCGGCCCGAAGCTATGAATTCTGGCTGCCTTCACGGCTAATTCCTCCTCACCTTGAAGATCATTGAGCGTCCGCTAGCGACTGAGGCCACCATCGATAACGACTTCAGTGCCAACGTTCCCTTTAGGCGTCGCAAGCCCAGCAACGAGTTCAAGGCACCAGCAAGATCTTCCCGATACCACCCTTTTCTGCCGCTGCTTGCGCCGCGGCCGCCTTTCTAAGCGGCAGTTTCAGGCTAATCGGAATTACTAGCTTGCCGTCTCGCACCGCTTCAGCCATGAACTGAAGCGTTTCTCTGTCGAACTTCGAGAAGACAAACACCGCCTTTACAGATGGGTGCTCCGAGCTGTTCTGCGGCGTTCCGGCAACCGAAGCAAACACTCCTCCCGGCTTGACCTTGGCGATCAGCTTCTCGGCGGTTCTTCCGCCGACCGTATCCGCAACCGCATCGAGCGGCGGAAGATTCGCAATCGCGCTTTCGTCGTCGGTTGCGACCACCTGATCCGCGCCTACAGTCTTCGCCTCTTCCATCTGCCTCTTCAAAACACCAGCGATCACAATCGCGCCGCGATCCTTCGCAGTGAATACCGCCGAACGCCCGACATTTCCTACTGCGCCCACAACCATGACCTTCTGGCCCGCTTTGATCCCAGTAGCTGCAAGCAACTGGTTGCCGGTCACCGTCACCAGCGGCAGCGCCGCCGCCTGGATCAAATCAAGGCCCACAGGAATATCCGCTAGGACGTCCGCTTTCACCGCGCAGAGTTCGGCGTACGTATTGTCTGCCATTGCGAACACCTTGTTGCCCACAGTAAAGGCCTCAACGCCCGATCCGACCTTCACCACGGTGCCCGACATATCGACTCCTATCAGGCCTGGGAAGTGGATGGGATAAAAATCCTTCGTTAACCCGGCACGCCGTTTGTAGTCGATCGGATTCACGCTCGAGGCTGCGACCCGCACCAACACCTCGCCCTGTCCGGGCACCGGGTCAGGATACTCCTCAAACTTGAGTACTTCAGGGCCGCCATATGCGCGGACGACAATTGCTTTCATGATTCATCTCCAAGTTGGGAAAACATGTGCTAATGAACAATTGGATGAAGAAAACCAGCTTGCTCGCTCTATTGCGTTTCGACTGCCTGCTCGCGCCCACCAAGACCCAACTCCGTTCCCTTTTCGAGAGCCTCTAGAACGAGCGCGCACTTTCCTGTCACCCGCCGTGAGCTAGAAACTCCGCTCCCACCTTCGCGTTATTGCTATTAAGCCAGAACCGGAGTGAAGAATCTATTGGACGTTGGTATCGATCGGCACCTTCGCAATCGATACAGCGGCAAAAGAGTAGGGCAATCCGAAATTTATAAGCTTTTTAGCAAGCCCAAGGCATCATAGGCCTATGCTGCAGAGCATGTCATCTTCCCAGATGGCGAAGTCTTGAATTATCGGAGAACAGAATGGCCATTACAAGTGAAGTTTCGGCTGACATCCCGGCGCCGCTTAGCCCCGACGAACTGCGGAAGATCGATGCATACTGGCATGCCTGCAATTATTTGGCAGCAGGAATGATCTATCTCCGCGCGAATCCTCTGCTTCGCGAGCCGTTGAGGCCGGAGCACTTCAAGAACCGACTTCTTGGTCATTGGGGGTCTGATCCGGGACAGTCTTTGGTTTGGATTCATCTAAACCGCCTTATCAAGAAATATGACCTGAATGTTATGTACATCTCCGGCCCTGGCCACGGTGCGCCGGCCACGCTGGCCAACTGCTACCTTGAAGGCTACTATTCCGAGATTTATCCCGACAAAAGTCGTGACGAAGCCGGCCTGCTCAAGTTCTTCCAGCAGTTTTCGTTTCCCGGCGGGATCGGCTCGCACTGCACGCCTGAAACACCCGGTTCGATTCACGAAGGCGGCGAGCTGGGCTATTCCATCTCTCACGCGTACGGAGCCGCTTTCGACAATCCAGACCTCATCGTTGCCGTCACTGTAGGAGACGGCGAGGCCGAAACAGGTCCGCTTGCCACCTCCTGGCATTCGAACAAGTTCCTGAATCCCATTCGCGATGGGGCTGTGCTGCCGGTGTTGCACCTCAACGGCTACAAGATCTCGAATCCCACGATCCTCGCGCGCATTCCGCGCGAAGAACTGGAGGCGTTGCTGATCGGATACGGCCACAAACCCTTTCTCGTCGAGGGTGATGACCCGTCTGCGATGCATCAGAAAATGGCTTCGACCCTGGAGCAATGCATCCTGGAAATTCGCTCGATCCAGCAGCGCGCCCGCTCAACCGGCGATGCCACGCGCCCCCGCTGGCCCATGATCGTACTTCGCTCCCCCAAGGGATGGACTGGGCCGAAAGCCGTAGATGGCCACAAAGTGGAGGGGTCGTGGCGGGCGCACCAGGTCCCCGTGTCCGACCCAGCCACGAATGAGAAGCATTTGAAGCTTGTTGAAGACTGGCTGCGCAGCTACAAGCCCGAAGAGCTATTCGACGACGACGGAAGACTCATAGCGGAACTCCAGGATCTTGCACCTTCGGGGCCGCGCCGTATCTCCGCCAATCCTCACGCAAACGGCGGACTGCTGCGAAAAGAACTCGAACTGCCGGACTTTCGCGACTACTCAGTCGAGGTCAAAGCGCCGGGTGCGGCCTACGCACTGCCCACCGACGTGCTTGGACACTTTCTGGCCGAAGTAATGCGACGTAACATGAGTTCCTTCCGCGTGTTTGGACCCGATGAGACAGCCTCCAACAAGCTTACAGCCATCTACGCCGCCTCAAAGAAAACCTGGTTGGCCGAATTCAAGCCGGAAGACGCCGATGGCGGCGAACTCGATGTCTCTGGGCGCGTGATGGAAATGTTGAGCGAACACACGCTCGAAGGCTGGTTTGAAGGTTATGTTCTGACTGGCCGTCACGGATTCTTCTCAAGTTATGAAGCCTTCATCCACATCATTGATTCCATGTTCAACCAGCACGCCAAATGGCTGGAGAAGTCCAAGAAAGAGCTCGATTGGCGAGCACCTGTGCCTTCAATCAACTTCCTCATTACATCTCTTGTGTGGCGGCAGGATCACAACGGCTTTACGCATCAGGATCCTGGATTCCTCGACGTGGTCACCAACAAAAGCCCCGATGTCGGGCGAATCTACCTGCCGCCAGACGCAAACTGTTTGCTGAGTGTGACGGATCACTGCCTTCGATCGCGCGATTACGTGAACGTCATCGTCGCGGATAAGCAGGAGCATCTTCAATACCTCACCATGGAAGATGCGGTAACCCACTGCACCAAGGGCATCGGGATTTGGGATTGGGCGTCTACCGACAACGGTGAAGAGCCCGACGCCGTGATGGCTTGTGCCGGCGACATTCCGACTATGGAGTCGCTTGCCGCGGTTGCAATCTTGAAGGAACACTTCCCCGATTTGAAGATACGATTCGTCAATGTTGTAGATCTTTTCCGCCTCGTGCCGGAGACTGACCATCCTCATGGACTCTCCGATCGCGACTTCGATTCTTTGTTTACCACTGACAAACCAGTGATCTTCAACTTCCACGCCTATGCTTCGCTCATTCACAAACTCAGTTACCGGCGCAAGAATCACGACAACATACATGTGCGCGGGTACAAGGAAAAAGGCAGCATCAACACTCCGCTCGAGCTTGCGATTCTCAATCAGATCGACCGTTTCAATCTGGCAATTGACGTCATCGATCGTGTCCCGCATCTGCGTTCTGTCGGCGCCCACGTCAAGGAATCGCTGAAGGGTGAGATCATCGCGAGCGTTAATTACGCTCACGCCGAGGGCATCGACAAAGAAGAAATTCGAAACTGGAAGTGGCCGGGATAGGCATGGCGAAGCCGAAGTCGACGAGTCCAGGGCACGCGCTCACAGGTTGATTGAGCCCTCGGCAGATTCGTTAATCTTCTATGAAAATTCGCAATCCCCGATTGACGGAGCGCCGAATCGGTTCTACGTTCACAACCATGATTGAACAGGACTTTGACCAATTGCTTCGCTCCTATCGGCAGGCCGTGGATGCCTGGATAGAAGCGATTCGCGCCGAGGAATCGCTCGCCACGGAAGACCACTCGATGGTTCAGATGGAGAAGTGGGATGACGCCGGCTTCAAACTTCACGATGCCGAACTGACGGCCAAGAAGGCGCGCGACGCATACAAGAATTCCTTGCGAAAGAAGAACTACGGCTTCTAAAGTATCTCTCTGTCAAGAAGAGATCGACGGAAGCTTGACAGGATTCTTGTGACCGAAGAGGCGTGAGGCGGGGTTTCACAAACGGCCTGCTCCCCCACCCCACAATTCGTTCAACGGGACACCGCTTGCATGGCGGGTTCGAGAACATGATCGGTCACCTTGGTTGATTTCAATGTGCTCAGGATATTTCTGGCTTGAGCCGCCTCCGCGGAATTTCCATGAGCAATCACCAGATACTGGCCCGCCTTTACGGCTGCCTCGTAGAGCACGATGCTGTCTTTCGGTATTCCTATGCTGTAAAGACCCGCACCGATAGCACTCAAACCGCCGACTACTATCGCGTTTTCCAGGCCGGCGACGATCCACGCCACCAGCGGACCGCCGACCAGCACAGGACCTATCGCGGGCACCCAAAAGAATGCGGCCCCAAACAGTAAGCCCCAGAATCCGCCCCAGAAAGCGCCCAACTTGCCCCAATACTTCATGCGGTCTCCCGCGTTGTAGTAGCCAACGACATGCTCGTCCGTGTGATAGTCCTTCCCAACAACTGACAACTTTTTCATGTCGAAGCCTGACTTCTGCAGTTCCTTCACCGCCTCTTCCGCTGCCGAGTGGTTGTCATACACTGCGATCACTGCGTTTGTGCCCGTCATATTCTGTCTCCTCTCCAAGTCTGGTTTGGTTGGTTGAGATCTCACTTCACTTTTGCCATTACTTCCTCTGTCGGCCGACTCCCTGACGTGTGGATTCTTAGCTCCGCACTCGGCGTCCTCGTGTCACAGCCCCTTTGGCCGCAGCCTCTCTTCCATTCTCCTGAGGATGAATGCCAAGATCGTGCCACGAAGTTTCCGCGAGGTTGACGCCATAGTAGTTTGCAGCTTTCTCGATGTTCGCGAACGCCAAAGCACGGTCGCCATCGGGGACATCGATGACTTGATCGAACCGCGCGACCGCGCTGCGCACATGTTGGGCGTCGGTCAGTGGTTCTTTGCGCTGCTTCGGAAACGCATAGACGCTGTCGGGTAAGTCGCTCTGCACGGTTAGCCGTCCGTGTTTCTCATGGGGTTTCCAGGTCGCTTCCGGCATGTCGTAGCCCTCCTCGTTTTAAATAATCGGCTAGAAGGCGAACGCCGCGTCGGCCCATGCACAAAAGCGATCGAGCCACAGGCGGTTTACCGTGAACGTTCCCCATTCCTGATTTGAGCCGCCGCTCGGATTTGATCTTGTCTCACGACCATTGAGGAGCCTTTCCGACTCTTCGTAGGCAGAAGCACAATTGCGCGGCCGCTCGTCCATAGGAATCGGCTGCGATTGAGCGATTACAACCGAGCTGCTCCGGCGAATCAATTGGACGATGGTATTGGCGATACCTTGGTATTGCCCCGTGTCAAAAAGGACGCGGCACCCTGTACCCATATCATTCACAGTTTGATGTTGGTCGATACCTTCGTCTAATAGATTCGTCATCGCGATTCTGGCCTAATTGACGTCAGGTGATTTGGCTATTGAATGAGGAGAAATATGGCAACTCTGAGTGCGGCTCCGACCGGGGAGCCGATAAACGGCGCTATTGCGCAAAGATTAGATAGTAGGTTCGAGGTGGTCGTCATCCCGGTCGCGGACGTTGACCGCTCGAAGGATTTCTACACCAAACTCGGGTGGCGACTCGATGCCGACTTCCCCTTTGATAACGGCATCCGTGTTGTTCAGTTCACGCCCCCCGGCTCAGGGTGCTCGGTTCAGTTTGGCACGAAGATTACATCGGCCGCGCCAGGATCGGCCCGGGGCCTCTACCTGATCGTCTCCGATATTGCGGCTGCACGCAAAGATCTTGTCACACGCGGCATTGATGTGAGCGAGGTGTTCCACCCAGGAACGCCAGGCGCTCAGTTCCAAACCGACGGCAGTGATCGCATCAGCGGGCCAGCACCCGAGCATGCGACCTACAACTCGTTCGCCACGTTTTGTGATCCCGACGGCAATGGATGGCTGTTCCAGGAAGTCACAACTCGGCTGCCCGGCCGAGGACTTAGTAATTTGGATGTAGCGACGCTGACCGAGCTGTTGTTAGAGGCTGAGAAGCACCACGGAGAATATGAACCGACCGCTCCGAAGCACCACTGGTCGGACTGGTACGCCGCTTATATTGTCGCGCGTCAGGACGGCAAGAACCCCGAAGAGGCAGCCAAAGAAGGCAAAATCCACGTTGAGGGGGCACGTTGAGCACTACGACGAAGCACTTCGACGCAATCATCATTGGTACGGGGCAGGCGGGCCCACCGCTGGCGGCGCGGTTTGCGGGTGCCGGAAAAAGCGTCGCGATTATTGAACGCGATAAATTTGGCGGCACATGCGTGAATACGGGATGCACCCCGACAAAGACGCTCGTGGCGAGTGCCTACGCGATCCATGTTGCCCGCCGAGGTGCGGAATATGGTTTCTCCACCGGCGATGTGCGTGTCGATATAAACCGGGTGAAAGCCCGCAAAGACGCAGCCTCCATGAGTTCCAGCAAGGGAGTAGAGGAACGGCTCCGAGGAACGGCAAGTTGCACGGTCATTCAGGGCCATGCCCGCTTTGAGTCGTCGAACAGCATCGTGATCAACGATGAAGTTCTCAAAGCCGACAAGATCTTTATCAACGTGGGCGCGCGCGCTTCCGTCCCAGAAATGCCGGGGATTCACGACGTCCCGTTTCTCACCAATTCATCGATAATGGACATCGATTTCCTTCCCGAGCATTTCGTCATTGTCGGGGGAAGCTATGTGGGGCTGGAGTTCGCGCAGATCTATCGCCGCTTGGGGAGCGAGGTCACGATTGTGGAAATGGGACCGCGCCTGATTGGACGGGAGGACGAAGACATTTCTGAAGCTGTGCGCGAAATCCTGCAGGCTGAGGGCATACACATCCGGCTGAACGCGAAATGTATCTCGCTCGAGAAACGCGATGGCGGCGTCGCGGTCGGCATTACATGCGAAGAAGGTCCGCCAGAAGTAGTCGGCACTCACGTCCTTCTGGCCGTGGGACGTACTCCCAACACGAGCGACCTGGGACTCGACCGGGCTGGGGTCGCCACCGACCACCGCGGCTACATCGTGGTTGACGATCAACTGCAGACAAGCGTGCCCAGCATCTGGGCACTGGGTGACTGCAATGGCCGCGGCGCCTTCACGCATACTTCCTATAACGACTACGAGATTGTTGCGGACAATCTCTTCAACGCTGACCATCGCCGGGTCTCCGACCGAATCCAAGCGTACGCGCTATATACCGATCCGCCGCTAGGGCGATGCGGGATGACGGACGCAGAGATACGGAAATCCGGACGTCGCGCCCTCGCTGCGAAATATCCGATGAGTCATGTGAGCCGGGCCTACGAAAAAGGTGAGACACAGGGATTCATCAAAATCAGCGTCGATGCAGAAACGAAACAAATACTGGGTGCTGCGATTCTTGGAGTCGGAGGCGATGAAGTGATTCACGTTCTGCTGGACGCTATGTATGCGAGGGCGCCATACACGGTCATCCAGCGCGCCATGCACATTCATCCGACGGTTGCAGAATACCTGCCGATCATACTCGACAAACTGGGGCCGTTTGCGTAGCCATGGCAGTCTTAGCCGCGCAGCGATCGAGTCAATGTCATGGGTTGCCGCCGGCGGCCATTGTCCGGCACGTCAAAAGCTGGTACCAATGTATCGCCGAAAGATCGCAACGAGAGATCTGGTGGATTTATGGGTCGCGCAATCGCTTCGGTCATCCACTTCGAGAAGAATCGCGCTCACTACTGAAACAGCTCTCTCACGGACGAGGATACATTGTGTACAGCCGGCCCTCTGCAATCGACCAAGTCGGGGAAGACTTCGACGCTTCCGGGCACATTGACACAGCTCAGCTAGAGAAAATTGGGGTGTCACACGGTAGTGACTTCTATCTGTGTGGTCCCTGTTCATTCTTGCAGAACATGCGCAATGGGCTGCGAAACTGGGGTGTGCTCGCCGGGAATGTACACACGGACGTCTTCGGTTCGCTCGATGCCATTACACCTGGTATGGCGCAGGTTGTTCTCACTCCTCACCCACCACACGGGCCTCCCGGATCTGGCTCCCCAGTCTCATTCGCGCGTAGCGGGGTTACCGCCGCTTGGAATCCGAAATTCGGAAGTTTGCTTGAACTGGCGGAAGCGTGCGATGTTTCGGTCAGATGGTCGTGCCGGACTGGAGACTGTCATACCTGCATGACTGGTCTGATTGGCGGATCGATTACTTATAGCCCTGAGCCGCTGGAGAGGCCAGCCCCCGGGAACGTGGTCGTATGCTGTTCCCAGCCAAATGCGGGTGTCACGCTGGATCTCTGATGGAAACCGGAGGATGGAAAACTACGTCAATGACCGAATTAGCGAAAGAGCAGAATATTGCGAATGGTTTCGCGGCACCGTCCGAGGTGGGCGAGATTCAGGCGGGAAATCCCCTCCCGATTGGAGGCGCCCACCAACAAGGAAGGGGAGTCAATTTTGTTTTGTTCAGCCGTCACGCAACCGGTGTCCGGCTGGAGTTCTATCGAAAGTCCGACGATTCTTCTCCGAGCAGATTCATTGACTTCGACCCGGTGCGTCACCGGACAGGCGATATCTGGCATGTGTGGGTGCCAGCCATTCCCACAGGTCAACTCTACGGTTATCGCATCGAGGGGCCGTATCGACCCGAAGAGGGCCATCGCTTCAACCCACATAAGCTGCTCCTCGATCCGTATGCAAGAGCGATTGCCTGGGTCGAGAACTGGGATTTTTTAGCCGCACGCGGCTACGATTCATCCAGCAGCCTGACTGACTTAAGCTATTCGACTTTTGATAACGCAGGCACAACTCCGAAATGCGTCTTTACCGGCGACCATTTCGACTGGGAGATGGATTCGCCTCCAAAGCATTCCGCATCCGACACGGTCATCTACGAGACACACGTTCGCGGCTTCACAATTCATCCGAGTTCGGGCGTGGCGCATCCTGGAACCTTCGCTGGGTTGACCGAGAAGATACCGTATCTTCAAGACCTGGGAGTGACCGCCATTGAGTTGATGCCGGTACTTGAATTCAACGAAAACGAATCCAATCGTCTAAATCCAATCACAGGAGAGAGACTCAAAAACTACTGGGGCTATAATCCCGTTGCCTTTTTCGCTCCAAAGCAGTCCTACTGCATTGGAGGACCTCACGGTCAGCAGATCCAAGAGTTCCGAGAGATGATCAAGGCTTTTCACCGCGCTGGCATTGAAGTGATCCTGGATATCGTCTTGAACCACACAGCTGAGAGCGATGAACTGGGCCCCACGATTTCTCTGCGCGGCATTGAGAACTCGATCTTCTATATGCTTCAAGAGAACGGGCACCGATACTACAAGAACTTTTCCGGCGTTGGCAATACGCTGAATGCAAATCATCCCGTCGTGCGGGAGTTCGTCAGGAATGTGCTTCGTTACTGGGTCATGCACATGCATGTGGACGGCTTTCGCTTTGACCTTGCTTCGGTCCTGGGCCGGGATGAGCATGGGGAGATGCTGCTCAACGCTCCGCTTCTCGACGGCATTGCGGAGGATCCTATCCTGCGGGACGCAAAAATAATCGCCGAGGCTTGGGACGCAGGCGGCGCCTATCAAGTGGGAGGTTTTTCCACCAAGCGTTGGACGGAGTGGAACGGCCGTTTCCGTGATGATGCGCGCCGGTTCTGGTCTGGCGACGCGGGCATGATCGGATCGTTCGCGAGCCGAATCTGTGGAAGCTCGGATTTATACCAAAGCTCAGGCAAGGGCCCCGCAAGCAGCCTCAACTTCGTCACTTGCCATGACGGCTTCACGCTGAACGATTTGGTCAGCTACAAACAGAAGCACAATGATGAAAATGGCGAGTTCAGCCGCGATGGAACCGATGCCAACTATAGCGACAATTGCGGGATGGAAGGGCCAAGCCGGGATCCCGGTGTCGAGGGCATGCGTATCCGCTTGATCAAGAATTTCCTGTTGACCTTGTTCATCTCTCGCGGGGTTCCCATGTTGCTCGGTGGGGATGAGTTTCGCCGAACCCAGCGTGGCAACAATAATGCCTACTGCCAAGATAACGAGGTGAGCTGGTTGGACTGGAGCCTGCTCGAAAAGCATAAAGAGATCCAGCGCTTCACTCGGGGAATGATCGCCTTTCGCCGAGCCCATCCTGTTTTACGAAGCGAAAAGTTCTACACGGATGAAGAGATAAAGTGGTTCGCGCCAAACGGCGCCGCTCCCAACTGGGCGGACCAGCGGCAGAAATCCTTTGCGTGTTTGATTTTGGGAGAGACGGAACCCGAATTGTTCCTCCTGTTTAACGCCGACACCAGATCGGTTGATTTTTCCATTCCTGTGTTACCAGCCGGGAAGATCTGGCGTTTAGCAGTCGATACTTCCCTCGCCGCCCCTGACGATCTCCCCGACTCCGGGAAAGAGCCTTCCATGGAGAGCCAATTCGGATTTCGGCTCGAACCTCGATCAAGTGCAATTCTAGTGACGGATCACCGCGAGGCGCTTCATGACAATTAACCCTGCTGCCGGGAAGCCGGCTGACCCATCCATTCTTGTTAACGTCCCGAAGCTCATCACAGCTTATTACGAGTTACGGCCTGATCCGAGAGATCCCAGACAGCGAGTTGTCTTCGGTACTTCCGGCCATCGCGGATCTGCGTTCGACGTGGCGTTCAATGAGTGGCACATCCTGGCCATCACTCAGGCGATTTGCGATTACCGCAAACTCCAGAAGATTGACGGGCCGCTTTTCCTGGGGATAGATACTCACGCTTTGTCAGAACCCGCATTTGCAAGCGCGTTGGAAGTGATTGCGGCAAATGACATCGATGTAATGCTCTCCGAAGGCACACCATACACTCCGACCCCAGCCGTCTCCCACGCGATTCTGCTTTACAACCGCGCACGAGCGTCAGGGCTTGCCGACGGTATCGTAATCACGCCGTCTCACAATCCTCCCGATGACGGGGGCTTTAAATACGACCCTCCGCATGGAGGACCTGCGGATTCGAGCGTGACTTCGTGGATTGAAGCAAAAGCCAATGCCTTTCTCGAGTGCGGCCTCGACGGTGTTAAGCGCACGCAGTTTGCCAAAGCGCTACGCTCACCCACAACGCATAAACACGACTTTTTGAGCCAGTATGTCAGCGATCTCAATCATGTTGTCGACATGAATGCGGTGCGCGACGCCAAGATCAAACTTGGCGTGGATCCACTCGGGGGAGCAGGCATCGATTATTGGCCGCGGATTGCCGAGCAGTTTGGTCTCGATCTGACGATCGTCAACCAAACTGTAGATCCCACGTTTCGATTCATGACCGTGGATTGGGATGGAAAGATTCGCATGGACCCTTCTTCGCCTTATGCGATGCAGAGGCTCATCGCATTGAAAGACAAGTTCGATATCGCGTTTGCCAGCGATACCGATCACGATCGCCACGGCATCGTGACCAAAGGAAGCGGGTTGTTGCCTCCGAATCACTACCTTTCAGCGTGTGTCAGCTATTTGTTCGCGAACCGGTCCGGTTGGTCTAAAGACGTCGCCGTCGGCAAGACAGTGGTGAGCAGCAGCATGATCGATCGCGTCAGCGCTCGCCTGGGGCGGCGGCTTTATGAAGTTCCGGTGGGCTTTAAGTGGTTTGTCGAAGGATTGCTCGCCGGCCGCTTGGGTTTTGGCGGCGAGGAGAGTGCCGGTTCCTCCTTTCTCCGGCGCGACGGCAGCGTATGGACCACCGATAAAGACGGAATCGTTCCCTGTTTACTCTCAGCAGAAATTACGGCGCATGTGGGCAAAGATCCGGGTGAGATTTATCGTGAGCTCACCCACGAACTGGGAGACCCAGTCTACGAACGCATTGATGCTCCGGCTACGCCCGAACAAAAAGCCGCTCTGGCAAAATTGTCCCCGTCCGACATTCGCGCTAGCGAAGTTGGTGGTCAGCCGATACTGAAGATTCTGACCACCGCTCCCGGATACGGCAATCTAGAAAACGGCCATCCAATTGGAGGGATCAAAGTGATCACCAAGGACGGCTGGTTTGCAGCACGTCCTTCGGGTACGGAGGAAATCTACAAGATTTACGCCGAGAGTTTCCTTGGTCAGGACCATCTACGACAGATCCAGAGAGAAGCCCAGACCATTGTTTCGGAAGCGCTCGCTCGCAGTGCACAGGTGTCCTGATCCGATAAGCCCAAGACATAAGCCATGAGAGGAGTTTGTTTATGAGTAGCTCGACGATCTTTGATCGTTCCATCGATCCAGCCATCTCAGATGCTCTTACCGACTTGGCCTTGGACCTTAGATGGTCGTTCAATCACTCGGCGGACCGGCTTTGGGAACAACTCGATCCCGAACTCTGGGAACTGACCCATAATCCATTGGTTATGCTGCAAACCGTCTCCCGGGAAAAACTACAAACTGCTACCTCCGACCCAGGATTTCAAAAACTCTTGGCTGATCTCCACCGCGAGAAAGCGCTCGCCGAAGAATCGGAAGCGTGGTTCCAAAAAGCGCATCCAAATTCGGGCGTGTCGACAGTTGCGTATTTCTCGATGGAGTTCATGTTGAGCGAAGCGCTGCCGATCTATTCCGGCGGACTCGGCAACGTTGCCGGCGATCAGCTCAAAGCCGCAAGTAACCTGGGCGTCCCAGTGACCGGAATTGGATTGCTTTACCAGCAGGGCTATTTTCGGCAGGAGATTGATGCACAAGGCCACCAGCAGGCTTTGTACCCATTCAATGATCCCGGCCAGCTTCCGATTCGACCGGTGCGCGAACCAAGCGGCGAATGGCTGCGCCTGGCGATCGCTTTGCCTGGCTTCAAGTTGTGGATCAGAGTCTGGCAAGTCGAGGTGGGCCGGGTCAAACTGTATTTACTCGATACCAACGATCCCGCGAACCCTCCGGCTTACCGCGGCATCACGACTGAACTGTACGGTGGCGGTCCGGAGTTGCGTTTGAAACAGGAGTTAGTCCTCGGTATTGGAGGCTGGCGACTCCTGCGAGCCTTGGGATTGCAGCCCGAAGTCTGCCATCTTAATGAAGGTCACGCCGCATTCGCGGTGCTTGAACGGGCACGTTCCTACATGGAAGACAATGGCAGGCCATTCGACGTCGCGCTTGCCGTCACCCGCGCCGGCAACCTTTTTACGACCCACACTCCCGTGGAGGCGGGCTTTGACCGCTTTGGTCCCAGCCTGATCGAACGATACCTCAAGAACTATGCCGAGGAGAAACTGTCGATTTCATTCGACGAGCTTCTAGCGTTGGGGCGGCGCGATCGCCAAGACCCGTCCGAACCGTTTAATATGGCCTATTTGGCGATCCGTGGCAGCGGCGCTATCAACGGTGTCAGCAAATTACACGGCCAAGTAAGCCGGCGGCTCTTCCAGCCGCTCTTTCCCAGGTGGTCTGAAACTGAGGTGCCGGTAACTCACGTGACCAACGGAGTGCACACGCCCAGTTGGGACTCTGCTGAAGCAGACCGCTTGTGGGAACTTTCCTGCGGAAAACAATGCTGGCACGGGACACTGGCAGATACAGAACGAGAGATTCGCGCAGTCAGTGATTCCGACCTCTGGCAACTCCGCACAGATAACCGCAAGACTCTCGTCGAGTACGTCCGAAGACTTTACGGCCGTCAATTAGCAGCTCGGGGCGCGTCGCCGGAAGACCTCGCGCAGGCCGGATTGATACTCGATGACAATATTTTGACTTTGGGATTTGCCCGTCGCTTTGCCACTTACAAACGCCCGAATCTTCTCCTGCACGATCCGGCGCGGCTTCTCAACATTCTTACGAATCAAGACCGCCCAGTTCAATTCGTCATTGCAGGCAAGGCTCATCCCCAGGATGCCGAGGGGCAGGAGATGATCCGGCAGTGGTTTGAGTTTGCGCGCCGTCTTGAGGTTCGATCCCGGGTGGTCTTCCTTTCCGATTACGACGTTCTCATGGCGGAGCATCTGGTTCAGGGCGTGGATCTCTGGGTGAACACTCCGCGACGGCCTTGGGAAGCGAGCGGCACAAGCGGCATGAAGGTACTGGTGAACGGCGGGTTGAATCTTTCGGAACTCGATGGCTGGTGGGCGGAGGCGTACTCCCCGGAAGTGGGCTGGGCGATCGGAGATGGACGCGAACATGGGGATGACCCTTCCTGGGACGCAGCTGAAGCTGAAAGTCTCTATGCGGTGCTCGAAAGGGAGGTGATCCCGGAGTTCTATACCCGCGACGAGCCTGGAATCTCACGCGGCTGGGTTGCCCGCATGCGCGAAAGCATGGCCCGCTTGACGCCGGTCTTTTCGACCAATCGCGCAGTCCGCCAATATACCGAAGAACACTATCTCTGGGCGGCGGCAGCATTTCGCCAACGCGCCGAGAATCGAGGTTCAATGGGAGCCGATCTCGTTGCCTGGCAGGCCGAACTGGCGAAACACTGGTCAGCGCTGCGGTTCGGCGCCGCGACCGTCGAGCAACAGGGCGAGCAATTTCTATTTCACGTACAAGTATTTCTTGACGATATCGACCCCGACGTCGTGAGCGTTGAACTCTACGCAGATGCACAGAAAGACGAAGACCCAATCACGCACACTATGAATCGTGACGAACGCCTGACCGGGACGACGAATGCGTTCACCTACAGTGCTTCTATTCCCACGAGCCGCCCGGCTGCTGACTACACGCCGCGCCTCGTTCCACGCCACGAAGGAGCGTTCGTGCCGCTTGAGGCTCCTTTCATTCTGTGGCACGAAGCACCGTCCTGGCGATGAACTTTGAGATTGGCTGCGACGCCGTTAGCAGGAGATTGCGTTCGCAGGATTGTGACGGAAGATCAGACAGCGGGAGTGGCTGCGATCACTCCCGCAGATCCACAATCGGACGACCCACCATGCCTGACAAATCTTGACCGCCCGAAAAGCAACAACCGTTGGAACTCATTCCTGATTCTCTGTATGAGAGTATCGATCAATATTTTCGTACGAATTCGTCTTGCCGTCACGCTCCGTCTCATCCTCCGTTCCGAATGACTACATCACCAAACCCACTAAGGAAGAACGACTTGGAGGAGTGCGCTTCCGGCCGGTAAGCAATACCTAAGTACAATAGACGCCGCTGGCCACAAGGCCGATGATGCTGTTGTGGGGGTCGCCAAGAAGGGAGTGCATGGTGACAGACTCAGTCGCATCGTTGATGGGCCGTCCCTGAGTGTTGTGAACCGCACTTCGGGGGAGCACGCGGAGTTTGCCAATCGGCGCTGGAGGAAATGCACGGTTCTCCGCGTCGAGGGAATGTGTTTTTGAGTGCAGACTGAGATATCCATGATGAATCCAGCTCCACTTGTGTCAATCATTGACGATGATGAATCGACCCGCGAATCGCTGCCAGATCTAGTCAAGGAATTCGGTTTCGCGTCTCAGGCATTTTCTTCTGCTGAAGAATTCCTTGCGTCCGGCGCAATCGCGCGGAGCCAATGTTTGATCCTCGACGTTGCCATGCCGGGAATGTCCGGCCCGGAGCTCCAGGAGGAATTGAGTCGCCGCGAGATCAAGATCCCAATTATCTTCGTGACCGGCCATCGAGATGAGGCGTTGCGGTCGCGGCTCATCAAGCGAGGTGCGATCGCATGTTTGATCAAGCCGTTCAGCGATGCCGCGATGCTCGAGGCGCTGAATTCCGCGTTTCAGGTCAAATGATCGTCGTCTCTGGAATTGTGTCGTAGATATAAAATTGCTCATGCGAGCGCGCTTGATTTTGAGGTGAGGCCTTGCCGATGTCAGAGAGCCCGTCAATTGTTCTCGTCGTCGACGACGATATCTCTGTTCGCGAATCGCTCGAGCTTTTGCTGCGCCATGAGGGCTTGGACGTGGAAACATTCGTCTCCGCACAGGAATTTCTGAACCATCCACCCGTAACAGTTCCAAGTTGCTTGGTACTGGACATTTCTCTTCCAGGACTCAATGGCCTCGATCTGCAGAAACGTGTTGCGGTGGAACGGCATGAGATGCCGATCATCTTCATCACAGGCCACGGAGATATTCCGATAACTGTGCAGGCGATGAAGGCGGGAGCTCAAGAGTTTCTGACGAAACCGTTTAGTGACGAAATTCTTCTGAATGCCATTCGCAATGCCTTGGTACGCAGCAAGGCATTACTGGACCGCTCCACAGAGATCCGGGCTTTGAAAGCCCGGTACTCTTGCCTCAGCCCTCGCGAACGCGAAGTGATGGCGTTAGTGGCCGCCGGCTTGCCCAATAAGCAGGTTGGCAGCGAACTGGGAATCAGCGAAATTACAGTTAAAGCACATCGCGGCAGCATGATGCGAAAGATGAAAGCTGAATCTCTCGCAGAATTGGTAAGCATTGCTGCCCGCCTACGGCTGACGCGCCCGACTGGGTCCGCATTGCGCCCGGCTAGGTAGGCTTCAGGCGGACACTGCGATCCGCAACTCCGCATTCGCTAGGACTGCGGTCCAACAATCCAACACTAAGGTATCGGTCAATACCTTCGTCTCATATTGTATCAGCATACATTGCTGCTCCAATAACATCTCTACTTCTGTGCACGAGCATGGGCTGTTGTTTGTACGGGTTCGGGCAGGCAGGGATCGACTTCTCCAGGTTTGCCGGGGACAATAGGAGTTCACTATGGCAAGCGGGAAGACAGTCATCGTCACCGGCGGCTCGCAGGGAATCGGCGCCGCTATCGTTCAGGCGTTTCTGGAGCGCGGCTATAACGTTGTTGCGACCTCGCGAAGCATTTCGAAGGCGGGATACTCGCCGTCTGCCAACCTCGCGCTGGTAGAAGGAGATATCAGCCGTGCAGAGACTGCGGAGAAGGTGGCGAAAACGGCGATCGAGACGTTCGGTTCGATCGATCATGTGGTGAACAACGCAGGCATCTATTCTTCGAAGCCATTCACGGAGTACACCGCCGAAGAACTTCGCGTATTGGTCTCCACCAACCTCGATGGGTTTGTCTTCATCACGCAACTGGCCGTGCGGCAGATGCTGGCTCAAGACAGGGGTGGCAGCGTGACCAGCATCAGCGCATCGCTGGCCGATAACCCCATCGCAGGGGTTCCGGCGTCGGTTCCGATGATGACCAAGGGTGGCATCGATGCGATCACGCTGAGCCTCGCGAACGAATACGCGAAAAAGAGGATTCGCTTCAACGCCGTCGCGCCGGGCGTTGTGGACACGCCTCTGCACAAGGGCAACCTGACGGCGCGCTCACCGATGGGTACGGTTTCCAGACCGAAGGACATCGCCGACGCTGTTGTTTATCTGACGGAAGCCGGTCACGTGACCGGGGAGGTGCTGCACGTGGACGATGGTGCGCATGTGGGACGGTGGTAGCCGGTAGAGGTTCGCAGCCTGGCAGCGCCGAGCGCCGGCTGCAGGACCTTGGCATTCAGCTTCCAGCCGCCCCAACGCCCTTCGGTAGTTACGTCGAGGCGCTGCAGACAGGCAGTCTCTTCTTCCTGAGCTGGATGCTCCCGGTGGTGATGTGGTCGAAGGTGCAGTGAAGCTCTTTCGGGTCCGGCCGGTCGCTGTGCCCGAAGCTGACAGGCATGGTTGCAGAAGGAACAGCCCAGACTGCTGGTGATCTGCGGCAAGCACGATTTGTCGTTCGATCCGGGAGAGCCGGAACGCCATCGCAAAGACGTGCCGAAGGCACAGGTGTACGTGCTCGACGCAGGTCACTTCGCGCTCGACACCAAGGCAGACGAAGTTGCAGCACTGGTAAGTCAGTTCATGAAGACACTGAAGTAGACGGCGGTGTCAATCGTGTGGAGCGAAATAGATGCGAGTAGAAATCAGCTTGGATCGCCGCGACTTTCTTGCCAACGCGGCAATGACCATCTGCGCTGCCCGGTTCGGCATCGCCGGATGCGCGAATGCGGAATCTCCTGCGGCGATTCGATTGCCTTCTGAGGGCGAGTTTCCGCCGCTCAGCGGCGCAACAGGGTGGCTCAATTCGCAGCCCCTAACGACACGCAGCCTGCGCGGAAGGCTCGTTCTCGTTAATTTCTGGACCTTTTCCTGCATCAACTCCATTCGGGTACTTCCTTATTTGCGCGCGTGGGCCGCGAAATACAAGAACCAAGGATTGGTTGTGATCGGCGCGCAGGCGCCCGAGTTCGAATTTGAAAAGAGCGTCGAGAACGTTCGCTGGGCCGTAAAGGACAGGATGATTGATTATCCGATTGCCATCGACAACGATCTTGCGGTCTGGCGAGCCATTAATAACAATTCTTGGCCGGCTCTTTATTTTGTCGATGCGCGCGGGCATATTCGGCATCATCAATTCGGCGAAGGCAATTACGAACGGTCGGAAATAGTCATTCAACAATTGCTCGCCGAGGACGGAGCCCAGGGCGTTGATCACGAGTTAGCTAAGGTTGCAGGCGTTGGCATCGAAGCTGCTCCGGATTGGGCCGACTTAAGATCGCCTGAATCCTATGTAGGGTATGATCGCGCCGAGAACTTCGCGTCTTCCGGTGGCGAAGTCTGGGACAAGCGCCACGCCTATGTTTTCCCCTCGACTTTGAAGCTGAACCACTGGGCGCTTTCAGGTGATTGGACGGCGAAGAAGCAGTTTGCTTTACTGAATTCGCCCAATGGGCAGATCGCGTACCGATTTCACGCCCGCGATCTTCACCTCATCATGGGTCCGTCAGCGCCGGGAACTACCGTGCGATTCCGCGTGACGATCGATGGAAAGCCGCCCGGCGTTGCGCACGGGGTCGACGTTGACGACGAAGGTAACAGCACAGTTACGCAACAGCGGCTCTACCAGTTGATTCGTCAAACGCAGCCGATTGTCGATCGTCAATTCGAGATTGAATTTCTCGATTTGGGTGTCGAGGCTTTTGACTTCACGTTCGGTTAAAGCATTTTTTGGGAATTGTGTAGACCGAAAATCTGTAGGTTTCCCGCCCATTCCGCAGAAAAACGCGGAATGGATGGGGCACGGAAGTCTACAGTAGATCGGAAAATGCTCCAATCCCGCAAGAGGCTATCGTGCCCCACAACTCGTCATTAGCTCAGTTCATCCCGGCAAGCAACGATTGGGTATTTCAGCTTAGCGCATCGACAGCACTACCAACCAGCAACGTTCGAATCAAAGGAGACAATCCATGAAGAACGCAGAAAAGATCGAAATCTCGCGTCTGCGTTTTGCAATCTCCGGGCTATCGGCTGGAGCCGCATTGCTTGCACCGGGCGCACTCTTCGCGGAAGGTGTCCAGCCCCTAACCGGCAAGGCGCAATCGGGAGATCTGCCCACGATTAAGCCGGGCGCGAACACCTCGTTCGCCTCACTGAAGCAGATCGATGCCGGCCTGCTCAATGTCGGATACGCAGAAGACGGCCCCCCCGATGGCGCTCCCGTCATTCTCCTGCAGGGCTGGCCCTACGACATTTATAGCTACGTCGATGTCGCTCCGTTGTTGGCCGCAAAGGGTTACAGGGTGATCGTCCCGTACCTGCGCGGTTACGGCACGACACGCTTTCTTTCCGCTGACACCTTTCGCAATGGTCAGCCATACGTGGTGGCCCTCGACATCATCCATCTGATGGACGCTCTTAAGATCCAGAAGGCGATCCTCGCCGGTTTCGATTGGGGAGGGAGGACGGCGGATATCATGGCGATTCTCTGGCCGGAACGTTGCAAGGCGCTCGTCTCCGTGAGCGGCTATCTGATCGCCAGCCCAGAAGCCAACAAAAAGCCGTTGCCGCCAAGGGCCGAGCTCCAGTGGTGGTACCAATACTACTTTGCCACTGAGCGTGGCCGGGCCGGCTACGACCAATACCGCCGCGATTTCGCGAAGCTCATTTGGCAAATCGCTTCGCCCAAGTGGAACTTCGACGACGCCACATTCGATCGCACCGCGGCATCCTTCGACAATCCGGATCACGTCGCCATCGTGATTCATAATTATCGCTTTCGGATCGGACTGGCTGAAGGCGAGCCGCAATATGACAAATTCGAAAAGCAGCTCGCTCAGCTTCCGGCCATCTCCGTGCCCACTATTACCCTCGAAGGCGATGCCAATGGTGCTCCCCACCCTGCTGACCCATCAGCCTATCGCCAGAAATTCACCGGCAAATATGCAAGCCGGATCGTCACCGGCGGCATCGGGCACAATCTGCCGCAGGAAGCTCCACAAGAGTTTGCCCAGGCTGTGATCGACGTCGATGGGTACTGAGTCGTCTTGATCTGAAGATTAGGAGGTCTGATCGATATGCCAAGCCGGAGTGCTTTCTTGTTATTTGCAGTTGTAGCGGTGGCCGGCGCAGTCGACCACATGGCCCACGCATCTTTCGAAGCTTCGCGAGATTGGCGCTGAAGAACCGGCTCGATGTTTGCATGGGATGACAGCTTCAACAACTTCACGACCAAACACTGGAGAGGATGGTATGCCAATGATTACGACCAAAGACGGTACGCAGATCTTCTACAAGGATTGGGGCCCGAAGAACGCACAGCCCCTCGTGTTTCATCATGGGTGGCCTCTTTCGTCGGACGACTGGGACAATCAGATGCTGTTCTTCGTTGCTCAAGGCTATCGCGTCGTCGCGCACGACAGGCGCGGTCACGGCCGCTCCTCGCAGGTGGGCACTGGCCACGACATGGACCACTACGCGTCCGACGCTTCGGCAGTGGCCGAGCATCTCGACCTGAGGAATGCGATCCATATCGGCCATTCGACGGGTGGTGGCGAGGTGGCGCGCTATGTCGCGAAATACGGCCAGCCTCAGGGCCGCGTGGCCAAGGCCGTGTTGATCTCCTCCGTCCCTCCGCTCATGCTCAAGACTGCAAACAACCCCGGCGGCACGCCGATCGAAGTGTTCGACGGACTCCGCCAGCCGTTGGCTGCGAACCGGGCGCAGTTCTACGTCGATTTGGCTTCGGGTCCGTTTTACGGTTTCAACAGGCCGGGCGCGAAGGTCTCGCAGGGGACCATCCAGAACTGGTGGCGCCAGGGGATGATCGGCGGCGCGCTGGCTCACTACGAAGGCATCAAAGCATTTTCAGAGACAGACCAGACGGACGATCTGAAAGCGATTACGGTGCCAACCTTCGTAATGCAGGGCGACGATGATCAAATTGTCCCCTACAAAGACGCTTCCCTGCTGCAAGCGAAGTTGCTCAAGAACAGTACGCTCAAAATCTACCCCGGCTACCCTCACGGCATGATGACCACGCATGCCGACGTGATCAATGCGGACCTGCTGGCATTCATCCGAAGCTGAATCTCTGTGGGACGCGTTAAGTACGCGGCTCACCTCACAAGTTCTTCGCAACACGTGGAGATGGCAAGGAATATCAACCGGGAGACCCCGGCGCAGGGACGATGACCTATGAACGTCCCTACGAGATTGCTATGCAAGCGATGATTATTCATCACTGCCGTATGTTGCGATTTCAATTTGCATAACGTAGCGAAAGGGGCATTCTAGCCATGCGATCCGGCATCGTTCCCGGTGCGCTCTTCCCCGATTACGAACTGACCGATCACACGACGAAGCGCCGCAAGCTTTCGGACTTGCAAGGCCAGCATCCCATGGTGCTCGTCCTCAGCCGCGGAGGATATTGTCCGAAAGACCGCCGGCAAGCCGAACTCCTCGTTCCATTCCACCGCGAGATGGAAGTTGGGTACTGCCGTCTGGTAACAATCAGCACCGACAACATCACTCTAACCAACGAGTACCGCTCGGGAGTGGGCGCACACTGGCCGTTTCTCTCCGATGCGGGACGAATCGTACAAAAGGATCTCGATATTGCCGAATACACGGACCCCGATCACGATCCGATGATTCCTCACGTCATTGTTCTGGAACCGGGCCTCGTCGTATACAAGATCTACAACGGCTATTGGTTTTTCGGCCGTCCGACGCTTGAGGAACTCCGCCAGGACCTCCGTGAGGTTACCCGAAAGTGCCGGCCCGATTGGGACATCACGACCCCGCCAACTAAGGCCGCATGGAAGGAGGGCCGCAAGGAACTCTTCTACCCTTATGGCAAAACCTATGCGCAGACATGGGGAGAGCAAGATTGAAGCCGGTCTTCGGTGGCTGATTGGGAGGAATCTGTGACCACACCTCAAGCGGTTATTTTTGGGGGAGGGTTCGGCGATCTCTACGCTGCGATCAATGTGATCGGAATTCGATCGGGCGAACCAATGGTGCTGCCCGGTGTTACGGAGCCGGCCATTCAGGAAGGGAAGTACGTCTCACGACTCATCCGCAGACGGGTGACGAATCGTCCGGTATCTCCGCCATTCTGGTATTGGGACAAGGGCGATCTTGCTATCGCCGGTCGGACCTACGCAGTGGCGGATCTGCGCTTAGTGCGCTTCTGGGGAACCCCGGCGTGATTCCTCTGGTCGGCGGTCCACATTTATTCTCTGATCGGGTTTCCCAATCGCGTTTTGTGCTGCTGCAATGGGTATTTGCGTTTGTTACGATGCGGTGGCGCGGACGGGTTCTTGACCAATGAAAAAACATGAATGAGAATTTTCTTGAATCGAGATTGAAGCAATGGACACACACGAGGAGCCAAACGAGACCGTTCTTCCTCAGAATGTGGTCGCTCCGCTTACACGCGCGGCGATTTTTCTGGTTGTCTGCATTCGTCAGGACCCGGACGCCTATGCGCTTCTGCGGTCGTTCTGCTCGGATCTTTCCGGCCTCATCCGCGCCGTCGAGTTTCGGGAGATCGAGGCCGGTCTTACATGCATTGTCGGGTTCGGGTCCGATGCCTGGGACAAACTCTTTGGATCGCCACGGCCCGCGGAGCTTCACCCGTTTCGAGAGATTCGGTCAGGCGGCCGCCACGCCGTCTCTACCCCCGGCGACATCCTGCTCCACATTCGCGCTAAACGTATGGACCTTTGTTTTGAGTTGGCAACCGAGATCATGGACAGCATCGGGGATGCAGTTTCGATCGCCGACGAGGTTCACGGATTCCGTTATTTCGACGATCGCGATGTCGTCGGTTTCGTCGATGGCACTGAGAATCCGCGAGGAGTGGCCGCTCAGGAGGCGGCAATCATCGGCGACGAAGACCCGGCCTTCGCTGGAGGAAGCTATGTGATCGTGCAAAAGTACCTTCACGACATGAAGGCATGGAATGCTCTTCCCATTGAGGCACAGGAGCGCATTATTGGCCGCAGGAAACTCTCAGACATCGAGTTGAGCGATGCCGAGAAGCCGTCGTCGGCGCACAACGCGCTGACGGTCATCGAGGAGAATGGAAAAGAAGTCAAAATCCTAAGAGACAATATGCCATTCGGCAGGCCGGGCCACGGCGAGTTCGGGACGTACTTCATCGGTTACTGCCGCACTCCGCGCATCACGGAGACGATGCTGCAGAATATGTTCGTCGGCCGTCCCCACGGCAACTACGACCGGTTGCTGGATTTCAGCCGCGCAGTCACCGGCAGCTTGTTTTTCGTGCCGTCAGCGACGTTCCTGGACAACATCAGCGGAGAAGCACCGGGCTCAACGAAAGCCATTGTGCCGCAGACATCCGATCCGCCGTCTGCCTTGTCCGCGGACGATAGTTCACTCAAGATAGGATCACTAAAAGGAGAGAAAAATGAATAACCTCCATCGGGAACTGGCGCCAGTCTCTGACGCTGCATGGTCGCAGATTGAGGAAGAGACGACAAGGACGCTGAAGCGCTATCTGGCTGGACGACGGGTTGTTGACGTTCCTTCGCCGGGAGGAATTGCTCTGCCCGGAGTGGCGACCGGCCACATGCGATCGATCTCCCCTCCCGCTGAGGATATAGTCGCTAGACAGCGGGAGGTCAAGCCTCTCGTAGAAGTGCGGGTGCCGTTTGAATTATCCCGTCAGGCAATCGATGACGTAGAGCGTGGATCGGCCGACTCCGACTGGCAGGCCGCGAAAGACGCTGCAAGGAAACTTGCTTTTGCAGAAGACCGGGCCATCTTCAACGGATACGCAGAAGCCGATATTCAAGGCATTCGGGAAGGCACGAGCAACCCTATCGTTCCACTTCCTGCGGATGTGCGGGATTATCCCGATGCGGTGGCACATGCATTGAGCCAATTACGCCTTGTCGGTGTAAACGGGCCTTACTCGGTCTTGCTCGGAGCCGACGAGTATACGGCGCTCGCCGAGACCCGCGATCACGGATATCCCGTCCTGGAGCACGTCAAGCGCATCGTTGATGGCAGCCTTGTCTGGGCGCCAGCGATCGAAGGTGCCTTCGTTCTGACAACGCGAGGCGGCGACTTCGAACTCAACATCGGGCAGGATGTTTCGATCGGCTACCTCAGCCACACAGATTCTCTTGTACGGCTGTATCTCCAGGAGACATTCGTCTTTCGTGTCCTTACCAGCGAAGCCGCGGTCGCATTGTCCCCGCCACAGAGATCTTCGTAACGAGTACACGCAGGTGGTCAAAACCCACTATGAAGGCCAGAGCGTGATTCTGCGGACCGCCGCAGCCATTTACTTCGGAGCTGCGGCTCCGCCAGCCGGTGCCGCTGCCTTCTGGATCGACACCAGCTCCACCTCGAAGATCAGCGTTGCGTTCGGTCCGATCTCTCCCGGACCCTGCGGGCCGTAGGCCAGATTGGACGGCACAAACAACTGCCACTTCGAACCCACCGGCATCAGCTGCAGAGCTTCGGTCCAGCCCGCAATAACGCCCTTTACCGGGAAGGTCAACGGCCCGCCGTGCTTTTCCGATGCGTCGAATTCCGTTCCATTGATCAGCGTGCCCTTGTAGTTGCAAACGACTGTGTCGTCCGCCGTCGGCTTGTCGCCCGTGCCGGTCTTCAGAATCTTGTATTGCAGCCCGCTGGGCAGCGTCACCACGCCTTCCTTCGTCTTGTTTGCGGCCAGGAACGCGTCGCCCTCCTTCTGCGCCGCTGTGCCCTTCTCCGCTTGCTGCGCCGCTTGCTTCTTCCGGATCTCCTGCCCCGCCGCCGTCAGCAGGGTCTGCATCTCCTGGTCAGTCATCGCGGTCTTGCCGCCGTTGAACGACTCTGCGAATGCCCTCGCAAATACGGCGGGATCCAGATCCAGCCCCTGCTTGCGGAGGTTCTCTCCAAAGTTCATTCCGAGCGCGTAGCTGAACTTGTCTTTGTCAGTCTTGAGCTCGGGAGCGTCCTGCGCTACCGTAGCAAACGAGGGCAGAAGCACAATTGCCGCTGCCAACACCCATCTCAGATATGTCATGTCTCGATCCTCTTCCAGCCAAGGTTTACAGTATACGTGCCGCCCCTCGGGAAACACGACCGGCCCTCCGGGAAAAACCGTCTCCTGCCTGCGTAGAGTTGATGAACGCAACTCCTTAGGTTTCTGACAGAGAATTTGCTACCATCGGTAGCGATGCCGCCCGAGCCTTCAGAGCCGCTTGAAGATTGTGCATTGGATAGTCCTGTCTCGGTCGCCATCACTCAACGCTACGCTGAATCGGGGGCGGAGCGTTACGGCATCACAGCTCAGCATTTCCTCCGGATTGTGGCGGCGGTCGTGAACCGGTATGCAGGGGACACAACCGAGGCCAAGCGATTGGAGATGGTCGCTATGCTGCGTGTCGGGGATCTCGTTCTGGCACGCGCCTGCACAGCCGGAAACGAGCACGCTTGGGATGTGTTTCTTGTCCGGTTTCGCGCCTTTCTTTATGAGACTGCCTATCGGGTCGCCAAAGACGAGTCGACAGGCCGCGAACTGGCTGACGGCCTCTATGCAGAGCTCTACGGGATTCCGAATAACGAAGGCCGCCGGGTTTCAAAGCTCGACTATTTCACGGGGCGCGGCTCCCTCGAGGGCTGGCTCAGAACGGTGCTTGCGCGACAGCATGTTGACCGTTACCGTTCGCACGCCAAAGACGTAAGTCTCGATGAGCAGGTTGAGGCCGGAGTCTCCTTTGCCGCAACTCCCTCGGTCGCTACTCCAGTTGCAGATGATCGCGTGGCTGTCGCGACAGCGCAGTCGCTCGCCGAACTTCACAGTGAGGAGCGCTTCCTGCTCGCATCCTATTATCTTGATCAGCGCACCCTGGCCAACATTGGCCGCCAGATGGGCGTGCATGAGTCCACAATCAGCCGCAAATTGGACAAGCTGATGAAGGAGTTACGAAAGCGGATTCGAAAACGATTGCAGACCGCAGGGATCAACTACCGGCGTTGCGACGAACTCCTGCTGGAGCTTGATGTCTGCGATCTCAAAGTCGATGTCGCGAAGAATCTGCGGCAAGAAAAACCAGTCGAATCGTTCTAAATAAGAAAGACGGGTTATTGAAGTGAAGCAATCAGATTCCAATCCGCTGCGAAAAGCACTGGCGCAAAGCCAGCACGGCGACCCTCACCCCGATGCAGACGTGCTCACAGCTCTGGGCGAAGGGTCTCTGCTGCAAGACGAACGACAGCGGGTGTTGGCGCACGTCGCAGCCTGCGGGGAGTGCCGTGAGGTGCTGAGTGTTGCTGCCGCAGCAGCTTTGGATTCGGTAGAAGATCTTCAGCCCGTCGTTGTGACACGCCGATCAGATCAACCACGGCGCGCCTGGTTGCCATGGGCAAGCGTTGCCGCCGGCCTGTTGATTGTCTGTTCAGCGGTGTTGGTCTATCAGCAAAGACTGGTCTTCCCAAAGAACGCGACGGTAGCTATGAAGGAACCAGCGCAGCTTCCCATGTCATCGCTTCAGCCGACACCGCCTTCTGTCGAACAGAAGGTGACGTCCGCCAAAACAGCAAATAGTCCAGCGAAGGACCGATCGCAGTCCACTTTGGGCTTTCGGAGCGTGGCCGCCAAAGATGAAATCACTAGGGACAAGATCGATTTGGCCAAGAATTCGGATCTCACCCAGCTGAGTTCTTACCGGGCCAATGCAGGAGTCAGCCAAATAGAGAAGCCCGGCGCCCCTGTTCTGAAGGCTGCTCAGGCTCCGGCACTTTCTGCATTCGCCAACACCACGACGGAGCGCGCAATGTCGGCAGCATCGGCGACCGCTGCCGCTCGCCCGCACTGGCGCATCAACAACCTGGGACAGGCGGAACGCGCCTACGGCGAAGGCGCGTGGCAGGCTGTTCTGCCACTGGAGCAATCGAAGATGAGGGTGGTCTCAGTCCTCGATAGCGAGGTCTGGATCGGCGGCGAGAACTCGCGGCTCTATCGTTCGACTGATAACGGTGCAACCTGGACGCTGATCGTGCTGCCCGAGAGGGATGGGCGTGAACACGCGATCGCGCACATACGTTTTCAGAGTGTGTGGGTGGGCACGGTAGAGTCCAACGATGGAACTGTCTGGATAACTATGGATGGTGGTAATAATTGGAAATGATGGAGCGATTGCGACCAATCGCCTCTATCTCTCCCCGCTTGTGATCTCATACTCGACGTAAAACTGAGTTAGAGGCTTGTTCTTCATATGATCCTGAGCGATAACATCATTAATTTGCTGAAGACGTTCGGAGGGCAATGGATGTGAGCGGAAGTAACCCGTTAGTCCGTCGATTGCAACCTGACTTAGTTCCTCCGTCGGTGTCTCTGCGTGAATCACGTATTCGCCGCGTAACTTAGTCATTCTCTCGGTCATATTTACCGCGCCTTGAGGCGAGTAGCCGGCCGCGACGGCGATGCGGAGACCCTCGCGATCCGCTTCGAACTCTTGATCTTTGCTATAGCCGGCTTGCCATAGAGAGATCGGAATCTCTGCAATCGCCGCCACAACGCCGAGGTCCACCTTCTTCAGATTCGCTTCGATTTGCACACGTTCGACTGCGTGGTAGTGGTCTATATGTTCAAGCTCGTGACCGAGTATAAAGGCGAGTTCGTCCTCGCTCGTCATCTGGTCCAAAAGCCCCTGGCCAACGAAAACGTGCCCGCCCGGCAGCGCAAAGGCATTGATAAGGTTGGAATCGCCGATCAGATGAAAACGATAGTTGAGCTTGCGCTTCGCATGCTGAGCTACACGCCCGCCGACCTCGTTCACATATTGCTCGGTCGCACGCGCCTCGGGAGTCTGCTCGGGCTGCGCAGATGCATATTGCCGCGCGAGCTCGTCGCCGATTTCGGTCTCCTTTTCATCAGAAATGCGTGTGAATTGCATAGGAGCACGCGTTACGTCGCGCTGCCAATCCGCCGCCATATCCACGACCGCGTCGGCGCTCACTGCATCATGACGCATTCTGTGTTGCGTAAAGTAGAGAGCTCCACCAGCTATCAGCAGGATCAGCGCAAGAGGCAGGATACGCTTCATAGCAACCGCCTGACGGTCTCACGATATTTGCCATAAAGAATAGGTACCGAAATCATGGCAGCTCCTACCGCGATGAACGTAATATAACGGTCAGTCTCGTTCAGACGCCAGAAATCGAAGCAGACGATCTTGCCTACACAGATCAATAGGAGCAAAAGTCCTGTAATTCGAAAGCTTCGCTGACTGACTAGAAATCCCAACATAATTACCAGGACGCCTTCAATACCCCACGAAAGCGTCACCATCCCCGCATTCATCTTGACAGCAATCATGAGAGTAATCAGTGCAACTGGAGCGAAGAAGAACCACTGCTCGGTGTGATTCAGAGCCAGAAGCCGGCCAAGCCGCGATTCGATTGGATGTTCAGCATAGCGCTTTCGAAGCCGGAATGTGATCGGCAGCGTGCCGAAGAGAATCGCGGATGCGATTGACAGAACTGCAAAGTTGCCACGCCATCCATCGGCAGCGAAGTAGCTCCCACCAAAGATATTGTGTGCGATGGCCCGGCCGGCGATTCCCAACACGAGAAGAACTGCCTGTTGCAGGAAGACCAGCTTGTCAAGAATCCAGGTCGCAAAAACAAGCGTTAGTGCGAGCGCCGCCCATGCAACGACGATCCACTCCACGGGCGACTCAACATAGAGCACTGCAGCAATGCATACGGTCCCGAAGTAAGAGATAAGATCTCTCAACGACCCGTTCGGCTTTGCTTTGTCCGATTGTAATCGCGCCCATACGTAGAAGAAGATCAGCGCAATCGGAACGACCGTGTAGATGCGAGGACTGAGCATTTCGCCGGGCAGGGTTGCTGCCGTCAGGTTCACAAAGAAGATGCGAGCGAACGCCGCTGTAAGCGCTGTATATGCCTGCAAGCGAAGCTGCCTCTGCTGCCAAAATCCGCCCAGCTCGAAGAGCACAAGCCCAAAGACTGCCAGGCCGAGAGCAACACCGATCGGTTGGAGTTCGCTCCACAAAAGCCATGCGACGAGGCCGGAGCCAACCCAGGTGTACGCGTGGCGTGCATCGACGGAGTCAGGCATTCGCACCCAGCGCGCCAATGTATAGAGAACCGCGATGAGAATCGAAACCGTAATGAGCCGCAGGTCAACTCCGCGCCACTGATCCTGCGAAAACAGATTGAGTGTGACGGCGCGCGCAACAGCCAGCATCGCAAGTACGTGTGCCTGATGAGGGAATTCCTCGATATCGAAGATGCGGTCGATGACAGCAAGAGCGAGCGCGAAGACCGCCCAGATTGCTGTCAGCCAGAGCTGTGGCGACTCATTCCAGGCGAGCGCCGCAAGCAATGTCGTGGCAGCCCATGTATGTAGCCACGCGGCCGGTCGTTTGTATGGGGCATCTCGCAAGGTGCAAAAACGCGAGATGGCATAGAAGGCGGCAGCACAACCGAGGAAGGGAAGATAGCGCTCCAACGGCTTTTGCGCATAGAGATTCACGGCAATGAGTTGAACGCCAACCGCACCTGAAAGTACATGTCCCTGATAAGCAAGGTCCCGGAGTTTGACGCCACGGCCAATGAGACTGAAGGCAACCGCGAGCGCCATCCAGACAGGCGCTATCCACACTGGAGCCACTTCGCACCATGCGAGCAGCACGAGAAGGGATGAACCAGCCCACAGCGTTAAGGTCCGAAGGTAGAGACGAAGATCGTTCACTCCTGAAAGTGCCCAGGATGCCAGATAGAGGACAAGCGCTGCGATTGGAATGGTCAACAAACGCAGAGTGATGTGGTGCGGATAGGTATCGGAGAGATGGCAGTTGACCACAATCGAGGTGAACCATACCGGAACAAGCAATACATAAGCCTGCGCGAGCAGATGATTGTCATCCAGATACTTCGTGCCCACGACTGCGCCGAGCATCAAGGCTGCCCAACCGATCGCGGTCCAATCTCCCGTGAATATGCACCAGGCGCCAAGGAAGGCTGTGGCGCAGCCTAGATAACTTTGAAGAGCAACAAGAGTGCCGTCGAAGTGCTCAAAGAGAGCGCGCCACCGATGTCGAATGAAGAGGGCGTTCACATAAAAGAAAGCGCTGCACACGAGCAGCAAAATGCCGTCTTGAATGCGGGGCAGATCGGAATGCAGGCGGAGGTCGACGATATCCCAGGCCTCGTAGAGAACCAGAAGTCCGGTGATAAGTCCTGCGAGCAGACCGAGCCTGCGAAAGAGCACCTCAGGCTGCACGATTCCAGCAACCAGGAGAGCTTCGGCCGCGATCATCCAGAAGAATGCAATACTGTTGCCGCTGTATTTGAAGGGCACCGAAGCGAACATAAGCATGGCGCCGAGTACCGTCAGCAGAACGAACGCCGGGCGGCGACGCCGAGTGATTGGCAGTTGTCCGAAGATGAACTCCATCGCTCCCAGACCAAGCAGTGCCCCGAACGCGTACTCGGGATGAGTGGCCTGGAACTTCATCACCACGAGCAGCGAAATAGTGTTCAACAGCGCCGCGATAGTGGAGATGGTCTCATCGCGCGGAGCCTTGATCTTACGCGCGACATAAGAAGTGCGGAAGATCGCCCAGTAGAAGATGAGGATGATCGCGCTCGGCCAGAATTGTGGGAAGGGGTGACCGGCCACTCCATCGGGGAATAGTTTGTAGAGCCAGTAGAAATGATTGGCGTAGCTGGCAAGGATTCCGAGGACCTCCAGTTCGTACCAGCCCATGCGCAGAGCAATGGCAACGATCCCCGCTGCTAGAATGATTCCGGCCGTAAGTGCGTAAACACTGTCCTGGCCCTGAGCAACGGTCCAGAAGGCCAGCAGGAAGGCCGCTCCTGTAACCAGCTGCGATTTGTAGCGCAGAGTGTGAGCCACCATCGCAACTGCGACCAAGAGCATCAGCACGCAGTCGAGCGTATTGGAAGTCATGACCAGCATTGGCTGAACGTGATTCATGGCGTAGGTGGTGAAGAAGAGCAGTGCCCAGCCTCCACCGATTGCCATACGGCCAATCAGGCGATAACGCTCCTTGCGCTCAAGCCAGATGCCTCCTCCCAGCATTGCGGCAGCGGCAGCGTAGATCAGAGCCACTCTTGGCATTGGTCCCATGGAAACCAGCGCGACCCTTCCTAGCAGGGCGAATCCAAGAACGAGCAGAATGATGCCGATCTTGGCGAAGAGGTTCATGCCGAGCAATTCTTCGAAGGGCAAAGTCGATCGCAGGCGCTCGGCAAAGCTCTTGCGCGGCGGCGCTGATTCAAGCGTTGCAAAACGGGGCGCTGCCGGAGCGTAGGCATGCCGTGGTTGTTCAGCCTGGTGCGGCTGTGGCGCGGGAGCGGGCCGCTGAGTTGGAACCGTTTCCGGCCTTGTTTCTACTCTTGGTGAGAGCCCCGGCTGCGGTAGAGGCGGGGGTGGCGAAGTCACGCTGGCGGCGGGATTTGGGACGCCGGAATCAGCCACTGTATGGCTGGGCGGGGTTGTTTGGCTTGGGCTCGCCGGACCGGGGCTTGCCTGCTTCATGGAGATCTGCGGCGCGGAGACAACCGCAGCCTGCGAATCAGGAGCGAACCGGGTTTCAGCTTCCGAAGAATGTATTGAAGGGGCTGGAGGCGGAATTGGCCTGCCCGCCTCAACGTGCGTCGAGACGGGTTTGGGAGCCGTGATTGGCTCAGCAACCTCGGTGACCGTCGCGGAGGTAGCGACGGCGCCCGGCTGTGCCGCAGGCCGGGAGAGCTGGGCAAGTTCTCGACGCAGGTCGGCTATCTCCCTATTCAGGTCGGCAATCTTGTTGTGTAATTCCCATGAAGCCAAGTCAAAGCGCTGGCGAAGAGTTCCGGTCCGGCCCAGCGCAACAAACGCGACAATTCCGCCGATCAGGGCAATAAGGAGTTCCATGCTCGTTTCCTCTTCCTCGAAAGAGAAATGAATGACTACTGAAAGAACGGAAGCGGCAGCACCACTTGCGAGAAATTCCGCAAGAATATGTTGAAGCGCCGTCCTGACAGATAGAGGCCAGGCCTGTGTGTCGATGTCCCGGAAGTATAATCAATCGGAGCTGAGCCTCGCTATACCCGGCCATACTTAGCTGCGCGGCCGATTCGACCGAAACCGATTTGCAAAAGAATGCAGAGGCTCCTCCCGCGACCTTCTCACCAAGCCACGCCGAACGCGGTTTCTGAGTTTTGATCGCAGCCGGGGTGAGGACATCACATAACAGATTATGATCGCCGGGTCCGCCGAAGACATCGAACCCTCAGCCGCGTTCGACACCTTTATGAAAACGAGCCATTCGCACTGGACACCGTGTTAGCGTTGGAGAGGAAGGGGCCGGACCAAAATGAGGTGTTGCAGGAGCGGAACCCGCATAAACACTGGCTGTTGACCCACTCCAATTAAGGTCTGCAAAACCTTTATGCGCCGGTTCGATCCCGGCTCGCGCCTCCAACTTTTCTCTAATAACATCGACAAAATCAGATCATTGGATTGTTTTTCCACACCTGTCATCAGGTGTGTCTTTCTCGTGAATTCTCGTGTCTTTTATGCAATTTTCCTGAATATTCCTGTGGGGGGTGTGACCAAAAGGGGCTAGGGTCTTCGGCCAAAACTGGGTTCGTGTCCGGACTGGCGACAAACCACTTAGGGCGCCATGCATGCCACTGTTTTCGCGTGCTTTCCCAAGTCCCAAAGTAGGGCGCCCTCAATACTTCTGTGAGCCGTCGTCTAGGGAACCCCGGCGACTCACCCGGAACTCGATGAGCGCTTCACTATGCTTCAGAAAACCGGTCAGACCAGGGCATGCAATTTGACAAGGCTTTGTATCGGCCGGACATGGTGATCGTTTAGTCGTTTGGATCGTTTAGTTCGAGATCCTGCACGTTAGACGTGCTCGAAGCGTACGTCACATCGCCATCGTAAACTGCAGTGATGCTATACGTGCCTGCCTGAATAAAAACCTTCGACCATGCGGCTGTGCCGGAAGAAAGCACGACACTTTGCAACAAAATGCCATTATTGTAAAAGTCGACCTGACCGGTTGCCACCGGAGGATTGACGTAGGCTGTCAGCGTGACCGAATCTCCTGCCCAGCCCGAGCTTTCACTCAGCGTCAACGCTGTCGTGGTTGGCGTCGGTCCTGGATTGCCGACGTCGAGAGTTACTGCGTTGCTGGTGTTAGAGGCATACGTTGTATCTCCGCTATAGACCGCGGTAAGACTCTGTGTGCCTGCAACCATGAACGTATTCAAGAACGAGGCTGTGCCCCCGGTAACCGAGGCGCTGCCGATCACGCTGGTTCCGTCGTAAAAGACCACCGTGCCCGTCGCATTCGCAGGCGAGATGTTGGCAATCAGCGTCGCAGAGTAGCCGATGAAAAGCGAAGAAGGTTCAACCTCCAGGGCGACGAAGCCGGGAGTGTTGCCGGTAACGAAGAGAGAAACCTGATTCGATGTGCTCGTTTCCCACGAGGCGTTTGTGGCAAAAACTGCTTTCAGGGCGATATTGCCTGAGCTGGCAAACGTGGCACTCAGCGCGGCGACACCCGCGTTCACATTGGCCGTGCCAATCGCAGTCGATCCGTTATAAAACGTGACCGTGCCCGTGGCTGTGGCAGGAGTGAGACTGGCGGTCAACGTGACATAGCCGCCTATCGCGACGGAACTGGCTGACGTCTGCAGGGTGGTCGTGGTCACCAGCGGGCCGCTGATATTCATAGCGAGCGGATTCGAGGTACTGGAAAGATGGTTATAGTCGCCCGAATAGACTGCGTGCAGTGTAGCCGTGCCTCCTGCCGCGAACGAAGTTTGCAGCCTGGCAGCGCCTGCATTGACAGCAGCGTTGCCGATGTTGGTCGTTCCGTTATAAAACGTGACCGTGCCGGTGGCTGACGAGGGAGAGACTGCGACGGTTAATGTCACACTGGTTTGGTATTGCGGCGTGGTTGTGGAGGCCTGCAACACAACGGAAGAGGCTGCCAATTGATTGCTGTACACGCCGATCGAGATCGGCGCGGATGTACTTGATGAATTGAACTCGTCCCCGCTGTATCTCGCGGTAATGCTCTGCGCACCGCTGGAAGTGAACGTGGTCGAAAGCTGCGCGCCTCCATCCAGGGAATTAGAGAAATAAGGGCTGGAGACCTGCGCAGTGCCGATTGCATTCGATCCGTTATAGAAGGTTACCGTTCCGCTCGTGCTAGCCCCACCGGAGACGTCAGCCTCCAATACAACCGGCTGGCCTTCCGTGACGCTGGTAGCGGGAGCGATGACGATTATATTCGTTGAAAACTTGTATTGTGACCCGAGGTTGCCGAACGTGCCCATGCACCCGGTGAGCGACAAAAAGAAGACAGGCAGAAGCGAAAGCAGAGTTCGGCGATTCGGGCAAGTCATGACGTTCTCTCTTCCTCCTCCGTTCCGGAGGGACCACGAGCGATGCATTGATATATACGAACCTCGATTGCGAGAAGTTGCGAAGAATCAGGAATTGTGGCTGGTTGCGCATCTTTATATTCTCGCGCTAACGCCTGAATTACCGGCAAACGGAGATTACCGCTCCACCAGACACGGCCCGGGCGGTGTGTTCTGTAGGAAAGCCTCGGGGCAGGGCAGAGAATTCCTAAAATCGTCCTCCAGCGCCGGCCATTCATTACCACCGACTGTTAGGCGGTGGAGAATTCACCCAACGATTCGGAGCCAGGGCTTTACCGTTGTACGTCCAGCGGTGCCTCCTTGGCAGACCGCATAAGGATCGACGTCTCGAACGGCGTTCTCGGTATTAATTCTTGCCCGGAAGCCTAACCCAATCTCAATGAGTGCGATGTCAGCGTAAACCGGGAATTCCAAGTCGCCGGATCGTCAAACCTGGATCGCCTAGTGAGAATCGATCCACCTAAAATATGCAATACCGGTTCGTCGAGCCGCCGGGAGCTTGTCGCTCCCGGCAGCCGGTCCATTGCTCGTTTGCTTTTTTCTACCTATAAATAGAGGACGCCTTGGGTTCTCTTGCGTGGGGCGCGCTAAGGACCTGAACAGGGAGTGCCAAGCTGAAGTCGGAGAAGCCTTCCGGCTGATCGAAGTCGCTCGTACCGTCCGAGTACATCTCATCCTGACCGGCCAATACTTTCTGACCGGTCTTGATGGTTTCATACGCGTTGAGAGTATAGAAGTGGATCTTCAAGCTCTCCAAATCAAACTGTATGAATCGGTACCACCCGTCGCCTCCTGCGCTGCCCAAAGTGGTGTTCCCCTGATAGTCGCTCAAGACCTGGTAGACAGGGTTGCCGTCGTTGTTGTTATCGATGCGCACGTTCTCTCCCTTGGAGACGCCGGGCCCGCATGGTTCTACCAAGGTTGTGAGATTGGAGGTAGGGGTCCACGAATGCCCGCAGAGGACCAGGAAAATCTGGTTGTTAGGCGCGATCAAGTCGGTCCAGATGTTTTGGGCGGCATTGTAGCCGTTGGGAGAACCGATCAAATAGGCGGCGGCATTGCGCTTGGCGGGGTCGGAAGGGTCCAAAGGCGGATTGTTGTCACCCCACGCGGGCGGACTAATGTACGAATGGGTGGTTACAACTGTCGCGTAACCCTTGTGGGTATCAATCACCTTTTGCGCCCATGCAATTGCGTCGTTGCTCGGCTCCATCTCAAGAGAGATGTGAAGGAACTGCTTGTTGCCGCCCGTGAAAATCTGGAAGCTCGACAGCCCATAGTTGCAGGGTGTGCCGGAAACAGGATACTCGCCGGTCCCTTCGCTCGCCGCACCGGTACTTATATACCCCACTTCATCCGAGGCGCCTCCGTACCATGGTTTGTCGCGAAAGTATTTTGAGCCCGAGCCAAAGTGATCTTTCCACCAGGGGGACGTGCTCACCAAAGGAGGATAACCTTCTCCGGCAGTGGTGTAGTACATATTATCGTAGTCATGATTTCCAGGGGTCAATCCGAAGGGGATTCCCGATTCATGCAGAACGTCAAGCGCCCCCATGGCATTGCGCCATTCGATGTCTTGGGGCAGGTTGTATTTAGTGGGGTAATCGATTGGGCTTCCATCGCCGTGCTCGACCACGTCGCCAACGTGCGTAACGAACCTTAGATTCAACTCATGCCTCTTCCTGGCCAGATACCTGGTCTGATTCAGGAAAAAGCTCATGTTCAATGGTTGCGGCTGGGTGGCATCGACATAGTTCTGCGTATCCGAAATCACGGCAATGGTGAAAAACTCTGAGCCAGAGCCGGCCAGAGGCAATCCTCCCAATATCTGAGACCTTGCGGTCGTGGCCAGAGCCGCCATCCCCGCTGCGCCGAACTTAACGAAATCTCTTCTCGTAAGCTCCTTCACGTCTTCCTCCTTGCACTTCGGCTTGCTCGCGTAAATGTAAAACTGTAACCGCCTTAACGCAGATCTCGGCACTGACGGTCACAACGTCGTCCAGAACTGTAAATTGCTGGTATTTGGCATTACCGCACCAGCCCTTTAAGGGAAGATGAACGGAAGGTGATTTTCGCGGCAGAAGGGCGGCGCTTGGCCGGCAGCGTCCTATGGATGAGCGAGTCGGCTTCATTGAATAACGTCCGCAGGCGTACATAGAAGCCAATAGACATTCGATGTGTCTTTGCAGATGCCCACGCTGCCATCATTCAGACGCGAGAATCGTAGTGTTAGCGCAGGGGAAGCGGGTACATCAGGCCACCTTGCGTCCAGAGGCTGTTTGGCCCGCGGGGCAGCTTCATCGCCGAGGATGCGCCGAGGTCGTGCTCGAAGATCTCGCCGTAGTTGCCCACGGCTTCGATGACGTCGGCAGCCCAGCCGTCGCGGAGGCCGAGATACTGGCCATAGCCGCGGCGGGTTCCGAGCAGACGCTGGATGACTGGATCCTCGCTTTTCTTCATTGCGGCGAGATTGGCCTGCGTGACTCCGCTCTCCTCGGCCTGGATCAGAGCTTCGACGGTCCAGTTGATAATTGCGGCCCACTGCGGGTCGTCGAGACGGTAGGTGGGGGCCAATGGATCTTTGGCGATAACATCGGGAAGGATCTCAAAATCCCGCGTCATGCCCTTAAAGGCGATTCTCTCGTAGGCCAGTTGGGAGACGTCGGCGGTAATGGCGGCGCAGTTGCGGGTGATGAAGGCCGCTTCCATCTCTCCTTCTTCCTGGAAGGAAAAAGGCAGCCATTCGATCTTTTCGCGCTGCATGTAACCCTGAAGCTCGATCTCGATCTCGGTGCCGCCGAGAAAGCATATCTTCTTTCCGGCTAGATCCTTCGGGGATCGAATACCCATGGTCTTGTTGACGAGAAAGCCCTGGTAGTCATAGAAGATGGGTCTGGAGAAGCCCAAGCCCGCGTTGGTTGTATTGATGTAGTTGGGCGATCCGGTGGCGAGCAGCGCTATCTCGCCGGAGTTGAGCGCCTTCAAGGCATCGCGTTCGTCGCGGTAGGGCTTGACGGTCAACTTGGCGTTCGGTCCCAGCGTCGCAACTGCCACTGCCTTGCAGATATCCAGATCGAAGGCGCCATGATTGCCGTGCGCGTCCTCGGTGGAATACTCGGGCTGTTCCGTATTGATGCCGCACGCGAGTGAACCGGAGGCCCTGATCTTATCCAGTGTGGTTCCGGCGTTGGCCGGCGTTGTGGTTCCGATCGTCAGTCCAGCAAGTGAAATCAGAAAAAGCGCTGAAATCCTGCGCATGGGCGTCCAGTTCCTTCCGGAGTTTCCTAAAACAAAGCCATCTTATATTTACGGCGGCTGGAGGTGAGTCCAGCCGCCGCGGGAGGTGTTTGAGAGGTGCCCTAGTTCGACGGCCAGGCGCCGGAGGTCGGCAGGCCGGGGTTGGAGCTGGGACGAGGATTGAAGTCGGCAGGAGCCGGATCGAGCAATCCGCTTGGAGTTACATCGGTGGGAACGATTCCCAGAACGCGGCAGCCATTGGCGCCGAAGTGGGGCAGGCTGGTTACTTGCGCAGCAGGAATCTCAGCATACGAGGCTTCGAGTTTCGGCGCAACTCCTAGCAAGCGGGCATTGTCAAATGCGGTGAAGAGGTTGCCGACGCCGGGAGTCTTAGCATCAGAGGGACCGAGATACTTCTGAGGGGCGCCCTGTGGAGTGGTGTAAGTCTTCTCGCCGAGCGCACGAGCAGCAGCTTCATCAGGCAGATCAGCAAGCGGAGTGAGATTGAAGAGTTGATCGATGAACTTAATGATCGAGCCATGCTCAGTAGCTTCATGGGAGATGACGTGAACTTTGCTATAGGGCGAGATCACGATGGCGGGGATGCGAGGCCCCTGATCGAGAGCTGTTGCACTGGGATCCCATGAGCGAACCTTCGGCTGCGCGTGGTCATAGAGGCCATCGCTCTCATCGTAGGTGATGATGACGGCGCTCTCAGGCCAGTACTTGCTACTGGCAATTGCGTTGATTTCATCGGCCAGAAGGGCTTCGCTAATCTGCGCGTCAGAGTAGCCGGGGTGATCGTCGTTGCCGGAAAAGGCCGCCTTGACAGTGGGGCTGGGTGAACGAGGGGTGAGGCCATCCAGGTTGTCATACCCGCCGCGAACGTAGAAAACTCCGCCTTCCGCAGGCAACGCCTTGGCTGACATCGCCGCAAAGAAATCGCCGAGTCCCTTCAGGTGAGCCTTGGTTTCGACCGGATTGTTGGCCTCATAGCCAAAGTATTGCGGTGCGTCATGGTGGGCGATGTAGCTCGTATGGGAGGCTGTCGCGGTCGGGTCGGTTGATTCGTGATCGTAGCCTTCCTGGAACCAGGCCCAATTCACTGGCTTGTTGTGGTCGCCAGCAATTTTCTTGATGTCGCCTTGAACATCCACGAGATCGAAGGCGGGGTCCAGGTCATTGGTGGTGATGTTTTCAATCTGCTCGCCCATGAAGCTGAGAGGCAAGGTCGCGAAGGTCAGATTGGAGGAAGGGTTCGTCGTGCCAGGAGCGCCACTCTCCGTCGGCTGCATCTGGCTTGGGGGAGTGAAGACGTCCAGAGCAGATCCCCAGAAGGGCTGCGGGTCGCCTGTCACAGGAAGAGCTGCGTTCGTGGAATTTACATTGTTGGCCAAGGCGGGATGCTTGACCCACTGGGTTTCCCCAGACTGACCGGCAATCATGGCGATGGCGTTGGGCGTCGAAGGTCCGATTACCGTGTCAAAAAAGTTGTCAAAGAGAGTGAACCTGTCCGCGTAGTTCCACAGGAACGGAGCCGTATCGCAGTCCACATGGCTGACAACCAGTTCGCCCTTCTGTTTTTGCGCCAGTGTTGGCAGCGGACCGGTATAAGTGGTTCCATCGGCGCTCAGCGTTCCTTTCAACCCTTCTTCGGTGAAGGCATAGCGGTCATTCTGCGCGACGTTGCCGGCGTTCAGATCGAGCTTCTCGTCGATGGCCGCGTGGCCGTGATTCACCGAGTCAGTGTCCTCGGGGTAGAGAAGCACGGTGCTTCCAGTGGTTGCGGTGACCGACTGAGGAATCTTGAAGGGGGAGATCAGGCTTACCGTGCCGTCGGTATTCACGATCGGCTGGGTAAAGCCGGGCGTCTCCGCGGCAGGCTGCGAAAACAGGCCGTTGGCTCCTGGATAGGTGCCAAAGTAGAAGTCGAAGGAACGGTTCTCCTGGAAGAGAACGAAGACGTATTTGATGTGCTTGCGGAGCAGATCGAGTTTCTGATCGTGGGTGAGATACGGCGAATCCTCCACGCGCAGCGTGTGGAGGGCGACTAGATCGCTGGACTTCGGTGCAATTTCGACAAGGTTCTTCTCGCTGCCATTCCCGTCAGCGGGACGGTCCTGGGCGAAGGTGGCGGCAGGCTGCACGATCAGCGCGGCAGCCAACATCAGGGAAGCGCATGTGGTCTTCATCCATTCACTGCGGTGCATTTTGTACCTCGGGGGTGGAAGGTTTGTGCGAGAGGGGTTTACGCCGGGCGTTTTCGTTCCGCGAGAGCGGATGTCGATCCAGCAAAGGGGGTACCCAACTATGGGATAGCAGGCGGATGTAAACTGGCTTTTGCGTTGGCGTAAACAGTTGGTTAAGAAATCGTGAAAGGGTACCCTCTGGAGCTCTCAGATGTCGCCAGTCGTCAATGCGCTCATCATGGACGAATAAGCCCTCAAAGTGTGCGTCGAGCGACGGCTGGCATGATCAGTGGGACCAAGTCCCACCGGGGTAAAAGTCCAAGCCCCGTAGCTTGAATAGCAGGGCGGGAAGGGAATCTTCCTTTCTGGAGCCTATTGACGAAGCCATCTACAGGGATGGTGAGCGAGTCGCAGGGCCGTAACGCAAGTGAACCCATAAGGTCAGGCAACATCAGATGCGTGCCCGGGGGCGCAAAGGCTTCGGCTGGCACCGGTGGAGTAGCGAATGGTTATAGGATCGGCTGGGTTTGTTTAGCGACTACCGCACGCTGTTTGCGATGTGGCGGGGGCTGGAAACGGGTTCACGGTTCGGCTACTGAGGCACTCCCAGAGGAAACGGGGAGAAACGGCTATGCCGGACCTTCGGATTACCGCGCCAGTCCTCGACCCGACCGCCCAGGCTCCACTGATCCACTTTTGCAGAATTCCGAATTCACTCCATCTGCCGAAGGCCCTCATCGAGCCGCGTTTGAGGCAGTTGCCAAACATCGCTCCGAATTCGCTAACAGCGCGCCACGATGGTACAAATCAGGCTTGGGCGATGACAGGCGCGGCGGTTGCCCCGGAGAATTCGACGGTGACTACGGTGATGTCGTCCAGCTGGCCGAAGTTGCGGGCGGCTTCGGCGATCTCTGCTGCGGGTTTGCGGCTGATTGACTGCGTGCGGTCGAAGCCGAGAAGGGTTCCCGATTTGTCTTGAGATTCGGGCACTCCATCGGAGACAAAGGTGAGCCGATCGCCCGGCTTGAGGGTGAAAGTGACGGTTTCATACTGTGCATGCTCGACAATCCCCAAGGGCAGTGAGCCGGGAACGACGATCTCAAGACCGTTTAAATAGGGCGGCACGTGGCCGGCATTCGCAAGGGTTAGCAGCCCCCCGGCAGTGATGTGCGCGGCCAGGCAGGTGGTAAATCCGCCGTGCGAACGGCCCATCGCGCGATCGTTGAGCGAGCAAAGCAGAGCGGCGGGGCCCGTTCCATGCGCCGCCTCGGCGCGGATGGCGCCCACCAGCACCGAGACCAGCATGGCGGCAGGCAGACCTTTGCCGCTGACATCGCCGACGACGAGCAATATTCCTCCTTGGCGATCGGCGATCTGCTGGAAGAAGTCGCCCCCGACCTGGTCTGCGGGCTGGTAGACGCACTCGACCGCAAAGCCAGGACACTGGTCCAGTTTGTCGGGAAGAAGAACATGCTGTATCTGGCGAGCAGCCTCAAACTCACTCGCAAGCCAAGCCTCGCGCCGCCGAGCCCGCGTGAATCGGAGAACAAGAAAGACCACCATCGCCAGCAGAAAAACCAGATGGAAGAGAATGCCGATCTCCATCGAGAAGGGCGGCAGCGGCAGCCGAGGTTCCAGCACATGCGGAGATCCGGTCCATCCCGCCTGGTTGAATACGATCGCCAGATTGTCGGCCAGATAATAGCCCATATCGAGCAGTGTCGGTACCAGAAGCAGCCGGGCATCGGTGTTGCCACGCACGGACGAGATCACAAGCACGCTGAGAATCCACCAGACCGCGGGTAGCAGGCAGGCGAGTTGAATGGCTCCCGAGGCGGGCGCGGAAAACCAGCCGGGCCAGTAAAAGATGGCCGGCAATGGGCTCAGAGCCGCCAGAGCCAGGCAGGCAAGGGCTATCAAGCCGGTGCGGACATTGAGAATCCGCGAGAAGAAACATAGGGCCGCGACGACGGTGACCGCTGCGAAGATGCCATCGACCAAGTCGTAAACCAGGATCGGAGGCCACGAATAGATCTCCTGGGCGATGGTCAGCGCGTGTTCCGCAGCCTGAGCCAGCAGAATCATGGCGAACCAGAGGTATTCGCGCTCCGCTTTGCGGATAAGAAAAAGACAGAGGATTGCAAAGCCCACAAGACCCGCTGTGATGCTGTAGGAGTAGGCGTCTACATAGCGGATATTGCGCGCGACCTGGCGATGACGCTGTTCTAGAGCGAGCAGGCCGGGGTCGCCGGCGAGCTGGCCTCCAAGGTGACCCGTGAGGTAGGGTCCGCCGCCGACATAACTTGACCAAATCGGTGAATGCCAGACACGAATGGCCACGTGCACGGTGCGCAGCGAGTTGCTGCCGCCCGATGTGAGAGGAAATAGGTGATAACGGAACTCCGTGGAGGGGATGAGCGCGGGTGGCATCCGGCCCGACCCGCCAACGCGCCGGCCGTCCACGTACAGCTCAAAGGAAGTCACGATGGGCGCCAGCAGCAGAGAGGTAGCGTTTTGATTGGCGGGAATCTTCACCGTAAATCGATACCAGGCAAAGCCGCTCATTGAGGGAAAGCCTTGCGTGGCCCAGGATTCGTCGCCTCGCAGCAGCCTCCAGGCGGAGTCGTCGAAGGCCGGATCGGCCCATTGCGGCGCGGAGGTCGCGGAAGCTGCCGGCGAATCGCCGGGATGGAAACGCCAGAGCCCGTCGAGCGAGACGACCGGCTCCCGTCCGCTGTCCAGGTCAAAGGACTGCGCGGGCAGCCAGGGGGCGCCAGAAAAGACGGCGATCACCGCAAATCGGCGAAGAGCGGAACTCAAGCTCATGGCGGACGTTTCCTCGAGGGGAAGGAATCGAAACGTGGATAGATGCTATCGCAGAGCGGGCGGTTTGTGCTCTAGGGAATGTCAGAAAGGCAATCTGCCCGCTGAGCGCGGCGTCCGTTTTGCCCATTGACACAGTGAGGAAAGTAGGAGAAAAATGGCGAGGTTGATCCAATCAGAACTAATTTGCGCCATGTGCGGAGGGAAAGTGAAAAACGCAGCGAAGATGCTTGTTTTTGGGGTGGTGGGTTTTGTAGGGATGGGGCTCCTGCTGGGCGGATGCAAGTCGGCGCCGGAACTGACGAAGGCTCAGGCGCAAGCCTTGATCCAGGCCAAATATGACCAGGCTGCGCCGGCCGGCGCTATCATCCTGGTGGACCAAACGGGATTGCTGCGGGGCGTCACAGCCAAGTATTGGGTAAGAACCAAGGTCTACCCCAACGGGTATTGGGGCGATTTCACCCTCACTCCGGAAGGCAAGAAAGTGCTGAAGTTGCAGAAGGGCGGCGATGTGATTGAGTGGCATCCAGAGAACGCCGGGGATAAGAATTACACAGTGCCGGTGGTGAGCGCGGCAGCCAATCATCTCAAGGCGCAGGATCTGGCCGATCCGCAGGATGAGATAGGAGGCACCAAGAGCGTCTCTTACGTTGAGACCGTCAGCCTCGACGGCGTTCCGACCGATCTGAAGGTTATGTCCGACGGCCCAGGCAACAAACTGACGAGCAAGCACATGGCGACCTTCGTCGTGGACGGTGACGCCTGGAAGCTGCAGACCATCCACTAAAGTTCGGGCTCAACCGGGGTGGGGCGGAAATTGATCGCCCTGCCCGGTTCTTAAATATGGTTAGAATACTGGCAAGGCTTTCTTCATGCGTGTTTCGCAACGGGCGGCTTCCGGCCAGACAGGCCCCGGGATCTCTCTGATATTTCGAGAGCAGCGGCCAGTCATTGCGGAGCCTGCGTGAGGCGTTTTATTGGAATGCAGTCATAACTCTTTTGGGCCCGAATGGGTGAGAAAGGCCTTCCCATGAATTGTGGTGTGATCCGCTTATCTGTCCTCGGTGTAGCGCTAACTTCGATCGCCGGTTGCGGCGGCTCCTCGGGTGGAGGATCAGGAACCGGCGGCACGGGAGGCGGCAACAACAACTCAACCACCGTCACATACACCATTAATGGCGGGACGCCCACTGCCGTAGCCACCCAGATCGGTTCCGGCTCGTTCACTGCCGCGACCCTGAATGGCGGCAAACTCACGCTCAGCTTGCCCAGTGGGACAACCAACTTCGCGGTAGCCTACGTCTGCCCACCCCTGCCTTCAACGGAGATCTTGGAGACGGACGAAGATGTTTTTGAGGCGAGTTCGCTTGACGGAGTCTCGTTCTCAGGGGGGTGTCCCTCTCCAGTGACCGGATCGGCAACCGGCAACCTGACGGGAACAATCGATTCCAGCGCTATTTCAGGAGCTTCCAGCTTGTATATCTACGTTCAGAATGGAAGCGCCTTGGGCGGAGGCACTGGAGGGGTGCCGATCAGCAACTTCCAGTTGGAGGCGCCAACCGGAACTGACAGAGTAGAGCTAGCAGTCTATTCTTCCGACCCCAATCTCTACCCGCAGAGCTACAGCTTGTTGGCAGCGAAGAAGTTCAGCAACCAGGCTGTTCCCGGACAATTGAACGGTGGCAATACAGTCGTATTGGGCGCCGCAGATGAGACAACGCTTGAGCCTATCACCTATAACAACGTCCCGGCAGGCTACAGTGCTCCGGCAACCTCAGCGCTGTTCCAAATGGATGGCAACAATACTCTTGGGATTACAAGCCCCGCCAATTCCGCGTACCCGGCGCTGCCCGCGGGTGCGGTGGAAAGCGGAGACCACTACTTGCTCTACTCCACTGCTCGTAGCACGTTGGAACCAACCGAAGCGGTGTACGCCGAGACCAATTTGACCTCGGCTGGCCCTGTGTCTTTCACCTTTCCTGCTGCGTGGTCCTACGCCGGTCCGGCGGCGGCAAGGTGGCCCTCATACGATCTCTCTTACACGGGCTTCTCCGGTAATAAGGCTGGCGCTTGCAACATCGTGTCCATGGAATGGTGGGCAGGCTCGAATGTTGCTAGCGTCGAGCTTATATCGTACGTTCAGGTGAACGCCTCGGCGAACTACCTCAACGGATCGACGACGGTGGCGGTTCCTGACCTCTCGGGCCTTAGTGGATTTGTCGCTCCACCAGCCTCTGGGACGTCCGTTTCTTGGGGGGCGGGGATCTATCAAGGGGATTACTATTGCCTGGAGCCTCTGCCATCGAATACGTCAGCCACGGCGGTGGGCAACGGTGGCTCATATACAGCGCCCTAGGTGTAGCTTTTTTTGAGGAAAATGTGCTGCCGGGGCGGGAAGGCATTGACCCCTCCAGCCTTTCTTGTTATTGTTAGAGGGTTGCGCAAGAGCGCCTCCGTCAGTGTGTCTTGGCGGCGGAAGCGCGGGGACGGCCCGACTAAGCCGAATTTGGCGGTGCTGATCCCGATGGCCAGGCGAAGTTTCCAGGCCAGACAAGCTCCAGAGATAGCTCTCTTCTTGCCGAGGGCAGGGGCAATATCGCATCGGCGTCCGCGCGTTCTCCACCTTGGAGGGCTATGCGGGCCGGAACCGGCGAAACGGAGTTGGCTTTTCCGCTAAACGAGGGAAAACGCTCAGCCACCGTCCTGGTTCTCGTCTGAGATTGGAACGAAGGCAGACGCGAAGCAGCAGAATTGGGCCTCCGTGCGCGTGCGACGGGATCATGTCCGCATTTTGCACCGGAGGGCCTTTTGGGGTCTGTGCGCGTTTGCGGGTGTAAAGGGCATTGGCAGGTTTTTGACGGGGTAAGGAGTTTCAGTTTGCCTACATTCAATCAGTTGGTCCGCAAGGGGCGCACCGCCCCGCGTTACAAGACGGCGTCGCCGGCCCTGCAGGCCTCGCCCCAGCGGCGCGGTGTTTGCACGCGCGTTTACACCCAGACGCCTAAAAAGCCGAACTCGGCCCTGCGCAAGGTTGCCCGTGTGCGCCTGACGAACGGCATCGAGGTCACCACCTATATCCCCGGCATCGGCCACAATCTGCAGGAGCACTCGATCGTGCTGATTCGCGGCGGCCGCGTAAAAGACCTTCCAGGAGTCCGCTATCACGTGGTTCGCGGCACGCTCGATTCTGTAGGCGTGGCCAACCGCAAGCAGAGCCGGTCGAAGTATGGAGCCAAGCGCGCCAAGGGCGGCGCGGCTCCGGCCAAGGGCAAGAAGTAGTTTTTAAGGTTCCGGGACGGAGTCGTGAACCCGGACTTGGGCAGTGAAGCTGGCGCGGAGACGCGGCGAGGATTGAAGAGGATTATGCCGAGAAAAGGGCACGTATCGAAACGGGAAGTGGCAGCGGACCCGGTCTATGGTTCCACGCTGGTCACCAAGTTTGTCAACTCGATGATGTGGGGCGGCAAGAAGTCGACGGCCCAGGGCATCTTCTATAAGGCGATGAAGACCCTCGAAGAAAAGGGTGGTGGCGACGATGCCCTCAAGCTCTTCAAGAAAGCGGTCGAGAATTGCAAACCGCTGCTCGAGGTGAAGACCCGCCGCGTGGGTGGCGCCAACTACCAGGTACCGATCGAGGTCAATCCCGACCGGCGCACTTCGCTGGCGATCCGCTGGATTTTGACCTACGGCCGGGCTCGCGGTGAAAAGGGCATGACCGACAAGCTCTCGAACGAGCTGCTCGATGCGGCCAACGGACGCGGCGCTGCGATGAAGAAGAAGGAAGATGTTCATCGCATGGCCGAGGCCAACCGCGCCTTTGCGCACTACCGCTGGTAGAAACGCAGCCTCTAGCTATTAGCTTCTAGCTTTTAGCTGGTCGTCAATGGATTGAGACTTGGAGCTGCTCGGGCGGCTCCTGTGACAAAAAAGCTAGAAGCTGGCAGCTTGAAGCTAGCAGCTAGGAATCAACCGCGGGCCGGTTGCGCTCGCAAGGGATAAATGCTGTGGCTCGCACCGTACCTCTGAATCGTTGCCGGAACATCGGTATCATGGCGCACATCGACGCCGGAAAGACGACAGCGACAGAGCGCATCCTGTTTTATACCGGCATCACGCACCGCATCGGTGAAGTGCATGAAGGCACTGCGACCATGGACTACATGGAGCAGGAGCAGGAGCGCGGCATTACGATCACATCTGCTGCGACGACTTGCACCTGGCGCGACTACCGCATCAATATTATTGATACGCCGGGCCACGTGGACTTCACGGCCGAGGTCGAGCGCAGCCTACGCGTGCTGGATAGCGCGGTCGCGCTGTTCGATTCTGTCAGTGGCGTGCAGCCGCAGACCGAGACTGTTTGGCGGCAGGGCGACAAGTACAAAGTTCCGCGCATCTGCTTCGTCAACAAGATGGACAAGAACGGCGCCGATTTCGAGCACGTTCTGGATACCATTCGCAAGCGCCTGGGCGCGCGGCCTGTCGCGCTACAGATTCCCATCGGCGCTGAATCCAACTTCAAGGGTGTCATCGACCTGATCGAGATGAAGGCCATTGTCTGGCACGACGAGACGATGGGCGCGGAGTTCTCGATCGAGCCGATCCCGGCCGATTTGCAAAAGAAGGCAGAGGCCTTTCGCCTGCAGTTGATCGAAGTGATCGCCGAGACCGACGACGTACTGCTCGAAAAGTTCCTTGAGGGTGAGACTCCGTCAATCGCCGAGATCAAGGCCGGTATCCGCCAGGCCACCATCGATCTGAAGATCTTCCCAGTGCTCTGCGGAAGCGCCTTCAAGAACAAGGGCGTTCAGACATTGTTGGATGCGGTCGTCGATTATCTGCCCAGCCCTCTGGACAAGCCTCCGGTCGAAGGTATCGATCCTGATCATGCTGGAAGGGTCGTCATCCGCAAGCCGGAGGACAGCGAGCCGCTGGCTGCGTTGGCCTTCAAGATCATCAACGATCCATTCGGCAAGCTAGGCTTCATTCGCGTCTATTCGGGCTCACTTAAGACCGGCGACACGATTTTGAATCCCCGCACCGGCAAGACCGAGCGGGTTGGCCGGCTGGTCAAGATGCACGCCAACAAGCGCGAGGATGTAACCGAAGTTCTGGCAGGCGACATCTGCGCCTGTGTGGGCATGAAGGAATTGAAGACCGGCGATACGCTCTGCGCGCCGCATCATCCTATCGCGCTGGGCGCCATTACTTTCCCGGAGACCGTGATCTCTGTGGCCATCGAGCCCAAGACCAAGGCCGATCAGGAGAAGATGGGCGTTGCGCTGGCGCGGCTGGCTGACGAGGATCCCACCTTCAAGGTGCGGACGGATGAGGATTCCGGCCAGACCATCATCAGCGGCATGGGCGAGTTGCATCTGGAGATTCTCGTTGACCGCATGAAGCGCGAGCATAAGGTCGAGGCCAACGTAGGCGAGCCCAAGGTGGCCTTCCGCGAGACTCTTCGCAAGAAGGCCGAGGCTGAGGGTAAGTACATCCGGCAGACCGGCGGCTCCGGCAACTATGGTCATTGCAAGCTGCGCGTCGAGCCCAATACGCCGGGCGCGGGCTACGAGTTCATCAACGAAATCAAGAGCGGTTCGGTCCCCAAGGAGTACATCAAACCCATCGATCAAGGTGTGCAGGGTGCTCTCGAACTAGGTATCCTGGCCGGCTTCCCCATCGTGGACGTGAAGGTGACACTCTTCGACGGCAGCTATCACGAAGTGGATTCAAACGAAATGGCCTTTAAATTCGCTGGCTCGATCGCCTTCAAAGAGGCTGCGCGCAAGGCATCGCCGGTCCTGCTTGAGCCGGTGATGGCGGTTGAAGTGACGGTTCCGGAAGAGCACATGGGAACGATCATCGGCGACATCAATTCACGCCGCGGACGGATCGAGGGCATGGAGCATCACGCAGGTTCGCAGGTGATCAAGGCGATTGTGCCGCTGAAGGAAATGTTCGGCTACGTGAACGACATTCGCTCGTCCACGCAGGGCCGGGCGTCGTATTCAATGCAGTTTGCGCGCTATGAAGAGGCTCCGCGCATGATCGCCGATGAGATTATCGGCAGGGCGCAAGGCAAGTGAAGCAAGCCTTTAGCTACTAGCTTCTAGCTGCTAGCTAATGATTGGGAAGACTGAAGATTGTAGCCGCTGGCAAGAAAGCTAGAGGCTAGCAGCTAACGGCTAGAGGCTGCATTTAGGGTTTTGGGGCTGGAGCCGGATGGCCGGCGCTCCGGGTTGAAGCAGGCAGTAGAAGCTACGAAAGGGACGCAGGGACTTTTATGGCGAAGGAAAAGTTTGATCGCTCGAAGCCGCACGTGAACGTGGGGACGATCGGGCACATTGATCACGGCAAGACGACGTTGACGGCGGCCATCACCAAGGTTTTGCAGAAGCACAATCCGAAGAACCAGTTCCGGTCCTTCGATTCGATCGACAACGCTCCGGAAGAGCGGGAGCGCGGCATT
>Ga0181520_10001364_pt1 | contig 49764 bp, 43 predicted proteins | sample PEATcosm2014_Bin_29_FD_132451 | JGI IMG/M metagenome (GOLD analysis project Ga0181520, IMG submission 132451) | Peatland microbial communities from MTU Mesocosm Facility, Houghton, MI, USA - PEATcosm2014_Bin02_30_metaG | ecosystem: Environmental > Terrestrial > Soil > Wetlands > Peat | place... | reverse complement strand
TTCTCTTCCGCCCGCACCGCGGCCTCGGCCGCTTGGAATCCAATTCGCGAATGAGTGCCGTCGCAAAAGGGTTTGTTGACGCTTGCGCCGCAGCGGCACAGTGCAATCGCCGGTTTACCGCCCAGGTCGAGCGGATATGGGTTTCCCGATGCATCCACAAGTTCGACAAGGCCCTCGGGATCTTCCACGCGATACGGCCCGTTGGGACGAACCGTGATCTTAACCTTCGCCATTCTTCCTCCAACCGGCGAGGGCCATACGTTGGCTCCCACCCGTCGCCAGCAATGCAGTCAATCTTCTCACACAACTCAGTGGCGAAACGCTACGTTCACCAGCAGTTTATCTCCTGTGATATCGACCACGTTGCAGAAAGTGCGGTCGTCACGCCGCGTAAAGTCCAGCCCCACCCGCGAGTTTCCGATCTTCAGGTTACGGATATGCAGATGCCCCAGCCACTCCGGCAGTTGCGGGTTGATGATGTTCAACTCCTTGCGGTGCGCCGAGGGCCGGATGCCCAGTACCGACGCGAGGATCAGAAACGTCGCTCCCGATGCCCAAGCCTGCGGAGAGCACGACACCGGATAGTGCACCGGCTCATCAAACGGACGCCGCTGCACGCCACAGAAAAGCTCCGGCAGCCGGTAATCGCGAAACTCCAGCCCCGCCTGAAACAGCGCGGTCAACACCCGCAGAGCCGGTTCGCGAAATTCGTTCAGCGCCATGCCATGCGCGATCAGCGAGTTATCGTGCGGCCACACCGATCCGCGATGATAACTGAGTGGATTGAATACCTGTTCCGCCTGCGACATGGTGCGCCAGCCCCAGCCGCTGAACATATCGTCCTGCATCATCCTCTGAGCCACCGCGCGAGCACGTTCGCGATTGATGATGCGGCTCCACAGCAAGTGGCCCGGATTCGACGCAACCACCTCCAATGGCTTCTTCTCCGCGTCCAGGGCCATGGCATAGAAGCCGCGCTGCTGGTTCCAGAAAACCTTGTCGAAGCGGCGCGCCAACTCGTTGGCTTCGCGGCGGCACTTCTCGGCGCGCTCGTGGTCTCCAAACATCCGCAGCAACGACGCCATCCGATATTTTGCGTCGTACACGTAACCCTGCACCTCGCAGAGCGCGATCGGAGGACTTGCAACCGTACCGTCACGGTGAATGTTTGCGTCCCAGGAATCCTTCCAGCCCTGGTTGACTAGACCTTTCGGCGATCTGCGCTGATATTCCACAAATCCGTCGCCGTCGAGGTCACCGTATTGTTCAACCCAGTCCAGTGCGCGATAAGCATGGGGCAGCATCTCGCGCACCAGGGTCTCGTCCGCTGTCCAGTTGAAGGTCTCGCTCAGCAGTATCAGCCACAGCGGCGTCGCGTCCACTGAACCATAGTAGGGGCCAAAGGGCATCTCGCCGCATCGTGTCATTTCCCCTTCTCTGGACTCGTGCAGAATCTTGCCCGGCTGCGCGTCGCGCCAATCATCCACCTCGCTGGCCTGGTAGCGGGCAAGCACCCGCAGGGTATCCTTGGCAAGTTCGGGGTTCAGCGGGAGGGTCTGGTAAGCAGCGATAATCGAATCGCGTCCGAAGATTGTGGCAAACCACGGGATTCCAGCCGCGATGACATGCTCATTACCAAACGGAATGCGCAACGCGTGGAAGTCTCCTACAGCGTTGCGCAGCAATTCGTCAAACACTGCGTTCGAGCTGAAAAAACTGGCCGACGCGCTCTCAAACTCCCGGAAGGCCGCGCGCCGCTCCTGCAAATGCGCGTCGAAGTCATAGAATGTGGCGCGGCTCTCAGTGCCTTCTACGCGTGGCGTAACCGTGATCTCAAGCGAGGTCTTCCGTAATGGCTCCAGCCGTAGTTCCCAGTGCGCAGTTTCTCCGCGAATTTCTGCCGGACTGGGATGCATGCGAACCATTGTCTGGCGCAAAACCTCGTCCCGCCCACGATAGCTGAAGATGATCCCATCGCTTTCAATCATCGGCTGAAAGTACTGCCCATGATCGGCGCGCGCCACTCCGCGCACCTGGAAGACATCCACAAAATCCGCATTGCAGGAGATCTCTACCGTGAACTTCACCGCACAGCGGTTGAAGTTCTCAAAGGTGTAACGGTCATAAAGGATGTCGGAGGCCAGTAGCTGTTCGCGGCGGATGTGAACTGTGTTCTCCGGAAGATCGAACGAATCGCGCAACGTGATGTTTCCTGTCGTCAGTTCGACCTGAGAGACAAAAGCCTTTTCCGTGCTGCTGGACAGCACCACCGAACGTTGCCCATCGATCCTGAACTCCAGATGCGAGAGAAAACGTGTGTCCTCATGGAAGAAGCCAACGTCCGGCGCACCGGGCGGCACAATATCTCCAGCAACGTTGGTGGCAAGAAATGTCTTGCCATCGATCAGGGTAAGGTTGTTGACCTTGCGAGGCTCCTGAGCCTGGTGCGCCAAGCGTGGCTCGATGTATGGAGACTCAATCGGAACCAGCTGCTCACGGTAGAGAATGCCCGACGAGCTCATGCTGCCGCCTGCCTCTCCGCGCCGCTGTCCTTCACCAGCACCGCGTCCTCGAACATCTCGCGATACAGCGCAAGATAGTCATGCACCATGCGCTCCTCGGAAAAGAATTGTTGGACATAGGCTCGCACTCCGGCCGGCTTGAGTCGATCCAGAAGGCGCACCTTCATAACCGCATCGCCGACGTCTTTGCAGACAAAACCACTCACGCCATCGCGCACAATTTCCGCTACCGAGCCGCCTGGAAATGCGATCACCGGTGTTCCTGTGGCCATCGACTCCACCAGCACAAGGCCGAATGGTTCGTCCCATTCAATGGGAAACAGCATGCCCATTGACTTGCCGAGAAGCTCATTCTTGAGCGCAAGATCGGCCTCGCCAAGGTACTCAACGTTCTTCCCGTCCAGATGCGGCCGGACGCGCGAGTTAAAGTATTCGCGATACTTCGGCTGCACTTCACCCGCAATCTTCAGCGGAATACCACATTGCTTCGCAATCTGGATCGCGTGATGAACTCCTTTCACGGGAGCGATTCTTCCCAGAAAGCTGAGGTATGCGGCCTTCTGAGTCTGGAGGCGATATGGGGCCAAGTCGATGCCGTGATGAATCGTGCGGATCCGCTTCGCGCTTTCCCTTTCCTTCTGAAAGTTGCTGATGGAAACAAATTCCACCTCTGGAAAGCCACCGTAGAAGTCCGATAACGTCCTGACGTGCGGATGATGAACCGTGTACACCCACCGAGGCCCCCGGATGCGCGAGAATGCAAGCCCGGGAGCGTTGTTCAAATGGATGATGTCGGCGTCATGCCAGCAGTCGCTCACCGCCCACGAGGTATGGTTGAGGTCTTTCAGGTTGGAGTACAACTCGCCGTCGATCGGCCAGTCATCCGCTGGATAGAGCCATCGTAACTCCGCCCGCACCGTACTTTCCCCGTTGGCATAAACCACAACGTCGGCGCCCAGTCGCGTCAGCCCCTGGGCCAGTTGAGCAATGAACAGTTCCGTACCGCCATATCTTTTCGGCGGCACACTAAGAAATGGTGAAGCGATCAAAGCGATACGCATGCGGCTCCTGCGAGCAGGTTGGATGAAGGAAAAATGGAGCGGCTCAACCGCAACATTGTGGTGGGATGCCGATGGGAAACACACAGGTTATCGCGCCAGCTCTCGAATGATGGGAGGCAGCTCTCGAATGGAGAGCCGCAGCCTTCGGAACAGCGTGCTCAGTGCAACGCTTCTGAGTTGACCAGCGCGGGGCGCTCGCCGATGCGCGCCGCCTCCACTTCGCGTTCAAACTCTTTTGCTCGCTGCCGGCTGGTGTGCTCCGCCAGCACGCGCTCCTGTGCTGCTAATCCAATTGCGCGCAATTCGCTGTCGTCCATGTCATTTAGGTAACGCACAATTTCGCCCGCGCTTGCCGGTAGAAGAATCTCGCGTCCGGGCTTGAGAAATAAATCCAGTCCCGGCCAGTTGTCACTCACAATGGCAGCCCCGCAGGCGGCGGCTTCAAACAGCCGCACCGAAGGCGAATAACCCGCCATTACCATATCGCGCCGGGTCAGGTTCAGAGTTAGTCGCGATGACGAATATAGGTGGGGATGCCAGCGCGGATTCAGATGCACAATATGTCGCACGTTCGGCGGCCATCCAACACCTTTCGGATACTGTGGTCCAGCCACGATGAACTGCATCTGCGGCAATGCCTTGGCGGCGCCAAACAGAGACTCTTCCAGCTTCGGCTGCCGGTCGGGAGCATACGTCCCCATGTAGCTCATCGCGCAGGCAAAACGCTGCGAGCGCGGATGCGAGTGATAACGCTCGGGATCGAAGCTACAGTACAGCGGCGCCGCGCGCCGCACGCCGAAGCGGCTCTCCAACTCAGCGAGAATCGGTCCTCCGGTAAAGCTGAAGTACACATCCAACGCCGCCAGTTGATCAGCGCGGATATAGTCGGTAGACCCGCGCTCGCGCAATGTGGCCAATGTGATCGGAGTGTCGATGTCGTAGAACGTACGCACCGTGGCCGTTGAATCCAACATCGCCTCCACGGCCGCAATTCCATCTGGAAAATACGAGCCCACCATCGCAACGTCGGACGAGGCCAGCTCGCGGCGCACCAGCGGAAGCACATCCATCCAGCTTGTGTAGAGATTCAGCTCGCAAAAGTCCGGCTCTGGCAGATCCCGGTTGGAGGCATACCACTCCACGTTTTTCTCGAAGAAGACAACCTTGTGCCCGCGTGCATGCAGAGCACGGGCCAGCGCACGGAACGTGGTCGCATGGCCATTTCCCCAAGACGACGTGATGGACAGTCCGAAGATGACGATCTTCAAAGCAGTTTCCTTGCTGCTCCCATATCAGGCTCGCGGTTCAATCGTCTGGAAGCCAGCCGAATCCAACGCGCTCGGGTGCCGGTCGGCGCGTGCCGCGCATAGAATTTGCTCCACTTCGTCCGCGCGCTGCGCGTAAGTATGTTCGGACAGCGCCCGCATCCGCATCGCTTCGCCGATGGCGTGCGCCTCCGCCGCCGATTTGTCGCGCAGTAACTCCACAATCTCCTCCGCGTTCTCCGCCACCAGAATCTCGCGCCCGGGTTCGAAGAACCTTTCGATGCCGCGCCACTTGTCGGTGATCAGGCAGGCCCCAGCGCCGGCTGCTTCAAAGACACGCGTCGGCGGCGAGAAGCCAACATCGGCCATCGAGTCGCGATTGACGTTCAGCACCATTCTCGCTGATGCGTTGATTCGGTTGTGGGAGCCAGTGCCCACGTGCCCAATCCAGCGCACGTTCGGCGGCAGTGGCTTGTTGCCCCAACCCTCACCGCCCAGCACAAAACTCATCTCCGGTGCCAGTTCAGCTGCGCGCAAAAAAAACTGCTCCACTCGCCGCTCGCGGTCTGGCAGGCGGTTACCCACAAACACGAGGTCGCAGGTCACCGACGGATCAACGGCTTCAGGATGGTGCGTCTCCGGATCGAGCGCGTTGTATATCGGATGGCAATTGCGCGCTCCCAGCTTGCCATAACGCTCCACTACCTCCGAGCCACCGCCATAGGTAAACACAAAATCGTATTGCGGAATCAGGCGGCGGAACGGATCATGCGCATCGCTCTCCACCCTTGCCAGTGTCGCAGGAGCATCCACATCCCAGAAGGCAACCTGCGCGTGCGGCGAGCGACATTCCAGCACGCGGCGCTCCAGCAACTCGTCGTCACTGCCCACTCCGCTGTGCTTGATTACCAGATCTGCCGTAGACGCCAGCCCAATCAGTTCATGGATATCTTGCGGCGTCTGGTAAAGAATCACATGCGCATACTCGATCTCACTAAGGTCGCGGTTCTGCTGGCGATTGTAAATATCCGGCTCGGCAAAACTGATTTCGTGCCCCAGCACCGCCAGGCTCTTGTACATTCCGCGATAGTACGTCGCAGCCCCATTCCAATAACTAGAGGTAATGCTCGATCCAAATACGAAGATTCTCATCCCGTGATTTCTCCGCAAATCTCCATAAGCTGCTCGGCTCGATGCCTGCAGGTATGATGCCGCCGAATGGTCTCCAGTCCGCTAGCGGCCAACGTCCGACGGTTGCTTTCGCTTTGCAGGAGTTCGGCGAGCAGCGCACTCATCTCACGGCCGTCGCGCGCCACCAGGTAATCCTCTCCTGCGCGAAAAAGCCCCTCGGTATCCGACCACGGCGCGCAAACCAACGGGATGCCGCAGGCCAGCACCTCGAAGACGCGGATCGTCGGCACACCGCTCAGTCCGTTGGCGTACTGGCGGCGAGGCACATGCAGCGCTACCCGGCTCTCGGCGTAAACCGCAGGCGCGTCCAGGTTCGGCAGATAGCCCCCATACTCAATACCAGAGCGGCGCAGCGTCTCTCTCGCCTCCCGTGGGTATCGCACTCCATGCACAAGCACCCGCTTCGCAACCGCGGCCTCTTCGGCGGCTATATTGCCTGCTGTCAGACGCCCGGCAGGTTCAACCAGAAACTCCATCAGCTCCCCGGTTCTCTCTTCGTCGCCCCAATTCCCAATCCAAACTACATCGTTTCGCTGCGGCCGCTCCAGAGGATGAAAGACGCTCACGTCTGCGGCCTCGTGAAAAGTCCATGCCCGTGCTACGCCGAAACCATCGGCATAGATTCGCCGGATAGCCTCGCCGAAGGCAAGCACCCCGTCGAACAGATGCAGCGGAAATCTCAGGATTTGGTCTGCGTTACTGTAGGCGCGGTGATGTGTGTCGTGGAAGAGCGCGCGGAAGCCCATCCGTTTTTTTCGCCCGAGTATCTCCTGCACCACCTCCGGCTCATTCCATTCGTGGATCAGCACTAAGTCTGCGCCCGCAAGCTCGTGATTCAGAAAAGCCGGCAAGCCCTCGTCGCGCCGGTAAAAGTAAACGTCGAGCTCCGGGTAACTCGCATGGAATCCATTAATTGCCCGCGCAGCCACCTCGCCTTCCTGCTCCAAGTTGCTCAACGACCATCCACCAAGCTCCTCGTAACAGCGGACCTCGTGGCCCATGCGCACCAGTTCGCGCGCCAACCCACGCAAAAAATGCGCGTTACCGTGGTTCCAGTCGCTGATCCAGGAGTGCGCGAACAAGCGGATTTGCATTGCTTGCTTCATGCCGCCTCAACCTGACGCTCCAGTAGAGCCATGTAAGTCTGCAGATATTCCTCTACCATGCGCTCGGCAGTGTAATGCTGAAGAGCGTGCTCGTAGGCGCGATTGGCATAGTCCCAACAAAGCTCCTGATTATCGTGCAGCAGCCTCAATGCCTCGCCTAGTGATTCGCGGTCATTGCTGCGAAAGTAGATAGCCGCGTCTCCCCACACTTCGCGCAAGCTTGCAATGTCATTGGCCACAATGGCGCAGCGCGAGAATGCTGCCTCCAGTGGCGCAAGGCCAAAGGGCTCGTATTTCGAAGTCGCAATGTAGATTTTGGCCCAGCTCAGCAGTTTGCGCATTCCGTCTTCGGAGAGCTCTCCTATGCACCGTGTGGCCGGAGTCTGGGGTGTAATCTGCGGCGCGAGCTGAGACGCGATTAAGCCCTCTACACCAAGCGTGGATGTCGCATTTGCTTCTGCTGTCTCGCCCTTCAGCTTGGTTGCGCCAGCTATCAGAACCGACAGCGACGGACTGCTTAGCTCCGTCAGCAACTGCGATTGCTTCCCCTCATCCCACAGCCTTCCGGCGCTGGCCGCGTAATTCAGCTTGCTTGCCAACGGATCGAACAGCTCCGGCGTTCGTCCGTTGTAAATCACCCGCGACCGCTGCTGCTCGCCATAGCAGCTCTCCATGCATTTCAGCATCCAGCGCGACGGTGCCACCAGCAGACTCGCACCGGCCAGCCCCCGCTGCACCAGTCCGCGATACGACTGAGCCCAACTCCCGCGCGGTTCCGCCCCATGCACGGCCCAGCTCCAACTCATTACATCGCTGTGCGCCACCACCAGCTTGGGCAGCCCCACATTCAGCGCCCCGTAGTAGTACTGGCTCAAATGCAGCAGCTCAGGCTCTCGTTCGCGAATAACGTTGAGCAGGTAGTCAGCCGAATCACACAGTTTGCCCTCCGCACCCTGCATCCACTCCAAGCGGAAGTCGGTCGGAAAATACGCGACGCCTGGGAGCCGCTCCAGCCATGCACTCTGCTCCGTCCCCGGTACCCCGCCAAAGCTGACCAGTGTCACCCGGACCCCGTGGCGCGACAGTCCTGTGACTAGCTCTCGGGTGTAATTCCAGACTCCGCCAACCGTATCTGCCGTAATCAGAATGTGCATCGCGCTCCCGTAAAAAACTTGGCGCAAGCAGGCAAGTCGCAGACCAGACCCGCTGCACTGCGCCTTCGCTCCACGTGGCAGGTACTCCAGCGGGAAGCGACAACTCCGTTCAGGCCGTAAGGCCAAATGAAACCAAACTCTTTCGCGCCTCCTCCACCCGGTCCACCGCGCTCTGCGAACCCAGCCACTCCACCAGCTCGCCCATCGCGCTCTCCAAGCGGTGCCGCGGGCAGTAGCCGAGCAATTGCCTAGCCAGGGAGATATCGCCAAAGCAATGCCGAATATCCCCTGCGCGAAAGCTTCCCGTGATCTCCGCTGGCATCCGGACTCCCAGCGTTTCGCCCAAAATGTCGGCAATCTGCCGGATTGTAACCGGATCACCGGAGCCAATGTTCAGGGCATGGCCGTCGCCCTCACTGCGCTCCATCGCCAACAGATTTGCCCGCACCACGTCATGCACACTCACAAAGTCGCGCAGCTGATTCCCGTCCTCGAACACCAGCGGCGCTCGTCGATTCAGTAATCGAGAGGCAAAAATCGCCGCCACCCCTGTGTATGGATTGGAGAGAGCCTGCCGCGTGCCATAGATGTTGAAGTAGCGCAATGCCACCACGGGCACACCATAGGTGCGACCAAATAGCAGCCCCATCTCCTCCTGGTCCTTCTTGCCCAACGCATAGATCGAGCTGCACTGCAGCGGCTTGCCCTCCGCCGTGGCCACCGGTTCCAGCGGCAGTCCGCATGTGGGACATCCAACTTGCCAGCGTTTTTCCCTCAACTGCACCGCCCCGCGCGGCCCTGGAGCAACCATCCCATGCTCTTTGCAAACGTACTGCCCCTCACCATAAATCGACATCGACGACGCCACGATGAGTTTTTCCACCTTGTCTCGCCGCTCCAGCAGCACCTGTAGCAGGTTGGCCATTCCCTGAGTGTTGATCGCCATATAGCGCGCGATCTCATACATCGACTGCCCCACTCCGACCGCTGCGGCAAAATGATAAATGACGTCCACGCCGCTCACCGCCTCGCGCAGAGCCTCGATGTCGCGCACATCACCTCGCACCAGCTCGGCTTCGCGCGATAGATAGCCGGGAACACTTCCGTGGTGCACCTGATCCTCCAGGCTGTCAAAGACCCGAACCTCATGGCCTGCGCGTAGCAATGCATCCACCGTGTGCGAGCCCACAAATCCCGCTCCGCCCGTCACCAGGACTCGCCGTCTCATGACTTCTCCGCTCCCACCACGATGGCTCGCTCACTCGCAGCGCTCACTCCAGCCGTGCGCCCTAAGGGCGCATAGCGCAGCACCGACCAGCGGGCAAATTCGGCAAAGTCCGAGGGATCCTTGGCCGGACTCGTATAGTGCGGCGCTACCCCTAGGTGCTCTGGCGTGAAGCACAGCGTTATGGTCGTATCGAATTCGTCCAGCGCCGACATCTGCCGGTCAAACCACGCCTCCGAGCCCGGACGAAACCAGTCTGCCCAGCTGATGCCGGTTCGCACCGACCGCACACCCAGCTCGCGCAGCCTTTGCACACCCAGCTCCAGGCGATGGTCCTCGAAGTGAAACCATTGGCAGACCCCCATCCCATTAGGAAACTGTGCAGCCGCTAGCTTCGGCGAGCCATCTGCCCGGAACAGCCCCATGTAATAGTGACGGTAATAAGCGCTGCCTTCGGCCTCCTTATGCCGTGTCGTTGCTGTCCAGGTGGCCGGCAAGTCGAAGAGGCTGTACCAATGTACCCGCTCCACCTTGGGCAGCAGCAGCTCGGCAGTCCTCTGCAAGCCGAACAGCTGCACTTCTTCGGCACCGAACGATGAGGCACCCGCCTCGCTCACCCATATGGACTTTCCGCCAACCACCGCGCGAATCTCCTCCAGCTTCTTCGGCCACTCGGAGATCTGCCAGTGGTTCCAGTCGAGCGGAAAGCCGTGTACCGCAACAATATCCACCGACTCGAGCACGCCGTAGCCGGCCAGCAACTCGATAAACCGCGGATCGATTGGCGAAATTCCTCCCAGCACGATCTTGATCTCTGGATTCGCTTCCCGGATCGCCTTTGCTCCGGCATGAACCAGCGCAGCAAATTGCTTCCACTCCGGATCAAGGTGAAAATCCCAATGGGAGAGATTATTCGGCTCGTTCCACAACATCACAGCTTCAATCATTAGGCCTTATACCTCGCAATGTGCCGCGACAGCGGCCTGGCCGGCCGCAATGCGCCAGCCATGCAGATGATTACAAAGTTCCATCCAACTCCCTCGGCAGTACAAACTTCCCCTCGCGCGTCATCGCATTGGGGGCGCAGATCCAGGTTTCGCTCTCCGGGTGCGACTCAATTTCCATCCCCGAGCTGCGCAGCATCGCCTCGGCGGCGGCCCGATTCGGAATCCACCAGTTTGTCTGATCACTCGAGTAGCTCTGCTCTACGAAGTACATCTGTGGCCAGCTTGGATCGGCAAACATCTCCTTGCGCCAGAAGTCGTAGTCAGATTCCCACTGCTTCACTTCGTCGGAGCCGCGAATCATGGTCTGAAACACCAGCTTGCCGCCCACCTTGGTTACCACCTTGTCCAATGCATAGAGCGGATAGCGGAGGTGATAAAAGACGCCCATGAAGATCACAAAATCGAACTGCCCTGCAATCTGCTCCACCTCGTAGACGCTGCGCTTTTCCAGCTCAATCTCCAGCCCCAGCGTGCGCGAGGCAAGCCGTGCCTGTTCCAGATACCGGTCGCAGATATCGATCCCCAGAACTCGCTTTGCTCCCCGCTGTTTCATCTGCAGCGAGTAGAAGCCTCCATTGCAGCCAATATCTAGGACCGTGGCTCCACTCAAGTCCAGCGGAAGTGCCGGTGAGATGTGCCGCCACTTAACATTGGGAAAGTCGCCGAGAAAGTGATTGGGGGCCGTTTGAATTCCGCGCAGGTCAATATTGTGGAACCACTCTCCCAGTTCCGAAATCTGCTGGGCTAGCGCGTCTGGACTGGTAGCCGGGTAGGTGGGTGAAAGACTCTGCAAGTGTGCCATTGCACCTGTCGGCAGCGGAGTTTACTGTTCGATCCCTGCCTCTCGAAGCTTAGAGGCGCGGTCATCTACTCGGGATGCCTTCACCGCCATCAAGCCCCTATACAACGCGCCGTCCGGTCAGCAAGTTCGCTACGAGGATGACCAGCGCCACCACCAGCAGAAGATGAATCATCGAGCCGGCAACATGAAACCCCCAGCCCAGCAGCCAGAGCACGAGCAGAATTGCGAAGATTGTCCAAAGCACGCCGTTTCCTCCCTTGGTCCATACGCTATGAGGAGACCACGTGCTTTCAAGTTGGCTGCTGCTGAAGAAAAGTACGCGTCGCGATCATACTTACCTGGAACCCGAGAGCCTTGTTGGCAGTGCCAGGCAAAACGCCGCGCTAGTTCACACTCTCCAGCCGGGCACGGATGTTGTTGGCGAGCTGGCAGACCGAGGCCAGCTTCTCCGCTGCATCCGGAGGCAGCTCCGGCGTCCGCATCGCCAGCTGAGTGGAAAGTAAAATTCCGGTCACCGCGTCGCGAATCTCACTGCGCAGCTGCGACTCGGCGGCGCGGACGGCAATCATGCGCGACTCCCGGTTGCGGCGTAGCGCCAGCCGCAGTTCGCGTGCAATACGTTCGGCGTTGCTCACCGCCAGGTTGACGTAAACGGGCACTGCGAGACCCAGTTGATTCAGTAGAGAGTCCAGCGCATCGCCTTCCGACTCTACCATTGGGTCATCCAGCACCACCGATGAGTACTCGTTGTTGCGCAGCATGGAAGTCGCCTTGCGAACTGTCTCGCAGACTTCGACAGATTCGCCGGTCGTTTGCTCCAGGGCAACGCCGCATTCGGCGCGGCGATAGCTCGATGTCACTAGCAGAATCATGATCCCCTCACTTGACGCCCGCGCGCGGGCAGGAAAAAGGCGCAGAACGGCAGCCTCCACCTCACAATGATCCGGTGGACGCCGTCTACTGCAACGCGCCGTATTCTTTGAGTTTGCGATACAGTGTGGTTTTGCCGATGCCCAGCAGCCGTGCTGCTTCCAGCTTGTCGCCATGCAGCATCTCGATGGCTCCCAGAATGGCCTGCTTTTCCATCTCCGCGATCGGCAGAATGCCGCGACGCGGAATCAACTTCTCAGCCATCGGCTCCATCTGCTCCCGCCAGTTCTGAATCGTGGTGGGAAGATCGGCAATGTGAATCGTGGGGCCGCTGGTCAGTGCACAGGCGCGCTCGATGCAGTTCTCCAGCTCACGAATGTTGCCCGGCCAGTCGTAGCTGAGCATCAGCTTCAACGCGTCATCGCTAATATTGCGCTGCACTCCGGTCGAGCGCGCCAGCCGCTCCAGAAAGTGGCCTACCAACAGCGGAATATCCTGCTTGCGCTGACGCAGTTGCGGAATGCGCAGGCTCAGCACGTTCAGCCGGAAATAGAGATCCTTGCGGAAAGTTCCTTGGGCAACCGCCTGTTCCAGGTCGCGGTTGGTTGCCGCCAGCACACGCACGTCGATGGACACAGCCTTAGTGCCACCCACTGGCCGCACTTCTTTTTCCTGCAGCGCGCGCAGCAGCTTGGACTGCAGATCGATAGGCAGTTCGCCGATTTCATCGAGAAAAATCGTCCCGCCATCTGCCGCCTGCAGCAGACCATCTTTATTTTTGGCTGCCCCAGTAAAGGCGCCCTTCACATAGCCGAAGAGCTCGCTTTCGATCAGTGATGGGACAAGCGAACCGCAATCGATGGCAACAAACGGCTTGTCACGGTAGGGGCCGGAGAAGTGAATCGAACGCGCCACCAGCTCCTTGCCGGTGCCGCTCTCGCCTAAAATCAGAACCGGGTGCGAGCTGTGCGCCGCCTTGGAAATGATGCGATAGAGCTTCTCCATCTCAGGCGACCGGCCTACGATCGCTCCGAAACCTTCCTTGCTCTTCACCTGCTGGCGCAGGATGCGGTTTTCGCTTGATAGCTGCAGATGGCCAAGTACCCGCTCCAGAATCAGTCGAAGCTCTTCCAGGTTGAATGGCTTGGTCACGTAGTCGTAGGCGCCATGCTTCATTGCCTGCACGGCCGACTGTACACTGGCGTAGCCAGTCATCACGATCGCAACTGTCTCCGGACGTCGCCGCTTGACCTCTTGCAGAACTTCAAGCCCGCCCAGTCCGGGCAGGCGCAGGTCAAGCAAAATCACGTCGATGCTGGTGGTGTCCAGCACCCGGAAGGCATGCTCCGCATTGTCTGCAATGTAGGTGGAGTAACCAATGCCCTGGGCCACGTCGCGGCAGCCTTCCCGAATCGAACGCTCATCGTCCACGATGAGCAGGTTCAATAAGTTCGCCTCCGCTTTTTCGCCTGTCGGTTCCATGGCAAGTGCTCCCAAAATTGTACTGATTGCCAGTTCCGGGTTTGAAGTGCTTGCGTCACCCATTCGTGTGCCGTGGAACACCCACGAACTGTGACCGGGCAGCCCTTGCCCTTCCCTAACCTGTGTCATTCCCGTCCCCCCTACACCTGATTCCTTCATAAAATCCCATGTTCTCCCTGAGCCGCCTCGATTGCACCAGGCTCACGCATCGCTTCCAACTCCCCGCAGGCGGCTAGCAACTGGCCGCGCAGCTCCCGCACCAGGACACCGCCGCGCTCGCTCCCTTCGCAGATGTCGATGGCGTAATTCCTCAGCGATCCCACGTCCAGCTTCTGCGAGAGCAAAGCACCTGCAATCATGACTCCGGTGAAAACATTGGCTAGCTCATGCAGCCGGTGGCGCATGGCCAGCACTTCGGAGCTCTCCAGCAGGACAATGCTCTGCTTTCCCATCTCTGGAGTACCATCCGCTTCGGGCTCGTTCATTGCAGAGTTCATACCTTCCTTTAGAGCAATGCTCGTGCCAAATCGGGTTAAAAAGCGCAAATCATTGCCACAAAAGGGCTTTCCTTCATTTGCTGACAGACGCGCACACCCGTGCCTATCCACTCCAATTCTCTAATGGAACAGAGCCGATCGGTTTATCGATCAAGTGTTTTATTTGTAATGGGTTGCCGATTTGGAATGATTTCCGGAAATGGGCGAACTCAAATCGGAAACGTGTTGCCGAAGGAATTCGCAATTCCGCTCAACGCTGCTCCGAGTTTCCCTTTGGAGATTCTCGCACCAGCACGCCGTGCTGACGGCTAATGACATACAGTGCATTGCCCTCGATCACCGCGCCATTTACCTCGAAACCCGTATCGGCCTCAGGCCTCCAGCTTTGCCCCTGGTCGCGACTCACGTACACTGCCTCCGCCCCCGCTACACCGGCCAGGAGCCAGCCGCCTTCAGCTCGGATCGAGACCACCTCGGCTGCAGGCAGCCCGTTCAGCACAGGCTGCCACGCCCCGCCTCCGGAAGCCTTCCACTGCCAACGGAGTGCACCCTCGCGGGTCCCTACCCACAGCACGCCTTCGTCCGTCACGCTCACTGAGTAGACACGAGTGACCCACGCAGGCAGCGGCTGGCGCACCCAGTGTGCCCCCTCGTCGCCGCTGTACCAGACGTCATGCAGCGTGGCCGCTAGCACAGTCCGATTGCGTGCCGAGACGGAGTAGAACTCCTTTTCTCCATTCAGCGCGCCCTCGCTCCAACTTGCGCCTTGGTTGTCACTCATCAGAATTCCGGCTTCGGTGGCCGCATACCATCGGCGGCCGCTCATTGCCAGAGACGTGGCCCGACCCTCAAAGCTCGAACGGGTAACGACGTTCGCCGCCCCCGTCGAAGCCGCAGACCTCCCGTTCCGGTTGCGCGCCACTGGCTTTGATTCCTTCAGTACGATCCGGCTCGGCTCCCAGCGTTGGCTGCCGGTCTCGAATACATAGAGCCCATGACGAGTGGCTGCGACCAGTCGCCCCTCGGCGGAGAGCTGCAGGTCGAAAACCTCGCCCGATCCCAATCCCTCGCTCATCTGCGTCCATTGTCCGTTGTGCCGGTGGAAAACTCCACCGAATTCCCGGTCATTCACCACGCTGGCAAAGAGCTCGGAGTTGGGACCAGCCACTAGCGCGGTGATCTGCCGCTGACTGAAGCCCTCGTTCGAGTCATGAAAGCTCAGCCCGGCATCATCGGAGGCGAAGACTCCGCCACGATCAGTGGCGATCAGCACTCGCTGCGGATTACGCGGATCTACCAGCACATCATTAAGAATGAAGTTCGCCGGTGAGATCAGCTTGAAGTTCCTGCCCCCATCACTGGTCTTCCACAGCCCCTCGGTCGTCCCCGCGTACACCGTCTCCTTGTCCGATGTATCCTGCTGCAAAACACGCGTGCGGCGCGCACTGCCGGGAATTCCTGCCACCTTGCGAAATTGTTCGCCCCCGTTGTCGCTTTTGTATATCCCGGAGCAGGCGCTGGCGTACACCGTCTCCGGACGCGTGCGGTCGAGGATGATGGAAAACACGTCGGAGTCGTCGATTACTCCCTGCTTGATGCTGCTCCAGTGGCGGCCTCCATCGCTGGTCTTCCACGGCAGGTGCCAGGTTCCGGCGTAGATGATTTTGGGATCACGCGGATCGATTGCTACCGATTCGAAGTTCTTCAGATCGGGATGTCCATCGGGAGTGATGCGTACCCAGCTTTCTCCCCAATCCAGGCTGCGGTAAAGCCCATCCAGAGCTCCCGCGATCAGCATTCCCGGAACGGAGTCTGCCACCGCCAGCGCCTGGATACTCTTGCCGCGCAGCGCTTCCGACTCACTCCAACTGTGTCCGCTATCGCGGCTCTCAAAGAATCCACCGCCTGAGCCCGTAATGCTCCAGCCCGCGGCATAAATGCTTCCCGCCCTCGTCCGATCGAATGCGATGTTTTCCAGCATCAGCTCATGGCCGGGGCCAAGCTGCGCGAAGTGCCTCCAGTGGCGTCCGCCATCCAGCGACTCATACAACGCTCCCCCGCCTGAGCCAAGCAGAATGTGATCCGGGTTGAAGGGATCGTAAGCCAGAGCTCTGGCATTGCCGCCATACGGTCCAAGTGCGAACCACTGCGCCTGCGCGGCCTGCGCCATGGCCAGCACCAGTAACAGCATGAATACCAGCTTCACTTTCGACGTCACGGTCCCTATTTCACCTACATCAGGCCTTCGTGTCTATGAGTGACTTCGCCTAGAGGACATCGCTGCCAGTGTTAGCCACATGAGGCCGTTGCAGCATTTCTGGCATCCGTCAGACCACAAAAAAACGGGCAGGTGCTTATGAGAGTAACGCATCCAGCCGGGAGCCGCTGTCGACTTCCGCCATGCAGCAGCGACAGCCGGACTATCGTTAGATCATCGCCCCAGCAGCCTGTCGCTGTATTCCCATCGGCTTTGCCTGCACATTCGTTTCTTGGGATGAAGCTTAGTTGTTCTTAGGCGCCGTCTTCCTAATTTTCTTTGCTCTCTTCGCCTTCAACGCTGCTCGCGGAACCGCCTTCACCTTGCTCTCGTCCACCACCGTAGTGCCTTCGGCTGCAAACCTGGCACCTGCAGGGACGATCCACAGCTCTGCCTTCTGCTCCTCACTGCTGCTGATGCGAGGCTCGATGCGGGCAGCATCCACTCCTTTATCCTTGGCTAAGTAGTCCTTGGAGTTCACCGCTCGGAGGGCCGCGACGCTTGGAGCCACTTGGTTTTTCTTTGCTTCCGCCGCAGTCTCATATCCAACGACCACACCCTTGGCGTCCGGCGAGGCGGCTAGGGCGTCGGCGTAGCGATCCAACTCACCCTTGGCTTCATTGTCCACACGGGTCGGGCGCTTGGCATCACGATTGAATTTAACGGTACCGAATTTCACAGGTTGTGTCGGAGTCACGGCCGCTGGCACGTAGACCTTCACCGAAGTGCTCGCCGAGGCCGACAGGTTGCGATCGTCGCTTACGGTGCAATCCACAGTGATCGTGCTGTCTGGTAATCCTGCCGTTTCCAGCGTATAGCTGGAACCCTTGCCGTTCAGCCGGCCGCCCGTGGTGGTGCAGTTGTAACTCAGCGGACGGTTGTCCGCGCTGCTGGCGCTGGCCGTGATCTTCGAGACGTCACCGGACTTCAACGAAGACGGATCAGCCGAGAGCGAGAGAACCGGCGTCGAGAGCGTCGGCGGATGCTTTGCATTGACGCTAAACACCACCTCGCAGCTTGCCCTCTGCTGATGCTTACCCTTACCGTTATCCGAAACCTCGGCGCTCGCCTTATAATTGCCCGGCTCCAGTCCGGTCGTATCCACTGTCATCGTATTGCCGGAAACTCTGCCGCCGGTTTTCAGATACTTGTAGCTGAGGATGCGCTTCGGCGGGAAACCTTTCGCAGTTACCTCGATCTTGACATGCTCTCCGCTCTCCACCGCCGCAGGTGTCGCAAGGCAGGAAGCACTCACCGCGCTCTGCTCCGCCGCCGGCAGACCGAGATTGAACACCACACCCCCTTGCAGACGCACGCCGTTGAAGTTGTTGGTTTGCCCGGTTGGCAAGTTCGCAGTGTAGTAAGTATTGACGTAATCCAACTGGAAAGGACGAACCGAGAACCTTCGACTGACTCTTACGTCTAAACCACCGCCGACAGAATAGGCCGCAGTGTTCTGGCTGGGAAGCTGCTTCGGAGCAAAATCCTGGAAGCCGACCAGAACTTCACCGAACGGTGTGAACCGCTTGCCGCGCAGCCTGAACTGCGGCCCGAATGCCACGCCTTGGGCGTGACCAATGTTGTTGTAATGGCCGCTCGCGTCCACCACCAATCCCGCCCATTGATTCAGGTTGTAGGTGAATTGCGTTCCCCAGCCTTTGCTAAAGTCTGGTACGTCCGCGCCGTTCAGAGTGCCACCCGCGTGATACCACGAGTAGCCACCAAACACCTCCGCTACCGGAACATCAGTTTTCTGCGCGAACAGCAACCACGGCGCGCAAAGAGCAAACGCCAATCCTAGAATCATCGGCAGAAATCGACGCATCACGATCCTCCGGCTACCGCGCAATCGTTATCGCCCAGCACATCTAAGCCACTGCGCCGCGCTGACTTTATAATTTTGAGGACGCACACTGAGTCCTGCTTTGATAGTAGCGCAGCTTGTCTGGGTGCCATAGCTTGCAAGTTTGGTTCCAGCTCCGCCAGTTGCTCTGGCTGTTACCGGCCTCTTGCACTTGGAAATTGGCAGTGCCACATCCAAGTTTCTGCATCTAATTCGCAATATGGTAGCCTCGACTGAACCTGCGCATTCTGCAGATTCGTGCAGCAATGGCTGACCTTACACTAGAGGGCCTGTTCCGGATGGAGTGGGAAAAAGTACTGATCGTCGAAGACGAAGAGAACGAGCGCTCCGGCCTCGCCGAGCTTATCTCCGCCTGGGGCTATCGTACCGAGACCGCTTGCGATGGCGTCGAAGGTCTGGAGAAGATCCTCTCGTGGAATCCTGGGATCGTTGTCTCCGATCTTAGAATGCCGAACATGGATGGAATTGGGCTGCTCGAGCGCGTCTCGCAAACGCTCTGCGAACTCTCCTTCATTTTGCTCACCGCACAAGGCTCCATTGACTCAGCCGTCGCCGCCATGAAGCTGGGAGCCTACGATTTCATTGAGAAGCCGGTCAATCCAGCGCGACTGCGCAATATTCTGCAAAACGCCGCACGTCAGCGCGGCACCGACCGTGAACTTGAGGCCACCCGCCGCCAGTTACGCGACAGTGGAAAGCTCGGCTCCCTGGTCGGATCTTCGCGCAAAATGCAGGAGATCTTCCATCTGATCGAACTTGTCGCTCCCAGCACTGCTTCGGTCCTCATCACCGGCGAGAGCGGCACCGGAAAGGAACTCGTCGCCCGCACCATCCATGATCTCTCACCTCGCAAGAACAAGCCTTTTGTCGCCATCAACTGCGCAGCCATTCCCGAGACTCTCATCGAAAGCGAAATCTTCGGCCATGAGAGGGGAGCTTTCACCGGGGCCTTGGAACGCCGCACAGGATGCTTCGAACTGGCGGAAAGCGGCACCCTTCTGCTGGATGAGATCGGCGAGATGCCGGTGGGCACCCAGGCCAAGCTGCTGCGCGTGCTTGAGGACCGCAAACTCCGCCGCCTCGGCAGCAAGTCTGAAACTACCGTCGATGTCCGCGTTCTAGCTGCCACCAACACCGTGCCCGAGGAAGCCGTCGCCCGCGGTCAGTTGCGCAACGATCTTTATTACCGCCTGAACGTCTTCAACATTCACATGCCACCGCTGCGTGATCACAAGGAGGACATCCGCAACCTCACCCACATCCTCATCCAGGATATGAACGCCAAACACCAGCGTAATGTGCGCACCGCCAGCGAACCTGTATTGCAGTTGTTTGAGAGCTTCTCCTGGCCGGGCAATGTCCGCGAATTGCGCAACACACTTGAGCGCGCCATTATCGTCTGTGAATCTACGATCATTGAACCGCGACACTTGCCCCCGGCCTTCGGCAACAATTCGCCGCGCCTGCCCGCCAGCGAGGCCGATAGCATTCGCCTCGGGGTTGGCACTACCGTCGGCGAGGCCGAGCGTCAACTCATTGTCAAAACCCTGGAAGCCACCCACAACAACAAGACCCGGGCCGCCGAAATCCTCGGCATCAGCCTCAAGACGCTACATAATAAGCTGAAGGAGTACGGAGCCCAGCCTCAGCAGCTCCCCACTGGCGCGGTTGCGGAACGCCTGATGGGAAGCTGACGCCGGCTTCCGGTTTCCATGCCACGGCTCAGACTAAAAACCAAGTTGGTGCTCGCAATCACCGGAATGGTCTTTCTCCTGGTCGCGGCGCTGTCCTGTCTCTATGTCATCCATATCTTTCGCCAGCGCATCAGCCAGAGCTATGACAACGCCGACTTCATCGCCCACCAGGTGCTGCACGTAGCCCGTGAGGCGTTGGAGACCGAACTACCCGCCAACCAGATCGAGCCTCAGAGTCCTTCCCAGGCCCGCGATGCCATCGCCGCCATTCTCCAGCAGGATCACGCGGTCAACTCGCTTCTTGAGTCCATAGTCGGCTATAACGCCGAGGTCTATGACACGACCCTCACCGACCGCAGCGGCGTAGTCCTCGTCGATACCGACGCTGGCGCCGTCAACAAGCCCGCGCCTCGCCGTCCTCCGCTCGCCGCCCTGCGCGATGGCGGCTTTCTCGCCCAGCTTCGCGCCGTCTATGGGCCCGCCCGCGTCTATGAGGTCACTCTGCCTGTGCAACGTCAGGGTGCCTTCTTTGGTGAGATCCGTGTCGGGCTCTCTACCCTGTTTCTTAAGCAGGAGCTGGTGCCGCAGCTCTACCGCGCACTTCTGCTCTCCGCCGGCGCTGTCCTGCTTTCGCTCATCATCGCCGCCTTCCTCTCCAACCTCGCGCTGCGACCACTTGGGCTCATTGCCCGCCGTCTGGATGCCATGACTGCGGGCACGGGACGCCCTGAACCCGAGCCCGAACGCACCGACGAGTTCGGCGCCGTCAGCACGCGCATCGACCGCCTGGGCCGTCAGATGCACGATGTCCGCGAGGTCTTCTCTGCCCTCAAGGAAAACCTTGATCAGCTCATGTCCACCCTGCAGGATGGACTTATCCTCTTCACCCGCGACGGCCGCATTGTCCTGGTCTCGGCTTGCGCCGAGCGATTCATCGGTCAGCCTCGCGGCCAGATGCTCGGCGAGATGGTGGACGCAGTCTTCGACGACTCCGACCGGCTGGGCCGCATCGTGCTCGACGCCTTCGCCCTGCGACAGGATGTTCCCTCACGCGAGATTGAGCTGGAGCAAGGGCGGCGGGTGCAACTCTCTCTCGACTTCATCTCCGAGCGCGGTGTGCCCATCGGCGCCCTGCTCAGCATGCGCGATGCCGAGAGCGTGCGCCGCATTGAGAACGAGATTGAACTGTCGCGCCGCCTCGCCGCCATTGGACGCCTCACCTCAGGCGTCGCCCACGAGGTCAAGAATCCCATCAATGCCATCGTCATCCATCTCGAACTGCTGCGCGAGCGGTTTCTCCAGCTCGACCCTGAGTCGCGCCGCCACCTGGACATCATTAACTCTGAGATTCACCGCCTCGATCGCGTGATACAGACCTTGGTTGACTTCTCCCGCCCAGTCGATCTCAAGCTCGTCGCCCTCGACCTGCGTTCCATTGCCGCCGAGGTCGTGGCCCTGGCTGCGCCTGAAGCACACTCGCGCAATGTCGAGATCGTGCAGGATCTGGGCTCGCAGCCTCTTCCCGTGCGGGTCGATGCCGATCTCATCAAGCAAGCTATTCTCAACGTCGTCATCAACGGTGTGCAGGCGATGCCGACGGGCGGAACACTCACCTTGCGCGCCTTCGCTTCGGCGCAGGCTGCGGTGCTTCAGGTGCAGGACACTGGCCCGGGAATCTCTCCCGAGATTCGCGACAAGATATTCAACCTGTACTTCACCACCAAGAAGTCCGGCAGCGGAATCGGTCTCGCGCTGACCTACCGCGCCATGCAGTTGCACAATGGCGCGCTCGATCTCGATATGGAAGCCAAGCAAGGTACCACTTTCCGCTTCATGCTGCCTTTGTTTACGGAAGAGCCGCAGGGTTTAACTCAGGATGGGTTGCAGGAGATGTCGGCCAGTACAGCTTCCGGTTCGGTTGGCCAATCCGAGGTCTCTCCGTCGATCCAATCCGCCGTTCCTCCGCCGCACTAGAATAGGTGTAGAAGGAACTATGCACGCTCTTCGATTCCCGCCGCTCGTCTCGCCCAGAGCTCTTACCCAAGCCGCTCTTTGCCTTGTGCTCGCCGCTGCAGGCTGCACTCATAAGCTTGGGAATACAACGCCGCCGGTGCTTGTGCCGTCGATTGAGACTCAGCCGCAGCCTGCAGCCGCGCCGCAGCCTGAGCCGAGCGAGAACACCAACACAGCTCCACCTGAGGCTCCGGCGACGCCGCAGCAGAGCGCGCAGAGGCCCAAGCCGAAGCCACGCAAGCCGGTTCCGCGCAAACCCATTCAGCCTGCGCCCGCAACGCCTGAGACGGCGAAACCCGAGCCTGCAAAGCCCGCTGCCGGAAGCAATAACTCCGTCCAGATCACAGCGGACGTGCCGCGCGCAGCGGTACAGACGCAGAGGCAGAACACCGAGCAGTTGCTGTACAACTCCTCGGCTAAACTCGACCACCTTACGCGGCGGCTGAGCGACGGCGAGCAAGGCATGGCGCGGCAGGCACGCAACTACATTGCTCAGTCCAACCAAGCGCTGCATTCGGGAGACATTGAGCGCGCCTACAACCTCGCCGTCAAGGCCAGTCTGCTGGCCAACGAACTGGCGAAGTAGTTGCCGGAAATGGATGGATGAACACTGGAATTCGGAGCCTTCGTGCAGCTTTCACGCCCTGCGCAGGGCCGATTCCAGCAGCGTTGAAGCACCAAACGATCTTCCATAGGATTGGGCGCGGCGCATGAGACAGCTTCTATCCTCATTCCGCCCCAAGGAGCACCGCGAATGCATACGTTGCGCATTGACGCCACGCTGAAACCAGGGAAGAAGGACGAATTCATCCAGGCATGGCACAGTCAAGTTCTCCCCGTATTGAAGAAGCAGACAGGCTTTGTGGACGAGATCATTCTCTATGATGAAGCCACACATTCGGGCACAGGCATTAGCCTCTGGAAGTCACGCAAAGACGCTGAGCATTATCAGAACAACGTATTCAACCAGGCAAAATCCCCTGTCGAGCACCTGCTCGTAGGTCCGCCAACGGTGCGAAGCTACGAGGTTCTGGCTTCGGAAACCTTCCACGTTTCGTCCGCCAAAGCCGCCTAAATAAGGCACGGAAAGGGTGAATCCATCGGAAATTCGCCCTTTTTCGAGTGCCAATTGGGGTCGTAATGATATATGGGGATACCCCTCCTATATTTCCCGCTAAAAATTTGAAAACAGATGAGTTAGGGGCACAAACCGGTGCGTTTTGACGGAGCTCGTATGTGTTGGCGTTGATTTCTGAGTAGCAAAATTGGAGGAAACCCGTCAGTTAGAAATTCATATTATCTCTTGTTGAATCAGTACGTTAGGGAGAAAAAAGCGAGACTTTAACTTGATAGGGTGCGAAATGGGGCGATTGGGTGGCAAAAAAGTGCGTATTTGGGCGCAAAAGGTGTCGATTAGGGGTGGTTTGGGACGAGTTAGAAATGATGCATTGGAGGCGTTTGCACTGGGTTTGATGCAGAAGGAGTAACGGATTGGGTAATCGTTGGAAAACGGAAGGTAACTGAGTGGGTAATGGTTGCGCGAAGTTTGCAGGGGGCAGATTCGGCGTTTCAATTCCATATTAGCCAAAGGAGGGCGGATGTGGGATGCCGTCAGTTTACGCGCCTGCGGCGCTTCTCTCGTCTGCCGTCCACTGCGATTCAATTTCTACGCCGCAAACCTCTCGCTGCGCGTAGTGGCGGAAGCTGCTCCACTTCCACTCTTCCGGTTTCTCGCATAGTCCGCGTTTGGCCGGGTTGCGATGGATGTAGCGGAGCTTCTCCATAAAGTCGGAGTAACTGCGAATGTTGCGGTCATAGTAGCGTTTCTGCCAGAAATGTCCGCCGTGAAAGTGATCCCCGGAGGCGGATTGACTTTGTTTGGTGAACGACAGTTTCAGAAAATGAATGACGTCGGCCAAGGTGCTGGACGCAGGCTCGCTGAGGAGCAGGTGGATATGCTCAGGCATGATGACGTAACCGTATATATGGAGAGAAAAACGCAGACGGGTCGTTTCTAGATTTTCCAGGAACAGAGTACATATCGCGGGGGTGACTAGCCTCGCCTGTCTTCGATAGCAGCTGAAGGTTATGAAATGGGTCTGCCCTGAGTGCTGTAGCCGTATCAGCCCTTGCGTCATGCGGATCACTTTACGGCAAGAGATTAGATATGGGAAGGCAAACCGAAGGACCGCTCGGGATGGGCTGCATTGCTTCCCACCTTAGCCGCGCAAGAGCGGCGCGTCGAAGGTGGGGCACCCGACATTCTGCAGAGCCCACTCGGAATTCTTAGGGCTCCGACGGAGGGGTGGATGTGGCAGGAAGGATGTGGACGCCGGGGTCGGACTCGGGGACACTGCCGTCGTTGATCACGGCCTCTTTGGGATTGGGGCCGAAAGGGACGCGCACCGTAGCCTTGCCATTGGCGGGAAGCGCGAGGCGCTGCACGCTTTCCGAGGTGGCCGAGCGGACAGAGACGGGAATCTCACACCAGACATCGCTGAGGTTTTCGACGGTCACGGCCGTGATCGTCTCGCCGCCGAGAGTGGTGCGCACAAAGGCGGAGTCGGCTTGGAAGCGAGGCAGACCGCGGTCGCGATAGACCCAATCGTCGAAGAAGGGTTCAAGGTCGCGCTTGGGCGAGAGACGCTCTTCGAGCAGGCGTTGGACGTAGCCGGTATCGCGGTCCTCCGCGGGACGGTAGCGCGAGAGCGCCGATTGCAGAGCGCGGTCGCCTGCGATGTCGCGCAGCATCCACCAGACATAGGCGGCCTTGGTGCGAAGGAAGATTTCGTCGGAGGTGGTGACGAGGGGCTGAAGGCCGATGCCGGGCGGAGCTGGAGCGGTGGGCGGCGCGGCGGATGTGCTATAGCCGCTGGTATCTTCGCTGGAAGTGACGGGGCTGTGGGATTGCGCCTCAGCTACGGCGAGGGCCGAGCGGAACTGGCTAAGATAGTCGAGGGCGGCGCGGCGTCCGGCTTGGCGCTCGCGGACGAGAGCCTGGGCAAAACCGGCAAGACCTTCGCTAACCCATGGGCGAGGCGAGTCGAACATGGCATGGAGTACGGGGCGGGCGAGAGCGACCTCCGCGGCGGCGTGCTGGACGTTGCGCATGGGGACAAAGTAGTAGGAGCCCAAGTTATAGGGCAGCGCATTGGGGTCGGTGAGTTCGACCAGAACAACCTTGCGGCGAATGGAGCCGAACCAGAGCTCCAGCGGAGGAATAACGGACTCGGCGGCAGTGATGTAGTCGCGGGCGAATTCGGTGTGGGCGGCGGTGAAGTAGGCGGAGACGTGAGGACGGTCGGTGACCGAGGCGGCATCGGAGAGCAGGACGATGACGGGATCGACTCCGCGAAATACCTGGGTGGTGGCGGCTCCCTCTGCGGTTTCCGAAGCGTTGGTGACGAAGTTGAATTTGGAGTTGTCGTCGCTGGGGGCGGGCAACGGAGAGAGCTGCAGGCGCAGGACGGCCGAAGCTTCGCGGTCGCGCCAATTGCGGAGAGTCTCGAAAAGTTCGTTGCCCTGGGCGAGGTTGGCGGCGTCCATAGAGACCGGATACCAGACGACGAAGCCAGCTCCGCGCAGAGCGGTGAAGTTGTCACTGATCTCATCCCAATCACTGCGCATGGCGACGTCGGCGGGAGTTCCGATACGCTCAAGGCGAGAAGTGTCCTTCTGTACGGTTCCGGAGTAGCGCACCTGGAGGGTGAGAGTCGCTCCGGGAGCGATGGGGGCAGCGGACTTAACGATGGCTTCGTTGAGAAGGCCGGTGTGGTCGATGTCGCTGGTGTAGGTTTGGGCGAGCCACTCAAGCGCGGTGCCGTCAGAGGCTCGGATGGCCAGCCATTGCAGGGAGCTGGAGAGCTGAAGGACGGCTTCGCGCTGCGGCAGCTTTGAGATGTTGCGCAGCTCGACGGTGCCTTCGACGGCCAGGGCGTGCTGGTGAGGGTCGAGGCTGAGATGAAGATCGTAGCGGGTGAAGGTGAAGGCGTTACGATCCAAAGCCGAAGCGGGCATAGCCGCCAGCGCGTAGAGAAGAACGGCGAGCGCGAGACGGCGCAAGACTACTCCTTCTTCCGTTTGCTGGACTTCTTGGCGGCGAGTTTTTGCGATGAACGGCGCTGGCGCTGGACTTCATACATGACGATGCCTCCGGCGACGGAGACATTCAACGACGAGACAGCGCCCATCATGGGAATGGAGACGAGCATGTCACACTTGCGGCGCACAAGGTCGTGCAGGCCCTTGCCCTCGGAGCCCATGACGATGGCGCAATTCATGTTGTAGTCGATTTCGTCGTAGGTCTTATCGCCACGTTCGTCGAGGCCGACGACCCAAACGTTTTCGGCCTTCAGTTCGTCGAGGGTACGGGCGATGTTGACGACGCGAGCGATGCTGAGGTTTTCACTGGCACCAGCCGATGCCTTGACGACGGTTCCGGTGATTCCGGCGGCGCGGCGCTCGGGAATGACGACGCCGTCGACGCCTGCGCCGTCGGCAGAGCGGATGAGCGCGCCGAGATTGTGCGGGTCCTCGACGCCATCGAGAACAAGGAGGAAGGTGTATTCGCCGTGCTTGTTCTCGAGCAGTTCCTCGACGCCGGTGAATTCCTTGCGCGAGGTGACGGCCATGACTCCCTGATGGGTGTTGGTCCGGGTTTCACGGTCGATATCTTCGCGGGGAACAAAGCGCACGCTTATACCCTGCGCTCGGCAGTCATCGAGAATGTTCTGCAGACGGTTGTCGGTGCGGTCGCGGGAGACCGCTACGTAGTCAAAGCGGCGTCCGCCGCGCTTGAGTGCTTCGCCAATGGCATGAATGCCGTAAATTACTTCGCCCATATCTCTTCCAGTGTACGGCACGAGAGCTTAGCTCCCGTTGCAAAATTGACACAGGACGTTTTCTCCGCAACCGCTGGCGGGCTATACTCGTCTGAACTGAAAGAGGAAGCCGAATGCCGCTATCCGTGATCATTGTGGACGATGAACAGCTTGCACGCGATGAGCTCTCCTTCCTGCTGCGGAATGTGGAAGACCTGGAAGTGATTGGCCAAGGCAAGAATGGCGTAGAAGCCGTAAGCATGATCAAGGAGACTTCGCCGGACCTGGTGTTCCTGGATGTGCAGATGCCCGGACTGGACGGCTTTGGAGTGATAAAGAAGCTGCTGGAAAAGAAGATACCGCTGCCGAATATCGTTTTCTCGACGGCCTTTGACCAGTATGCGGTGAAGGCCTTTGAGGTCAGCGCGCTGGATTACGTTCTGAAGCCGTTCGACAAGAAGCGCGTTCTACAGGCGGTTGAAAAGGCACGCAAGACACAGGAGTCAGAGCTGGCTCCGAGCGAAAAGCTGGACAACCTGGTCAAACTTCTGGAACAGCAAAAGCCCCAGACCACTACGAAGATTCTGCTGAAGGCCAACAATCGTCTTTTCCTCGTGGACCAGAAGGAAATCTGCTTTGCCTCGATTGAGGACGGCGTGATTACGGTGGTGGCCCAAAGCATGGAGGGCCAGTCGAACTGCCGCACGCTGGAAGAGCTGATGGCTTCGCTGGATACAAACCTGTTCTGGCGGGCACACCGCTCCTACCTGGTGAATATCAACCGGATTAAGGAAGTGGTGCCATGGTTCAAGAGCAGCTACCAGATTCGGATGGACGACAAGAAACAGAGTGAGATTCCGGTGAGCCGCGCCCAGACACGGCGGCTGCGCGACCTTTTCGGCCTGTAAGGGTTCCAGCGTAGGGAAAAGCATTGTGTGCTGGCATCATCCAGCAGCACTGTATAATCAAAGGAGTTATGAAAGCTTACGTTTACGTCTCGATGAAGAAAAGCGTGCTTGATCCACAGGGCAAAACCATTCAGGGCGCATTGACCAAAATGGGGTACAAGGGCGTTGCCGATGTCCGCCAGGGCAAGTACTTTGAGCTTTCGCTCGACGGCAGCCTCGACCATGATGCAGCGCGGGCGGAAGTCGAGCGCATGGCAACCGAGGTCCTCACGAATCCGGTGATTGAAGAGTTCCATTATTCCATCGAAGATTAATCCAAAGGCTCGTGCTCGCAACAGCTCCCGCCCGGTGCGGGATTTATTCATGGATGTTCTCTTCCCTGAGGAAGGCCACTAAATGTGCGGAATTGTTGGCTACGTCGGCAAGAAGCAGGTTGTTCCGGTAATTATTGATGGCTTGCGCCGCCTGGAGTATCGCGGCTACGACTCGGCGGGTATCGCGGTTGCAGGCGGAGAAAATGGCCTGCAGGTGCGGCGCGCGGAAGGCAAGCTCCGGAACCTTGAAGAGGTAATCCGCCACAACCACATTGACGGCACCTACGGCATTGGGCATACACGCTGGGCAACGCATGGACGCCCAAGCGAGGAGAACGCGCACCCGCATCGCGATTGCAGCGGCACGATCGTGGTGGTCCACAACGGCATTGTGGAGAACTATCTTGCGCTGAAAAAGCAGTTGCGCGCAGAAGGCCACACCTACAAAACCGAAACCGATACCGAGGTGATCGCTCACCTGATCGAGAAATTCTTCATCCTGGAAAATCCGGGCAAGAAAATCTCGCTCGAAGAAGCCGTACGCATGACGGTAAAGCAGTTGAGCGGAGTCTTCGCGCTCGCCGTTATCTGCAGCACTGAACCGAACAAGATTATTGCCGCCCGCAATGGCCCGCCAGCCGTGATCGGCTTGGGCAAGGATGAGTATTTTGTTGCCAGCGACGTGCCCGCAATTCTTTATCACACGCGCGATCTGTTCTTCCTGGGCGATGGCGACCTAGCCGTGCTGACTCCGGAAGGCGTGACCCTTACCGACTTTGACGGCAAGCCGATACAGCGCGAGGTGCAGCACATTACCTGGGACCCGATCATGGCGGAAAAGGGCGGCTTCAAGCACTTCATGCTCAAGGAAATCTACGAGCAGCCGCGCGCGGTGCGCGACACCGCGATGGGACGCGTTTCGTTTGATACCGGCAAAGTCTTCCTCGAACAGATGAATGTCTCCGACGAGGAATTTCGCAATTTGCGCAAGCTGAACATTGCCGCGTGCGGCACGAGCTGGCACGCAGGACTGGCCGGCAAGTACATGATCGAGCGGCTGGCGCGGGTGCCGGTGGAGGTGGATTACGCCAGCGAGTTCCGCTACCGCAATCCGCTGATCGAAAAAAATGAAATGACGATGGTGATCACGCAATCGGGCGAGACAGCTGACACCATTGCCGCCCAGCGGGAATCAAAGTCGCGAGGGGCCAAGACATTGGCCATCTGCAACGTGGTGGGAGCGATGATTGCGCGCGAGGCCGATGGGACGATCTACACCCATGCCGGGCCGGAGATCGGCGTGGCCTCGACCAAGGCATTCACGGCGCAACTGGTTGCGCTGTTCCTCTTCGCGCTGCGGCTGGCGCAATTGAGAGGAACGATCAACGAAGAAGAATCGATCAAGCTGACGCAGGAACTTTCGCGGCTGCCGGGGCGGCTGGAATCCGTGCTGTCTCACGAAGAGGAGCTAGAGGAACTGGCGCGCACCTACCAGCGTGTGCAGGACTTCCTATTCCTTGGGCGTGGCATTCACTTTCCGGTTGCTCTTGAGGGTGCGCTAAAGCTGAAGGAGATCTCCTACATCCATGCCGAAGGCTATGCGGCAGGCGAGATGAAGCACGGCCCTAATGCGCTGATCGACGAGGATCTCCCGGTAGTGATCATTGCTACGCAGGACAAGGAAGACCCCAACTCCGTGCTGCGCTATGAGAAGACGATTTCGAATCTAAAGGAAGTGAAGGCGCGCTCGGGCCGGGTGATCGCCGTTGCCACCGAAGGCGACGACGATATTGGCGAGGCTGCCGACCATGTAATCTTCATTCCTCATGCGCCGGAACTGCTGCTGCCAATTTTGGAAATCGTGCCGCTGCAACTGCTCGCGTATCACATCGCGGTTCGCCGGGGATGTGACGTGGACCAACCACGAAACCTCGCTAAGTCTGTCACTGTAGAGTAGTGCGGCAATAGGACCGTGGGGGCGATTAATCATTTCCGTCTACCTCGGTTTCCACTCTCGCGCTAACCGCCGTTTCACCGCTAGCGATGTGTGGTTACAGCAAGCCTGATTGTGTGAACCCGAAGCCGGACTGAACCTCCGGTATTTACCGTTGAAATGACTCGATCCTCGACGGCTGCGTGAGCTTGACGACGTACTTCTCCGGATTCGACCAGAACTTCTCCCGCAGTTCTTGAAGACTTTGCGCACCGCTGTAGCTGATGGCCGAACAGAGATGCTTGAGCATGTCGTGAACAATGGTGCGGGCCGAGCCCCGCGCCGGTACACTGATTTCGATTCCCTCAGCTCCGATTGCTTCCAGCTCGCGTTGTTCGGCTTCCTCCAGGTCGAGCCGGTCTCGAACGGCAGAAATTGAAGCCATTCCGCGAAACACCTTGAACGGGACTTTCACCAGTTTTTGAGATTCGGGTTCAAGCACAGATTTGAGGACCACCTCGCCTGGCGTCTCCTCACTGCCAGCGAAGGCGGATCCAAGCATCACGGAGTCGCCGCCGAACATGAGCGCCGCGGCAATGCTACCGTCCCGCCTGACACCACCGTCAGCAATCAACGGGATCTGGTCACCCACGGCGATGCGGCACTGCACGAGCGCTTCGACTTGCGGAATTCCAAAATTCGTTGTCAGTCGCGTGGCACAACCGCCGCCTGGACCGATTCCAACCTTGATCGCGCTGACACCTCGTTCCAAAAGAAACCGGGCGCCTTCCGCCGTTGCCACGTTCCCGGCAACCAGCTCGATGGCGCCGAAGCGCTTACGCAAACCGTCGATCGCAGATTCCATAACGCGCGAGTGCCCATGGGCAATGTCGACAACGATCACATCCGCGCCGGCGCGGATCACTTCGGCCGCTCTCTCAAGGTAATCGCCCGTGGCCCCAACTGCCGCACCGACGCATAGCCGTCCTCCACCATCCCGGGTGGCAAAGGGATGTTGCTTATGCATCAGCAGATCTCTCGCGGTGATGATGCCGAGCAGAGTGCCGTCTTTATTGACGAGTGGCAGCTTCTTAATCTTTCGCTGAGTCATCACCTGCTCCGCGTCGGCAAATGAGATTAGCCCAGTGTGGATAACCAGACGATCTAGCGGCGTCATGCGCTCGGACACAAACCCTTCCGAACTCACAAAGCGCAAATCGCGCTCGGTCACAAGACCAGTGAGTTTGCCCTCGGAGTCAACAACTGCCAGAGTTCCGACTCCGGTCTGCTCCATTCGCCGGATCGCCTCGCCCAAGCGCTGCTCTCCTGAGATCGTATGGGGATCAGTGATGATTCCATGTTGTGTACGCTTGACTGCCGACACTTCCGTCACCTGGGGCTGAATATCACCCGCCCGAAAGCCGCGGTCGATTACGCCAATTCCGCCCTCTTCGGCCAGCACAACAGCCATAGCGGCTCGCGTTACCGTGTCCATGTTTGCGGAAACCAGGGGACGTTTTATGGTCAGGTGCTCAGTAAATCTCGTCGATAGATCCACTGTCTCGGGATCTCTGCGAGCGAGTAGTCCATACTGGGGAGTAAACAAGAAGTCATCAAAAGTGCAACCCCGCACCAAGTGCAGCAGATCCATGTTGGTTCCCTTCTCCTGCAAGTTTAGTACGAGATCGCTTTTAGATACTGAGCATTTCAGATCGGCAATCCAACAACAATGCCTGATGACCCGAGGTATGCAAGGGGCATGCAAGGCCGAAACGCCCAGTGTGCAGCCCGGGAACATTCTTAAGGCGCTCCAGGAACAAGCAAGCTCGGGCCGGGTAACTGCCCTCGAAACCGGCTCCGAGTTACAGACAAGGGAGGATGCACTGACGTTATCGAAGTAACTTTACCGACCGCTGAACTATCACCGGCACAAAACATCGCGTGGTTTTAGCATCGTGACCAAGGGATAGAGTATGGAAGCGCTCTAAATCCCCGCCGCTTTCGCCGCCCAGTTGAATGGCAAGTCATGTTTTCTTATCTCGACCAGTTACAAAAGGCGTGTGTTCAGGAACTGAAACAGGACGCTGCTACTTTATGACTTCATCTTCGGTGTTGGCATACTGTTTTGTAGACGCTGGTGTCTCTTGCGACCTAGACTGAATAGCAGTTTGTTTTCATTGCGGTTGCATGACGGAACAGTACATTTGCAACCGCAATTAGGAGAGGTGGAGAAAGCTATGTACGTGATTGCGTTTAATGGGAGCCCGCGAAAGACATGGAACACGGCAACTCTGCTGCAAAAAGCTCTTGACGGAGCCGCTTCACAGGGAGCGGCAACAAAACTCATTCATCTGTACGACCTCGATTTCAAGGGCTGCAGGAGCTGCTTTGGCTGCAAAACAAAAGGCGGAAAAAGCTTTGGCAAGTGTGCGGTGAAAGACGAGCTGACGCCGATCCTGAAAGAGGTTGAAAAAGCCGATGCCATTATATTGGGGTCCCCAATTTATTTTTGGGCTGTTTCCGGAGAGATGAAATCGTTTATGGAACGTTTGATGTTCCCATTTTATCGATACGCGACAGATGATGACCCAGTCCCTACCCTATTCCCCAAGCCAATCCACACCGGCTTCATTTATACGATGAATGCTGCGGAGGAGCGGCTGAAGGAAGTCGGCTACGAAAAGGCTATTGCTCTCAATGAAATGTTTCTGAGGAGAATCTTCGGAAAATCAGAATCACTTTTGTGCGTCGATACCTATCAGTTTGACGATTACTCGAAGATTGACCAAGAGCGTTTTGATCCGGAGAAGAAAGCCACTATACGCAAGGAACACTTTCCGAAGGATTGCCAGAAAGCCTTTGAAATGGGTAGTAGATTTGGCAATGGAGCCTGAGCAGAAAAGAGGCTGATCCACTGATCACGTGCAGACAAGCAGTTGATGTTCAGAACAGAAGGACTATTCTGTTCTGTATCGGAGGAAAATGAGCAGCACTCCGGCGCGAGTAAGAGGGGGAGTAAACACGTGTTGAAATTGGCATATCCCATCGGTACACCTGATACACGGGGCAAACTGGCCGCTTACCGCGGAGACACCGACGAAGTATTAGAGGCCTTGAAGGCGATCGGCTATTCCGCAATAGAGCCATTTGTGCGCGATCCCAGCGCCATGGATACGAAACATTTTTGCCGCGCCGTCCAGCAGCATGGTTTCGAGGTCGCTGCAGTCGGGACTGGACCGATTGTAGGGGAAGACAAGCTGACGTTCGGATCGCAGGATGAAAGTGTGCGGAAGGCTGCCATCGAGCGGACGAAAGCAGTGATCGATTTCGCCGCATTGTTTGGAGCACAAGTTATTGTCGGCAAACTTCGAGGAGACATTCACCCGGCTGATCCGGAGAAATCGCGCGAGTTGATGAAACGTGCCTTCCGCGATGTATGCAAATACGCCGCGGCGCGGCAAGTCGAGATCACGATAGAACCGCAGAACCGCTTTGTGACTAATAACCTGAACACCACGCAACAGGCGGTCGCATTGATTCGCGAGCTCGGCTTCCCGAACCTCTTTGTCATGTGCGATGTGTTCCATATGAACATCGAGGAGACGTCCATCGCGGCCAGTCTGATCGGAGCGAAGGACTACATTCGTCATATTCACTTTGCCGAAAATAATCGCGGAGTTCCAGGCAGCGGACATCTCGACTTCCATGAGATTGTCAGCGTGCTAAAGGCACTGCATTATGACCGTTACATCTCCGTGGAAATTGACCAGCTTCCGGACGCCCACCATGCGGCCAAAGCGTCGTTTGATTTTTTGCATCCACTCGTCTCAAGCCGCGTGTAATGCATTTAAGATGATTGCGTTCTTACATCTCACTAGCGAGCGATATTGACATGTCTTCAGCACCTGAATCCGTCGTTAAGACGTTAACGCCTACCGGAAAACTCCGGGTGGCCATCAATTTGGGAAACCCGATTCTGGCAGGCAAGAACGCGGCAACCGGAGAGCCAATCGGCGTGTCGGTTGACCTGGCGCGGGAGTTGGCCCGGCGACTCAACGTAGAGATTGAGTTTGTGCCCTTCGATGCCGCAGGCAAGGTGGTGGCAGCGATCAGCGCCAATCAAGTCGATGTAGGATTCTATGCGATCGACCCCAAACGTGGTCTCGATACCTTGTTTACCGCCGCCTACGTGGTGATTGAGGGCGCGTACATGGTGCGGAATGAATCGCCGATACAGAACAATAGCGAAGTCGATCGCGTGGGGAATCGAGTGGTGGTGGGGCTGGGTAGCGCCTACGATCTGTTTCTTACCCGCGAACTCAAGCAGGCCGAAATCGTAAGGGCACCGACATCTCCGGCAGTGACTGACGTCTTCATGGAACAGAAGTGTGAGGTGGCGGCCGGAGTAAAACAACAACTGCAAGCTGATGCAAAACGAATTTCGGGTGTGCGCCTGCTGGAAGGCCGCTTTATGGAGATTAAGCAGGCCATGGCAACACCAAGAAGCCGCGAAGCGGCCCATGCGTATCTCGTGGACTTTATTGAAGAAATGAAGCGTTCTGGGTTCGTGGCAGAAGCGCTTTCGCGACACGGGATCAAAGGTGCGGCGGTTGCGGCATTGACCAGCCACTAGAACTCCGGCATCAGACATCTGCAAGTAGCAGATTACGGCGACTGGGTGACGTTCGCACGGCTTCATTTGTGGCGCTGCGTCATCCGTCCGCCGAAATTTTCCCAGGGCGTGAGAATCCCTCCAAAACTTATCTGAACGGCAAACTTCCTCCGCACGGCCCTCATCCCAATAACGACTCGCCCATTCGACAGGAATGTTCGGACAAGCATCTGGCCGTGAACTACGAAGCAAGCAGCTGACGAACATTCATAACAAATCCGTTCAGCACACCTTTCGCGATTGAAATGTTGAATCGCACGAAGAGAGGAAATCTTCCATGACAAAAAAGTCCTCAAACGAAGAAGCCACTCACAACATCAGCGCGCAGCCTCGATTCCACCAGCGGACACGTGAACTGCAAGCCTATGGCACGGTGCTGCACGCGTTGCCCCTGGAGTTGGAGGAGCCGGTCCGCCTGGAAATGACAGAGCAGCTCAACCAGTTGCTTGCCGATACCATGACACTCCGGGACTTGTACAAGAAGTCCCACTGGCAGACGGCCGGTCCGACGTTTTACCAGCTCCATCTGCTCTTTGATAAGCACTTTGGCGAGCAAGCCGAACTGGTTGATTTGATCGCCGAACGGATTCAGATCCTAGGCGGGTTGAGCATCGCGATGGCACCGGATGTGGCGGAGACTACGAATATCGAGCGCCCACCCCGTGGCCGAGAAGAACCACCTGTTCAGATTTCGAGGTTGTTGGACGCACACCAGATCATCATTGGTGAAACTCGTAAGATGGCCCGCACGGCTTCTGAGCTGGGCGACGACGGCACCAATGACCTGCTGGTGAGCAACGTTCTGCGTTCCAATGAAATGCAGACCTGGTTCCTGAGCGAGCACCTGGTGGATGCTGGCCTGGTCAAGGCGAAGGAGCCGTCGGCCGAGACCGATGCAGCTTAGCTGCGAGACGCCGGCAGTTCTGCTATTGTGTTCGCATGAGCCTGGTGATCAATGGAGAAGAGCGGAACTGCGCGGCGTCCACCCTGGAAGCGCTAATCGAAGAGTTGGGAATGAAGGGCGACCGCATCGCCGTGGAACTGAATCGCGAGATTGTGCCGCGCACCGGCTGGGAGACCACCACGCTGAAGGATGGTGACCGGCTGGAGATCGTCCACTTTGTGGGCGGCGGGTCCAGTGTCACTGACTGAAATCTGAAGAGTAGAAGAAAAGGCCGCTCGGGGGGATGAGCGGCCTTTTTGTGCTGCGCCGGTGTGCGGACGGCGCAGCAGGTTTCGATTGAAATCTATTGCTGCGGATTGGCAGTGGCCGCAGGCGATTGCGGCTGTGCGGGCGGCTGCGTGGTGGCGCTCTGCGCCCCTGTGTTGTTGGTCATGAGGCGAACATCAACGCGACGGTTTTCAGCGCGGCCCTGGGCGGTCCTGTTCTGTTCCACAGGAGCGTCTTTGCCAAGGCCGATGATGAAGACCTTGTGCGCGGGCACGTTGTACTTGGAAGCCAGGTACTGCGTGACCGCCGCAGCGCGGCGTTTGCTGAGCTCATAGTTGTAGGCGGCATCGCCCACCGAGTCCGTCCGTCCCTCGATTTGCACGATGTAGCCCTTGACGTTGGGAATCTGCTGACCGAGTTCGTCGAGCTGCTCTCGGTCCTTGCGCGAAAGATCGGCTTTGTCGAAGGCAAAGTGCACGGCGGCTTCTGTGACAGGATGATAGTTGTCGAGGTTGGCGACCCGGCTGGTGAGGTCCTGAACGCCGGTGTTCGCGTTGGAGGCCAGCTGCTGCGCCTGGTCGGCCTGCTGGCGGGCGGCCAGCGCCTTCTGGTCAGCGGAGCCGGCTTTGGCATCGGCGCTCTGGATGCCCTGCTGTGCGCGCCGGTCGAGGTCGTGGATGCCGCGAGTCGTCTGCGCGGTTTGGTCATCCAACTCATCAATCTTGTTTTCCAATGGGGTAGCCTGCTGCTTGACATAGTTCTTGGTGGCGCAGCCTGCCGCAAGAGCCAGTGCACCAACGGCAAGAACTGGGAGAAGAAAGCGTTTCATTTGATAAGCTCCTTGAGCGGGATTGCGGAATCTTGACAATCCTCGATTGCTTTGATGCCTGCTAAGCGTCCGCCTAGATGGAGAGCACGCGCGATGCCATGCCGAATCATTTGTAGATTCAGCGAGTTACAGGTGACCGCGGGCAAAGCTTAGGGAGTTTCCTTCCCGGACAGGTAGAATTTTCATATGGGCGAGAGAAATGGCGGCGCAGAAGAACACAGGGCTGCGCGCCGGTGAGCGCTCGGCGAAATTAAGCGATGGACCTGTATCAGAAGATCAAAACGGTTCCCTCCAATCCCGGTGTGTATCTCTACAAGAACGCCGAGGGCGAGGTCATCTACGTTGGCAAGGCGAAGAACCTGCGCTCGCGGGTGCGCTCGTATTTTGTGGAGGGCGCAAGCGAGAACGCCAAGACCGGAAGCCTGCTGCGTGAAGCCGTCGATATTGAATACATCGTGGTGGACAACGAGCGTGAGGCACTGGCGCTTGAGAATAACCTCATCAAGCAGAAGAAGCCGCGCTACAACATCCTGCTGCGCGACGACAAAACGTATCCGTATGTGAAGCTCACCGCCGAAGACTATCCGCGCGTCTACGTAACCCGCAAGCTGCACAAAGACGGCGCGACTTACTATGGACCGTACTTCCCAGCCAACCTTGCCTACCGCGTCGTTGACCTGATCCATCGCAGCTTTCTGATTCCCTCCTGCAAGATCGACCTGACGCGCGATCATCCGCGTCCGTGTTTGCAGTTCCACATCAAGCGCTGCCTGGGGCCGTGCGTCAATGGCTTGACTACTCCGGAGATTTACACCGAGGCGGTGAAAGACGTCCGGCTGCTGCTGGAGGGAAAGCCGACAGAGCTTTCCGGGTCGCTGCGAGAGCGCATGGAGCAGGCGGCCGCTGATATGCAGTTTGAGATGGCGGCCAAGTATCGCGACCTGATTGTGACCGTGGAACAGTTGCACGAGAAGCAGCGCATGGCAGCCGCTGAGGGCGACGACATCGACGTGATCAGCTACCACTACGAGAACCATCTGCTGGCTGTGAACCTGTTCCACATGCGCGGCGGCAAAGTACTGGACCGGCGTGAATTCTTCTGGGAAGACCTTGGCGAGCTGGAACAGACGACGGGCTTTGAGGTGGGTGAGTTCTTCAGCACGCTGTTAAAACAGCTCTATCTCGATGCGCCATACATTCCGCGCACCATCTACATTCCGGTGGAGTTTGAGGACCGCGAGGCGCTGGAGGATTTGCTCAGCGAAAAACGTGGTGCGCGCGTTCACATCGACGTGCCGCAGCGCGGCGACAAGCGCTCGCTGATTGACTTGGTTGGCAACAACGCAAAGCAGTCCTACGATCAGCGATTCCGCGTGATGAAGCCGCGCACCGACGTGCTGAAGAGCGTGCTTCAGGATGTATTTCTGCTGCCCGAGTTGCCGTCGCGCATTGAGTGCTTCGACATCTCGCACATCCAGGGCTCGGAGACCGTGGCGTCCATGGTGGTGTGGGAAGAGGGCAAGATGAAGAATGCGGAGTACCGCAAGTTCATCATCCGGACGGTGGAAGGGATCGACGATTTCAAGTCCATGCACGAGGTGGTCACACGCCGCTACAAACGCGTGCTGGAAGAGCAGAAGACCATGCCATCACTGGTGCTGATCGATGGCGGGCTGGGACAGTTACACGCTTCGGCGCGCGCGCTGGAAGAGCTGGGGCTGGCAGCGCAGCCGCTGGCATCAATCGCCAAGCGAGAGGAGATTCTCTATCTCTTTGGGCAGGAAGATGAGCCGATTGTGCTGGATCGCCACTCGCCGGTGCTTCTGCTGATTCAGCAGATTCGCGATGAGGCGCACCGCTTCGCCATTACCTTCCACCGCAAGCGCCGCCAGATGCGGGACCACGCAACTGAACTGCGCGACGTGCCGGGAGTTGGCGAGATCGCAACCCGCAGGCTGTTGCAACATTTTGGATCGCTGCACGCCGTGAAGCAGGCCAACTATGCCGCGCTGACATCGGTGGTGAACACGAAGCAAGCCGAGGCGATTCTGGAGTTCTTCCGGAGGGCGGAGACGTAGGAGCGAAGCCGCTGGCGCCTGGTTAGCAGACAGCGCGAGGTCTAATACCTTGCGGCAGAACGCGCAAAGCCATGTGGAGTGCGCCTTCGACGGACGGGCGATTCGAGAGGCGAACATGGACCTCGGGACGGTCGGCGCGGATGACATTGCTGAAGACCTGACGAATGCGCTGGGAGTTGGCAAAGACGCTGCCGGAGATGGCAATCTGCATATTGGTGTGGCCGACCCAGAGCCGGCGCAGCACGATTTGTGCGATACGGGCTAGTTCGTAGCCAGCCGAAGTGAGCAGTTCGCTGGCGAGCGGATCACCGGCCTCGGCAATGGCCAGCACCACGGGGAAGAGCTCGGCATAGTTAGGGACCTGCTCGCGATGACAGTGCTGCACAAGTTGCTCGCGGGTCACGATCCGCCAGTACTCCATGATTCCGGTAATGAGTTGGCTGCTGCGGCCCATGTCCAGAGCACGCAGGCACTGCGATACCGCGTGCAAACCAATCCAGTGTCCTGATCCTTCATCGGAGACCATGCGGCCCCAGCCGCCGGCACGCGCAACTTCGCCACGTTCATTGCGTCCATAGGCAACCGAGCCGGTACCGGAAATGCAGACCAGACCGGAGCCTCCAGCAAAGGCAGCTTCCAGTGCGATCACCGTGTCTCCAACTACCTGGATGGAAGCGCGGGGAAGAAGCTCGGAAAGAATTTGCGCGATCCTTGCAGCGACTTCGGGTGCGGCGGCTCCGGCAACACCGGCACACACACTTTCAATGTCATTGGCAGAGATTCCAGCCGCGGCCAGGGCGCCTTTTACGGCTTCCCCCAGCGCCATTCGCGCCTGTTCACCGGAAACAGAGTTGAGGTTGCACCCACCCGCAGTATGGGAGGCAAGCACCGCTACGCCGTCCGACACAGCGGCGGCGGTTTTACTTCCGCCACCATCAATTCCCAAGACGAATGACATCGCCGGATCATTCTGACACAAAGCTTTGCATAGGGGAGCGGGAGAATCTGCGCAGGCACCCCCTGATTTCGCACTAGAGTGTCACGAAGCTCCCTATTCACGCGTGAAGGGTGGTGTTGGCAGCATTTTGCGAAGCACAAGAGAGCTCTGGAGAGCTAACCGTTCACCGGGCAGCGATGTACTTATCGGTCAATCGTTGGAAAACCGAACTGTATTAGGAAGGCAATGGTTGCGCGCTTTTTCCGATGGGCTGTCGAAAGAGTTAACCCACCGGACAAAGGATTACCTGGAAGGTTAATCCCTGGCGTGCTCAGAGCACTGGAGCTTCCAGTGGTACTGGAATTGACGGCCCCACTTAGGAGACGCGCTAGGCGAGCATGGCGTGGCGCGCGGCGCGCACCTTGTCATAGACCTTGAGATACTCGCGGGCAGAAACTGCCCAGGAGAAATCCTTGGCCATGCCGTTGAGCATGAGCTTGCGCCACTCCGCCGGCTTGGCAAATAGCTGGAGCGCAGCTTGCATGCTGGTCAAGAGGGCTTCCGGGGTGGGCTCGTGGAATTTGAAGCCAGTTCCTTTGCCGGTGCGCACGTCATAGGGTTCGATGGTGTCATCGAGGCCTCCAGTGGCGCGGACAACGGGAACAGTGCCGTACTTGAGCGAGTAGATCTGGTTGAGGCCGCAGGGTTCGTAGCGCGAAGGCATGAGGTAAAGATCGGAGCCAGCCTCGATGCAATGCGCCAGTTCATTGTCATAACCGACCTTGACGGCGAAACGGTCGGGATACTGGCGGACGAGGCGGCGAAAGAGATCTTCGAAATCCTTGTCGCCTGAACCGAGGACACAGACGTTGACATCCATATGCGCGAGGCGGTCGGCGGCGAGAGCGATTAGATCAAATCCCTTCTGGGCAGCAAAGCGGGAGACGATGCCAATGACCGGCGCACTGGAATTCGGATCGAGCGAGAAGCGGAGCAACAGATCGCGGCGGCACGCACGCTTGCCCTCGAGCGACTTGGCTGAATAGCGGGCGGCGATGAATGAGTCGGTGGCCGGATTCCACTCGTCGTAATCGACACCGTTGAGGATGCCGGCAAGGTTGGGGCTGCGGCTGCGCAAGACGCCTTCAAGACCGAAGCCGTACTCGACGGTCTGAATCTCCTGAGCGTATTTGCGGCTGACGGTGGTGATGAAATCCGCGTAGGTGAGCGCACCCTTGAGAAAGTTGACCTTGCCGAAGAACTCCAACTTGGTGATGGTGAACAGATCCCATGGCAGCATGAGGAGCGGAAGTGTGTCCGGTGAGAAGATTCCCTGGTAGCCAATGTTGTGGACGGTGAAGACCGTTGGGATATCGCCGAGCGCGGGGTCCTCGTCGTAGAGAGTGCGTAGCAAGACTGGAATCAGCGCGGTCTGCCAGTCGTGGCAGTGGAAGACATCGGGAAGGCCGAGGATTTTTGCAGCCTCCAGAACAGCGCGACAATAAAGGGCAAAGCGCTCGGGATTGTCATGGTAGTCGCCGAGCGGGGTGCCGTAGAGAGCGTCACGATCGTAGAACGGAGGATAATCAATAAAGTAGAACTGGACGCCGTGCCGCTGTCCGCCGTCGAGCACGGAACAGAAGCGGTAATGGTCATCAAAGGGAACGGTGATGCTGGAGATGACGGTGCTCGGATGATTGAGCTGGGTCTCGCGATAGAGCGGCAGGTACACTGTAACTTGATGGCCGAGTTCGGCGATGGCGCGAGGCAGGGCTCCGACGACATCAGCCAATCCTCCGGTTTTGGAAAACGGAACACATTCGGACGCAGCAAACAGCACGTGCACAGGGCCTCCCGACAAGCGAACAGGGGTTGGATGCGCGCCAGCTAAATATGGAACACGCATAATCGTGAAGTCTATCGGGCAGGACGAAAGGCGGTCAAACTTGGTGAAGGTAATACCGAATCGAGTAGTGAGCCTCAGGAAGCCCAAGCTGGGACAGAACTTCCTGGTGGATCTGGATGCGATGCAGCGTGTTGTGGACGCGCTGGGCGACATATCAGAGACGACGGTGGTGGAGATTGGTCCTGGCGAGGCGGCGCTGACCGAGTTGCTGGCAAAGCGCGCAGGACGGCTGATCGCCGTGGAGTTGGACCGGGTGCTGGCGGCACAACTTCGGATGCGCTTTACACCTCTGACCAACGTGGAAATTCTGGAAGCCGACATTCTGCAGATGGACTTGGGAACGGTGCTGGGCTCAACGCCGGGACCGCTGCGGGATCTGCGGCCAACAGGGCTGTTCAAGACGCAGGTGGTGGGAAACCTGCCGTACTACATTACGACCGACATTCTGCTGAAGCTGTTTGCGGCGGGCGACCGGATTGAAACCCTGGTGCTGATGGTGCAGAAGGAAGTTGCCGACCGGGTGGCGGCGGCACCGGGATCGCGGGATTATGGACTGCTCTCGGCTACGGCGCAGATGTATGGCACGGTGCAGAAGCTGTTTGAACTGGGACCGGAGTCGTTCGATCCGCCACCGAAGGTTCGTTCGGCGGTCTTCCGGATGAAAATGCAGCCGCGCTTTGCCGAGTTGGAAGTGGACGAAGCGGGGTTCATCAGCTTTCTGAAAGTAATGTTCGCGCAGAAGAGAAAAACTGTGAGCAACAACCTGAAACTGGCCTACGATAAAGCGATTGTAAAGGCGGCGCTGCTGGGCGCGGAGATTGCGCCAGCAACGCGGGCAGAGGCGATTTCGCTGCCAGAGATGGCGCGGCTGTACCGGGAGTTGAAGAAGTAAACACGAGTAAAAGGATGGTGGCAGCAATGAGCCAGGTTCGGGAAGCGGCGGTGGCCGGTCAGTTTTATCCGGAGTCGAAGACGGAACTGCTGCACGAGGTGCATCAGCTTCTGGACCGGGGGACATCGGTGCGCGAGGTGATCAACGCGCTGGGAGTGATTGCGCCGCACGCAGGCTACATGTACTCGGGTGCGGTGGCCGGTGCGTTGTACGCGCAGATCGAGATTCCGCACAAGGTGATTGTGCTTTGCCCAAACCACACGGGGATGGGCGAACCGCTGGCGATTACGAGCGAGGGCAGCTTCCGCACACCGCTGGGCGAAGTGCGAATTGACCAAGAGCTGGCCGAGGCACTGAAGAAGGCGTTTCAACTGTTGCGCGAGGACCCGGCGGCGCAGCTTCGCGAGCACGCAATTGAGGTGCAACTGCCATTTCTGCAGGCGATACAGTCCGAGCTGTCCTTTGTTCCGATCACCGTGGGGGCGGGGCAATTCGAGGTACTGACGGCGCTGGGCGTGGTGATGGCGAAGGCGATTCAAGATTGCGGCGAGCCGGTACTGATTGTGGCCTCCAGCGACATGAATCACTACGAGGCTGAAGACGAGACCAGGATCAAGGATGCGATGGCAATCGAGCAGGTGCTGGGGCTGCAGCCTAAAGGGCTGTTCCAGACGGTGCAGGGACAGAAGATCTCGATGTGCGGAGTGGGCCCGGCGGTGGCGATGCTGACGGCAGCATTGCGGCTGGGCGCGAAGTCTGCAGAGCTGGTGAAGTATGCGACTTCAGGCGATGTTTCCGGCGACCGGAAGCGCGTGGTGGGATATGCGGGGATCGCGGTGAAGTGATCGAATCATACTTTGAAGTGAGACTGCGGCTCTGTCGAGTGAGACTGACGTTCACACAGGTGAGACCGCCTGTGTCCACCGCTTAGTTCCCAAATCGGAATAGTAAGTGCAAAGGCCTGTGTACGACAGCAATTGTGGAACTCACGTTTGAATCGGCGTACAGTGCTGTGAAATGAGCGTTCAAGCCAAAAGCGCGATCTACCGCCTCACGATGAATATCCTCAGGGCTTGTGTACTGGCGCTGGCTTTTGTCAATTGCACGGCCACGCCCGCGCTCGCACAACAGTGCCCGCAGACCAACCCTACAGGATCCACCGTTGCATCGGAGGTCCGGACGTTAGAGGGTAGGCTCATCTTCGTCGACGATATCCGCGGGTGGTTTGAACTGGAACTGGACCAACCGCAATGCGGAGAGAACGCGATTCAACTGAGACCCAAAGGAGACGACTGGACCGCGCTGGAGGTCCTCAGGGGCTGTCGGGTCCGATCAAAGGGTGCTCTTGACTTCTGCTATACCGGATATTGTTCGCGGAATTTCTACCAGTCTGTGGCCCAGATCGAACCTGTCGGCGCCTGCACGCGACAAGCTCCCTTTCCCGACTACTCCAAGGCGAAGCCAGACAAGTCGATCCGTAAATATCGGGTCGATATGTACGTCAACGGTTCAGGCCCGATCATCTTCCGCGTGTCCAGCGCGGGCAAGAACCTTCGACCGTGGCAGGCCTACGCGAGTTATGACCTGACAGGTGGCTATGTCCTTTACGGGCTCTGTGGCCGAGGTTTTTTCGTCGATAGAGTGTTCGGGACGCCGGAGGCGAAACCGTCCCACTTCATTGAGCGGCGAGACCCCAATGACTGGGCCGCGTTTGATGCCGCAGCCGGCAAGAAGGGCCTGCATATGGGATACACCTGCGTACGCGAGCGGTAACCGGTACAGTGGCAACTCTTGTTCGAGGAGGACGGCCAGGTGGCCTCCGGCGCAACCAAGATAGTGAGCAGCAGATAAATCGCCTTTCATCTCACTATCCCGTTCTGGGATAGTGGCACACCGGACCTGTTCTTGACAGGTGTTTGCGGTTGACTAGATCGCTTAAAGTGATCGAATCACGCAGGAACGCCGACCGATCCGCCAGAAGTGACTGCCGTTCCGTTGTATGCGTTGCGTAGTTCCTGAGAATCCGGAAATAAATCCAAACCTCGCTTCATCAGCTGTTGCGCTTCGCCGGATGCGTTCAGGTGCGCGCGAATGGCGGCGGCGCGCAGGAATCGCTTGGGTGTGGGAATGCTGTCGGCGAGTTGTTCGGCTGCTGTTGCGGCATCTGCGGTCAAATCGACGGCCAGATATGCTTTGATCAGGAGCTCATGCAGTTCGGCGTTGCGGGGACAAGCTGCAATGGAATTCAGCATTCGCGAGAATCCAGACTGGCTCCGGCCAAGCCGCACTTCGGTGTAACCCAACTTGCCCGCCACTACAGGGTCGTCTCCGAGCAGCCTGAGACAGCGCTGGTATGCGCGGCTGGCGTCATCGAGCCTGCCCAAATTGTGAAGGACATCGCCCAGACAATGTTCGCGTTCGGCGGATGATTCCTGTTCTGCATCGCCGCCCGCCTGCTCAAGGGCGAAGAGAGCCTCTGCGTCGCGCTGCATCCGAAGATAGGCGATTCCCTTCTGAAGCCAAGCGATCTTCAATTGCGGCTCCAGTTCAATGGCGCGGTCAAAGCAACGCAGCGCCTCTTCATATTTGTGGTAATACGTCGACAGATGACTTCCGAGGTCAAACCAAGCGACGGGATTGGCGGGTTCCTGACGAACCTTTTCGCGAACGAGTTCAAGATAAAGCTCTACTTTCTTCACGAAGCGCTCATCGCCCATGAGCATGAAACCAAAGTGATGGATGCAGAGGTCGGTTTTCAGCAACTGCAGGCCAAGGGCCGAGATCCGAGGGGTCACGAGTTCGTGGACGCATCCGGCGTAGAAGATCTCCGCGTGGCGGCGAAACAGACGTACGACATGGTGCTCCGAATAAGCAGGCGCGTGTTTGGCATGTTCGTTTCGGCCATCATTCAGTTTGGCGCGGCTGTTCCCAATGCAGCCATGGCGGCTCATAAGATAGTTGCGGATGGGGATGGCATAGCCTCCGACGCCGGATTTGTCCAGCAACGCCGACAGGCAGAGCTTGGCATCCCGATCCAATTCCTCGTCGGCATCCAGAACCAGGACCCAATCAGTTGTGTTCAGGGCTAGAGCTGCGTTCCGGGCCTTCGCAAAATCGTTCTCCCACGGGATGGAGACCACGGTAGCGCCATATTCGCGGGCGATGTCCTGGCTGTTGTCGGTCGATCCGGTATCGACGATGACCATCTCATCGACAATTCCCTTTACGCTGTCGAGACACGCTCGAAGGGTTTCCGCAGCATTTTTGACAATCATGGACAAGCCCAATGTCGGCATAACGGAAATCTCCCGCGGAGCGCTTAGTCTGCGCAGGTACCTCTATCGGCAAAAGAGAATCCTTCATCACGAGCAAGGCGCGCGAAGTGGCTCCGAATGGCAAGTAATTCAGGAGATTACAGGAGCGGTAGCTGTGCCATCTTGCTAGCTGCGCGAGGTTTAGCGATGACCGCCACCTCCACCGCCGCCGCCATGGAAACCACCACCGCCGCTACTATGGAAGCCGCCACCGCCTTCACTGACGTGAGGCTCAGAGCTGACATGAGGCTCAGAGATGGAGGCGCGCGGAAGGCCCGCGGAAGGCATGTTGTGGCTCCGCGGAGCTGAGCTGCCGCTGTAGGCGTAGGTGCGTGGAGAGGCGGAGGAATAGCCCTCGGCACGGGGAGTGGCTCCGCGGGATGGCGGATAGGTACTATTGCGGCCACCTACGGTTGGGTTGGAGAGCCGGTACGTTCCCTTTACACCGGTGATGAATGGAGTACCGTGATCGGACTCCGCCGGGGCATGGACGAAGTTGGAGGTTGGACCAGGCTTTGCAACCAGGTTCGCGCCAACTGAAGGCGCTGCGGTTGCAGGCGCTCGGGAGGCCATGACGGCGTGGGTCTGAGCGATGGGGCCGACGCGAAGATTGGAGCCTGCGACGGCTACCGTGCCGTGAGTCACGTGAGCAGGGGGATGCGGAGCGTTGAAGCCGTGAGGAGCATTGGCGAGAAGCGGCAGGGGATGCCACGGGCCGCCGTGTGGTCCGTGCCACGGACCAGGGCGCCACCACCATCCGCGTCCTCCGGCGTAGAACCAGCTACCGTAATAATAGGGCGCCCAGCCCCAGGGATATGCGGAGACAAAGGTCCAGCCCCAGTCGTCGTAGTAGCTCCAGGCACCGTTGTCATAGGGATTCCAATCAGGGCCGACTCCTGCGGGCTGCCAGCAATCACCACAGTCGGGCACGTTCTCATAAGAACCGTAGTTGCCGAGGTCGGCGACGCCGGGGGCGTTTTGGTCATCGCTACCGGAATACTGGACCCCGGCAGAGGCGTTCTGGTCGTTGTAGCTTTCGCGCTGCTGGTTCCAAGAATCTTCGCCCTGCTGCGGTACGGTGGCTGAAAGCACCGAGCTGTTGGGCTGTCCGAGAATGTAGTTGTAGGTTTGACCGGCGTGGAGCGTGGTATTGCCGCCGTCCTCTTTTGCAATCTCGACCGCGCCTTCGGTGACGGAGAGCGATGCAACCTGCTCGTCTGCCTTGAAGCGCAGGCGCGAAGGCTGAGTGATGCCAAAGGATTCGCCCGTGGAGGTAAGGATGCGGAAGTCGGCGTGATCCTTGAGCCGGGCATCGACGTAGACGATGCCGGAATCGATCTCGATGTGGGTGACGGGAGCGCCGTTGGCGGAGAACGAGAGTTCTTTCAACGCGACTTGCGCCGGACCAGCGAGGCGGACGCTGCTGCCATCCTCGAACTCAATCTCGGCCTTGGAGTTGTCTCCGGCAAAGATGCGGGCACCGCCAATGACGGGCATGTTGTTCAGAGCCTGCTCCCAACCAGCGCCGGAGTTGCGGTCGATTTGAACATCTCCCTGTGCGACGCTGAGACGGACGATGCGCACACCTGAGGCAGCGGCAAAGGCTGGTAGAGAAGAAATTACAAGGAGAGCGATTGCGAAGCAAAGAAGCCGAACTCCGCGGGTGACCATGGTGACGCTCCTACTACTGACAATCAGTATGAACTCGGAGGCGGGAAGGAAGATTCGGAAAAATTGTAAAGAATGATCTCAGCATTGGGTGGGGAGCAGCGCAGGGCTTGCTCTGGCCGTCCTCCGAACGACTACAGCTTTCCCCAGAAGGCAGATGCAACGGCGCCAACAAGAAACAGGAACGAGACTACATAATTCCATTTAATGCCTTCACCAAGGTAGAACCAAGCGAAGACGACAAAGACGCAGAGGGTGATTACCTCCTGGATGACCTTGAGCTGAAATGCCGTGAATTCGCCATAGCCGATGCGATTCGCGGGAACTTGAAAGCAGTATTCGGCGAAGGCAATCAACCAGCTGACGACGATAACGGTGAAAAGCGGAGCTTTGCGGTACTTCAGGTGACCGTACCATGCAATGGTCATGAAGATGTTGGAACAGATGAGAAGCAGGATGGTTCTCATGGCCCTCGAATCGAGTCAACTCACTCAGAATTGAGATGAGGACAGCGAGCGGCGGGTTATGTGGCAGCGTGGCAGCTTAGCGCGGGGCGACGGCCTGGCGCTGCAGAGTGGCAGCGGTGTGGATGTGGCAGATGGCGATGGCCAGAGCATCGGCGGCGTCGGCAGGCTGAGGGAGCTGGTCGAGGTGAAGCAGGCGGGCAACCATCACCTGCACCTGCGATTTTTCTGCGCGGCCGTAACCGACAACAGCAGACTTGATGGCGAGAGGCGCGTAGGCGACGACGGAGAGACCGTGCTGCGCGGCTGACATCATGGCGACACCGCGCACATGGCCCAGTTTGAGCGCACTCTTGGCGTTGACGGAGTAGAAGACATCTTCGATGGCGACCACCTCGGGCTGGTACTGGATGATCAGGGCCGAGAGTTCGTCGTACACCTTCTTCAGGCGGAGTTCGAGAGCCTGCTTGGGAGTGAGGCGGATGGCTCCGGTAACGAGGCAGGTCAGCTCGCGACCGTCACCCTCGACGACTCCGTAGCCGGTGTATTCCCCGCCGCAATCTACACCTAAGACCCTCATGCAGAAAGTTTAGCCGAAAGCAGAGGAGATGGTGCGAAAGTTTCGGGGCTAGGGAGGGTTCCGGGCTAAGAGGGTCATCCTGAGGCGTAGCCGAAGGACGCAGGCACAGCTCACGTCTACACGTGCCGCCCCAGACTTTTCGGCCACCAAGATCAAGATAGTGAGCTACATGGCGATTCATCGCCAACTATCTTGCTGCTGAGCCTCTTTTCTGTATCTGCTTCAACAGCTTTCGAGCCTCGCGCTGGGTGTCTTCGCCAACCCCTATCGGCGGAGTTGCTTTCAAGATGTCTTTGAGGCAGGGCACAGCTTTGTCTTGCTGCCTCAGATTCTTCAGATAGATTCTCGCGAGTTCAAGGTACGCGTCAACATCTCCATAGCGGACTGCGCGACGAAACCAACGAATCGCTTCTGGATAGTTATGCTCATCTCGGAAAATTGTCCCGATATTGTTTGCCGCGCATCCGCTTCCACGTTCCGTGCGATATGACTTTTTGTACCAGTCCATAGCTGCTGTGCGGTTTCGGCGAACTCCTAATCCGACGTCGTACGTGTATCCAAGGTTTAGCTGTGCTCCGGGATCGCCCAGTTTGGCTGCTCCCAAAAGTAATCTGAAACCTGATTTCAAATTGCCGTTCTCCTGCTGCTTATCTCCTCGTGCAAAAAGTTCCTGTGCTTTCGCCTGACGCTGTTTCTTCAATTCAACGGCTCTTGGCATATGCAAATTCCTTTTCGGTGCGCTCGTCTGCGCGTGACAGATACTTGCGGCAAACAGGAGAACGGGAATGACGGTTAGGTTTTCACGTCAGCAGTTTACGCCCGAATCGAAGCTAAGTTCCGTGATTGTCAACGACAACAGGGCAAGTATCCATCTACGCTATTTCGCAAATTTGGGAGCCGCTCGTTGGGTTCTTGAGCAGAATCGCTTAATTAAGCAAAGCCGCGGGCGCGAGGTCAGCAGCAGCGGGGGCGGCGCTCGCGGAGGTGGGACTCCTGGTGGAGGAACTCGGCGTAGGCCGAGGAAGAATTGGCGAGGCCGGAGCGGGCGAGGAAGCGGGCGTAGGAGTTCTCATCGAAGATCTCGCGCAGGGTTTGGACGAAGAGGCGAGCGACTTGGCGAATTGGGGCGGGCAGCAGGGTTAGCATGGTGGCCTCAGAGCTCCTCCGGCGAGAATTGCGAAGGGATGAAGGGCGCTTCGTGAATCGAGGGCTGGCGACGTCCGGAGAGGACAGCAAACCAGACGCGGGCAGACTCGGCGACGACCAGC
>Ga0181520_10001363_pt1 | contig 49782 bp, 49 predicted proteins | sample PEATcosm2014_Bin_29_FD_132451 | JGI IMG/M metagenome (GOLD analysis project Ga0181520, IMG submission 132451) | Peatland microbial communities from MTU Mesocosm Facility, Houghton, MI, USA - PEATcosm2014_Bin02_30_metaG | ecosystem: Environmental > Terrestrial > Soil > Wetlands > Peat | place... | reverse complement strand
CCCCATTTATGGCCGCTCTTATCACAAGCTATGAAGTAGTATTCTGTTTTCTTTTCCTCACGGCCTTTGTATTTTTCAATCCATGTTTTTTGATCATTTAGATTACTTGATGTTGATGAGATGAATCTATTTAATTCAGGATCGTTTCTTAAGGAAAGGATAAACTCTGCATCTTCAATTTCGGCTAATTTTAAATATATACCGTAATTACAAATTTTCATAAAGTCCTGATTATTTTTTTAATAAATAAGGTTTTCTAAGGATAATTTTATCTTAAAATAACTCTAATAATGTCATCTTTGACTTTAATTTTACTGTGACTATTTTTTGAAAGAATAAACTTTGAAAGTTCTTTGATTGTCGGGTAACCATCCGATCCGTTAAAGCAGCGCGCGTCATCTATCAACAATATATGATTGAAATTTGAATTAAATATTGCTGTCAGCTCTTCAATTATCGGGCTATCTTTATCACCCCTGGCAGTGTCGCCTGCCGAATAATGCCCGTCAAGCCAAAAAATTGCTTTTTCATTGAACTTAGGCAAAATATCGACAAGTAACTTTCCGCTATCTCCTTGAAGGATGGTTATATGCTTTTCGTTAATAAACCTTTCGACAGAATGTTTCCACAGATCAGTGCTTAATTCAATAGAAAAAATCTTTTGAAATTTATCCTTCATAGCATAAACCATATCGCATTTATATGTCCCTGATTCAACAAAAACATTTATATCAAAATTGTTTTTAAACTTCTCAATGACCTTTTGTTTTATACGATGAGGGGGAGGGGCCGGCTTTCCCCGCTCCTTCCAATTTCTGATTTCTTGTTTTATTTGATAATCCGGATCATCTTGAGAAATTATGAATACCATAGATATAATTTTTGAATGAATTTTACGAATAATAAATTTAATTTTATTAATAATTCTTTTTATCATCTGATATCCTTAAATCAATATATTGCAATCCATTATAATAAAATAATATCTAGGCACTGTCAATTATTTTTAAATTTTGCATGTATTTAGGTATTTACTATATTTTCTGGATTAATCGGTCATTTTCCTGTAAAATAAAGTGGTATTAAGGTAATTAGTGATTTTGAGGATGCATGTTTAACATTTTAAAAAAACTTATAAAAGAAATAGCAATGAAAAGTATAACTAAAACGTTTTACAAAATAGGCAATTTCTCTTCAATTGAATACCCATGTAATGCAGTTTCCGGTGCAGAATATATTTCCATAGGTAATAATTTCACTGCCCATAAGGGACTCTGGCTGGCAGTTTATAATGTTCCTGAATTTGAAAAGCCCAAAATCAACATCGGCAATGGGGTCTGCATTAATTATGATTGCCAGATCACAGCGATTAATAGTATTATAATTGGAAATGATGTTTTGATGGGCAGCAGGGTTTTGATTACAGATCATTCCCATGGAGAAATTACAAAGGATGAACTTGCAAAAGCTCCTCTAAAACGCAGATTATATTCAAAAGGGCCTGTCGTTATCGGCAACCGTGTATGGATAGGTTCCGGCGCTGCAATTATGCCGGGAGTGACAATCGGGGATAATTGCGTAATCGGAGCAAATTCTGTCGTAACTAAAAGTTTTCCGGCAAATTCTATAATCGGCGGTAACCCTGCAAAAATAATAAGGCAGTTATAATGGCATCATCAGATATAAAATACTCCATTATTTTACCCTCACGCAATGGAGGAAAATATTTGCCCGCGTGCGTTGAATCTGTCATCCGTCAGAACTATGATAATTACGAATTGATCATAAGCGACGATCATTCCAAGGATAAAACAGAAGAGTACTTGAAAACAATCATACACCCTAAAATCAGGGTGGTCCATCCGCCCGAGGGACTGAGTATGGCCGAGCATTGGGGATGGGCTCTCGAACAGTCCGCTGGTGAATGGCTGATATTCGTCGGCCAGGACGATGGGCTGCAGCCTTATTTTTTTAAGCTTGCGGACAGCCTGACAAAAATTGCGGAAAGGAAAAAGATCAGGACTATCATGTCCGAGAGGGCTTATTATTTCTGGCCCGGATGCCGGGAGTATTTCGGGAATAGCGCGGTTATTTATAATGCAGTCGGGCAGACAAAGATATTAGACTGGCGGTTTCAAACCCTCAGGGCTCTTCTTGGATTCCAGAACTATTTCGAACTGCCTGAAATGTATACTACTTCGATATTCAATAGAAGCATCATCGAAGAAGCAAGGCGGATTCAGAAAGGAAAATTATTTACAGCCCACCCCCAGGATGCCAACCTTGCGGCCATAGGGGCAAGCCTTGATAAAAAGTACATCAAAAGCATGATACCTCTCGGGTGGGTAGGTTCTTCACCGAAGAGCGCCGGACTTGCTGTCGTTGCCGAGGGGCTGGAAGTTGTCCGCGAAGACTACCTGAAAAAAGTATCCGGGAGTACAATCCGGGTTCACCCATTAGCCGGAGATTTTACTATCGGATCGACTGTTTTATATTTTTGGGGAGCTCTACTTCAGACGCAGTCTTTAAGAAAGGCCTGGATAAACAGGATGCTTTTATCCGGCTGGTTTAAAACTCTTATATTTGCCGGAGCATATCTGGAATTGAAAAGTTATAAGAATAACAGGGATAACAAAAGATTCGAACTTTTCAATAAAGTGCTTGAAATCAATAAATGCCATAGCGGATTGATAAAATTTGTTTCAGGAATTCTCCGTATGATGCATGCGGGGGAGCGGATTAAAAATGTTATTTTCAGGAACAGGTTCAGGAAAAAGGCGGCTTATAAAGCCGGCTGGGATGATTCCCAGGATATGAATTTAGAAAAGGCGTCCAGGGAAGTGGATAGATTGATGATGAAGTATAAACTGCTGGATATGATAATATGAATAATAATCAGATACCCCCCGTCCTTTTCATTATTTTCAACCGTCCCGATACTGCCGGAAGGGTGTTTGAAGCCATCAGGCAGGCAAAGCCTCCAAGGCTGTATGTCGCCGCTGACGGGCCGAGAAAAAACAAACCCGGGGAAAAAGAGCTCTGTGAAAAGACCCGGTCTATAATCGATGGAGCCGACTGGGATTGCAAAGTGATTACCCTGTTCAGGGAGGAAAACCTTGGCTGCGGAAGGGCTGTTTCAGGCGCTATAAGCTGGTTTTTCGCAGAGGAGCGGGAAGGTATAATCCTGGAAGACGATTGCCTGCCGCATCCCTCTTTTTTCTCTTATTGCGGGGAACTGCTCGACTATTACAGGGATAATAAAAAGATTATGCATATTTCGGGCGACCAGAATATACTGAATTTCGACAACGGGGCGAGCTACTATTTCGCGAGGATACAGCACTGCTGGGGCTGGGCGAGCTGGGCCGACAGGTGGAGCCTGTACAATTTTTCAATGGAAGATTACGATGAAAAAAACGTTGATAAATTTTCCAGGCATGGAATTGTTCGCGCTTACTGGAAAAGAATATTGAATAAAATGAAGAGGCATAAAATCGATACCTGGGATCATCAATGGACGTTCAAAATAGTCGAGATGGACGGATTATGCATCAACCCGTCTAAAAACCTGGTGTCGAATATCGGCTTCGGCGGCGGAAGCACCCATACTTCGTATAAAAACAGCCCCTTTGCCAATCTGCCGACCTATGAAATAGGCCGGATTATTCACCCTTCAAAAATTGAGATTGACTGGAAAGCCGTCGATTATATCTACCGGGATCATTTTTTTATAAATAATATTATTGCACGGATATTTAAAAAAATGTTAAAAGAATGGCGGAAATTGTTTGATTAAAATTTTTATAAAAAAAACATATTCTTTGCTCCTGTTTTTATTTTGCGATATTATTGTCTTTAAAACATGGTTGATATTTGTCAGGAAGAGAGTTAACCCGGACAGTGTTAATCCGGATAAAACCCTTTTAATAGTAAGGGTCGATGCGATAGGCGATTATATATTATTCCGTAATTATTTGTCTGTAATAAAAAACAGTCATGAATTTAAAGGGTACCGGATTACGCTTTGCGGCAATGAAAACTGGAAAGATATTGCTGAAAATCTTGACGGGTTTATAGACAGCTTTATCTGGATCAGCAGGAAAAAATTCCAGTATTGTTATAAATACAGGATAAGCATTTTAAGATATATAAACGGATTAAACTTCAGCATTACGATAAATCCCGCTTTCTCAAGGGATTTTTTTATTTCGGATTCTCTGGTATTTGGAACAGGCTCTATTGACAGGATAGGTTTTAACGGAGATCTCGTTAATATATCGGGAATCTTAAAAGTCATTTCGGATAAATTTTATACGCGGTTGATCCAGCCTGATAAAACTGTTAAATTTGAGTTTTACCGCAACTATGAGTTTTTTGAAAAATTACTCGGGGAAAAACCCGGATTGACAGGTCCTGAAATTGACAGTTCAAGGCTTAAATCGGGTTTAATTGATTCCCGTGATTATGCGGTGATTTTTCCGGGGAGCAGCAGCATAAAAAAGACATGGAATTACAGGAATTTTATTGTCATTGCCAATTATCTGAGGGAAAAATACAAAGTCGATATAGTCCTTTGCGGGGATGGACATGACAGGCTTTTTGCGGACAAAATTGAAAAAGAGGTTATAAACAGTGTAAATTTATGCGGTAAAACAACCCTGGTCGAATTGATATCGGTTTTATCGAAAAGCAGGATATTGATTTCAAATGATACATCCGCGGTTCATATAGCCGCGGCATTGAAAACCCCTGTTGTTTATATTTTGAACGGGATACTTTACGGCCGGTTTGGCCCCTATCCCGATATTATGAAACTTCCGGTTAAGTCTGTTTATCCTGATTTCATTGAAAATTTCAGGGGCGATTTATCCTTTTTGTATAAAAAGTTCAGAAAAAAAACCGGCCTTGATATCAATGACGTAAATGCCGGTTCGGTAATAAAAGCCGTTGATATACTCATGCTTAAAAAAGGATTTTGATATGATCAAAAATCCCCTGATCAGCATCATTACCGTTACATACAACGCGGCCGGAACGCTGGAAGAAACCATCAAGAGCGTGATCTCCCAGGATTATGATAATTTCGAATATATAGTGATCGACGGCGGTTCTGCCGACGGAACGGCCGATATTATTAAGAAATATGCCGGACATATAACTTATTGGGTTAGCGAGCCCGACGGCGGCATTTATGACGCTATGAACAAGGGCATAAGGGCGGCAAAAGGAGAGATAGTAAACCTGCTCAATGCCGGCGACCGGTATGCTTCCTGTGACGTAGTCAGCTCATTCGCCGGACATTTTATATCGGATCCTAAAAGCCGCTGGGCGTACGGGCTGGTTGGGCTTTATAACGGAAAAGACCCTGAGCCTGTCGTCATCGGCAGGAAGAAGCTGGACAGGTATGTCGAGCATTGCCACCAGGGATTTTTCTACAGGAAAGATCTTCATGAAGATTACGGCTATTATGACGTAACTTACAAAATTGCCGCAGACCATTATTTTATGCTGAAAGTTTATAAGGGAGGGGATAAGCCGTTTTTCCTCGATAAATTAGCTGTATATTACCTTCTTGGCGGGGAAAGCGACCGGAGGCTGGAGGCCTTAGCGGAGGAAAAAAGGGCGCAGGAGGAGGTGTTCGGCAGATCCGCAGCCAATTCAATAAGATATATAATAAAATTAGGATCATATGGCATCAGGAAAATTTTTGAGAACATAAATATACTGCGCCCGGTTTTATTTTTTATCCGTAAAATCAAACACCGATCCAAAAATCATGGGAGAGGAACCGATGATTGAATCGAAAAAAACGGCTTTTTTCATGTCGTGCCTGGCAGTGATACTGTTATTCTGCCTGTTTTCGAGGGGATTTTTCGAACTGGCGGGGCTTTCTAAAAAGTCCGGGTATATAATTGTTTTTATCGCCATGATCGTTATAATGATCCCTGTTTTTATTTCGTTCCTGAAAAACGGAAAGCCGTCCGGACTGTTTTTTGCATTCCCGGTTTCCGCTTACGCGGCTGTGGTTTTTCTATCGGCCTTGTTCACCGCTCTTAAATACGGCATTTATATCGAGCCTTTTATATTCTCGATATTGATATTATTCATATTTTTCGCGTTCTTGATGATCTCGCTTGTCAGGACAGGGCCAGATTTCAGCCCGGGGATAGCTTTTAACGCGCTGTTCGTGATAGCCTCGGTCTTGTTCGTTTCTTCATTGTGGGAGCAGTCGGCATGGTTCCCTTTTCTGACAAGGGACGATCTCGGCAATGTAACCCGCGGATTTCCGGGACATAGTTTTATAAGCGCCGCTGTACGCCCCGCATCGCTTACAGGAAGCTATCTTCATTACCCGGTTATTATACCTGTCCTGGGCGCCGTAATAATGAGGTTCGGCGGAAAATGGCAGAAGATCGCCGGGGCTTTGTTTTTTATCGCGCCCCTCATCGCCGTTTCCAGGTCCGGAATGCTGATAACGATCCTGGCTTTTTTATTATATGCAGCGTATTTATCTCTAAAATTGTTTGCTGGCTGGCTTAGAAAACCCGATAAAAATATCTCTTTCAAAAAGCTTGCCCCTGTCATAGCCGGGGTGCTGTCCGTGATCTTATGCATTATCCTGCTTTATATTTTTGTTCCTGCCGTTAAGGGGCAGGCCGGAATGTTATGCGCCAGGATGACCGATCTTAAAGACTCGGGGAACTTGAACCGGTATAAAACATGGTCCGGAATCGTTCACAGATATTTGAAAACGAATCTTATCCTGGGCGAATTGACGGGGTTTTACACTAATATCACGGGGAATGTCACTGGCAATAAAAGCATACTGCTTTTGAACGGCGGGATAATTGTAGCCGAATCGGGATTCCTGGAAATTCTTACATCGTTCGGCATCCTCGGTGTGATCGTGTTTTACGGTACGATGGCGGGCCTGTATTTCAGGGTGTTTTTCTCTCGGAGGGAAATGTTCCTGGGATTTGTTTTCATCGCATGCGTATTGCAAACATTTTTTTACCAGTCGGTCGAGGTTTTGCCCTTTATGGCCGCTCTTGCATTTTCAGCGTATTTTGTAAATAATAAGCCCTCTGAAGGTTTTCATGCCCGATAAAAACAAAAAACTTCTGCTCTATATTTCAGCCCATCTGCCGTCGCTTTCAGTGCCCCAGGCCGGCCATAAAACCGCTTATTCGCTGTTAAAAGAATATTCTCTTAATTTCGAAATTATTGCAGTATTTTTCCTGAATCCCGGCGAGAGCTTTTATTTCGAAGAAAAGGATTATTCGTTCTGCAGGGCTGTTTATACTTTCAGGGTAAATAACCTGACGCGCCTTGCGGGGCTTTTTTCAAATCCATTGCTTCCCGTCAGCGAGTCGATGAGGAAAAGCAAGCAGGCGTCCCTTTTAATAAAGTCTCTGCAGAAAGAAAACGATTTCGATTCGGTTCACTTTGAATTTACCGCGTCAGCATGTTATCTGGATGTAATAAACCCCGGGATCAGGAAAATATTCAGCGAGCATGATCTGACATACCAGGCCCTTGAGAGAAAATCCGGACAGGCAAAAGGCCTGTGGAGGCTTATCTATCTGTTTGAATACCTCCGCCAGAAAAAATGGGAGCTGGATATTATCAGGCAAATGGAAGAGATATGGGTGCACAACTCTAAAGACCGTCTGCTTCTTCTTCAGGAAAAAATTCCGGATGATATGATAAAAGTCATCATGCCTTATGTTAACCCGGTATTTAAAACCGCCCGCCGCGGATTTGAAGAAAAGGAAAGCATTATTTTCTGGGGAGCGATGGACAGGGGTGAAAACAGGGACGCGGCCGAATGGTTCGTTAAAGATATTTTTCCGGGTATAACAGGGAAAAAGCCCGGCGCAAAGCTTTATATCGTCGGCGCTAATCCGTCCGAATCATTGAAAAAACTGGGGAATAACAATATAATCATTACCGGCTTTGTCGAAGATCCCCTGCCGTATTTTGAAAAGGCAAAACTGGCTGTCGCTCCCCTCAGGCTTGGAGCGGGTGTGAAAGTAAAGGTTCTCGAGGCGCTTTCAGCTGGGCTGCCGGTAGTGGCGACAAGCGTAGGGGCTGAAGGTATAACCCATGAAAACCTCTTTATCGCCGATGAGATCCAGGAATTTATAAAATCGGTTCTGGAGATAATAAAATAGGAGTTTTATTATGACCGCGGAATTCTTCAATAAAAAATTTTTTAAAACAGCATTTATTGTATTTTTAATCGCCCTTCCTATCGGCGCATTCCTGTTTATCCTTTTTAAATACGCCGTCAATCTGCCGTTCAGGGACGACTGGACCGGGATTTTATTGTTTTTAAACTCGTATCTCGATGCACACGGTATTATTGATAAATTCAACCTGATAGTTGAAAACCAGTACGACCATAGAATCGCATGGACAAGGATAGTATCCTTGCTGGTGTTTAAGGTTTTCGGCGTTATCGATTTCAGGGTCATTATTTTTATCGGTGCGTTATCGGTATTTATTATCCTGCTGTGTTTCTGGTTTGCCGCTTCTGATAAAAGTAAAAATATTGAAGAAAGGCTTCTCTTATTTCTGCCGGTTGTCTTCTTTTTAGTACAGCCGATGTACAGTGAAATATTGTTCCAGGCCGACGGATCCGTATCAGGATTTTATCCGATCGCGTTCGGCGTTCTTGCCCTGTTAATTCTTGATAAAAAATCCTCCAATAGCTGGGCTGGCCTGGGCCTGGCATTCATAGCCGGGACTCTCGGATTTTTTTCTCACAGGGAAGGCCTGGCGTTTCTGCTGGCAGGAACGGCTCTTTTGCTTTTTAAAAAAGAGTGGCGTAACGCCGTTGTCTGGTCAGTATCGGTTTTTCTGATATTTCTTTTTTTTCAGAATTACCGTGTCAACCTCAACAGCCTTTATTCCTTCCCGTTCGATTTCAAAAGATTGATCGGCTCGGCGGTATATTTTTTAGCATTTATAGGCAATAATTTCGGTTTGAACAGGGAATCAGGTTATATGAATTCACTGCCGGGGTTTTTAAAATATATTGTTTCCTTATTGCCCTTCTTTGTCGGGATCTGCATAAGCATATATATAATTTTCCTTGCTGTTAAGAGATATGATAAACAAAACCAGTTTATTTCATCAATACTTGTCGCTGCATTGATAATAACTGTAGGCGCTTCTTTATCCAGGGATGCCCAGAAAGACGCATTAGTTTCGAGATACAGGCTGGCCACCGTATTATACATATTATCGGTTTATATATCTGCAATTGATCTGATAATAGACCGGAAGATAAAAATGCAGGCTGTGAAGGTATTTATAATTATCTCTATGTTATTTTCGGCCGGGGCTTACGCTCTTAAAATAAAACCGATCCGGGAACACAAAATAATCCTTGTCCAGAGCTTTAAGACATACCAGGAAACAGGGAAAGGGCTGATATCCATTGCATGGAACCCTGAAGATCCAGAACCCATCTTGAAGGAATCGATGAGAAAAAAGGTATGGAAGATCCCGGAATAAATTACATATTGGATAATATGTTTTTAATGATGTCCTCGACATCGAGCCTGTCTATATCCGGGTTCCCGAAAGCGGCGTCAAGGGCCTTGCGGGATTCGTAATCCGTGTAGCCCAGGACCCGGAGAGCCATGAGGGCTTCGGTCTTCTTCCTGTCCAGGGTTGATATGCCCGCACCGGGTTCGCCGGCCTGGAGAGTCCTGATCTTGTCCTTGAGCTCGAGAATTATCCTGGAAGCGGTTTTTTGGCCTATCCCCTTGATTTTAGAAAGCACTGTTTCGCTCCCCATGATTATAGCGTTCCGGATCTCGCCTGCAGAAAGCTCTGATAGGATCTTGAGGCCGCCGCGGGGACCGATACCCGAAACTGTCAAAAGGCTTTCGAAAAGCCGCCTGTCTTCGAGAGCGGAGAAGCCGACAAGATATATCTCGTTTTCACGGACTATCATCCTGGTATAGAGCGTCGCGATGCCCCCGGGTTCGGGCAGTTTCCTCGAAACGGATTGCGGAACTAATATTTCATAGCCGACCCCGCCCGTCTCGATGACGGCGATGCCGTCGTCCTTGTAAGCGAGCTTACCCGAGATTGAATAATACATATAATAATCCTGTTTAATTAATTATGATTCTTTTCAAGAACTCTCACCATATCATTCATAACTTTTAAATATTCCTTGAAATGTTTAACCGTTTCAGCAGCCATTTTGCTTTTATAGATGTGGCTCAATGAATTTCTATCATCGATCATTCTGAGAAGGCTTTCATAAGTTTCATAGCTGCAGTAGCCGTTTTCTAAAAATGATTTTACGGAAGCCTTCGGGGAAACGCTTTCCACACCGTCTCTTTCAAATAAAAATCTCTTTATGGTTTTCCATAAAAGTTCTGTCGAAAACTCGAACTTTTGAATTCGTCCGCTATCTATTGTATCGCGGACTATTTCTGAAAATGAAGAAGTGTCTATTTCAAAACTTTCTTCAAAATTTTTTATTGCAGATTTTAATTCCTCGATTTTATGAACTAAAATTTCTTCCATTCTTTTATATTCCCCATGGCTTTTTCTTTAAAATTTTCATCAGCTTCGTCGAAATTAACAATGTCTAACCGGTAAGGTATTATACTTTCTTCAACCTCGTATAAAAGCCTGCTTTTCAAGGTATGAAACATATCGCTATCCAATCCTGAAATACCGATATCATAATCTGATCCTCGTTTATTGAAACCCTTCGCCCTCGATCCGAAAAGAAAGATGCGGCAGCGGTAGGGTTTGTATTGCTTTAAAACAAGCTGTTTAAGCAGGGTCAAATATTTATACTCATATTTATTCATGTCATATTCTAAACGACGGAAAGAAGATTGTCAATCGCGATTGATATACCATTCGTATGTCTTTCTGATCCCTTCTTCGAGCCCTGTTTTAAAAGTCCAGCCGCAATTCCGGAGCAGGCTCACGTCGAGGAGCTTCCGGGGAGTTCCATCCGGCTTATCCAGGTCATGGACGATATTCCCTTTAAAACCTACGGCGCCTGCGATAAGACGCGCCGTTTCACCGATCTCGAGGTCTTCGCCTGTCCCGATATTGACATGCGATTCACCGTCGTAATTATTCATCAGGAAAAGCAGGGCGTCCGCGAGGTCGTCAACATACATGAATTCGCGCCTTGGTTTGCCCGTTCCCCAGAGGGTCACTTCTTCGCCGATGCCGTATTTCGAGAGGATCGAGATGATCTTTTGGCTATCGGCTTTTCCGTCGATTCCCTCTACGGGATTTTTATCGAGGTCCTTCCTGACGGTTTTCCAATCATCCTGTCCGATGGCTTTGCCTAAATGCATCTTGCGGATGATCGCCGGAAGGACATGGCTCTTTTCAAGGTCGAAATTGTCGTTTATGCCATACAGGTTAGTCGGCATGGCGGAAATAAAGCTCCGCCCGTACTGCCTTTTATAAAATCTGCACATTTCCAGGCCCGCGATCTTTGCTATCGCGTACGCCTCGTTCGTAGGTTCGAGAGGGCCTGTGAGCAGGTATTCCTCTTTGATAGGCTGGGGGCAGAGCCTGGGATAGATGCATGAGCTGCCCAGGAATAAAAGCTTTTCAGAGCCGGACAGGTAAGCGGAGTGGATGATATTGGTTTCTATCATTATATTCCTGTAAATGAACTCCGCGGGATAAGTATTGTTCGCGTAAATACCTCCTACTCTGGCGGCCGCTAGGAAGACGTATTCCGGCTTTTCCCGCTTGAAGAAAGACAGGACCGCGGCCTGGTCTGTCAGGTCGAGTTCTCCCGACGTCCTGTAAATTATATTTGTGAAACCCTCTCTTTCAAGTTTCCTTAAGATCGAAGAGCCTACAAGCCCTTTATGGCCCGCGATGTAAATTTTTGAATCTTTGTTCATGACACCCTTCTTTTTATTGTGAATTGCTTATTGCAAAACCTTCAGCCGGACTCCTTGCCCTCATATAAAGACCATTCCGTATATTTGGAACGCACGGGAACGGGTCATACCAGCACCACCAGTCTCTATCCGCATGAGTATAAATTATTAATCCGGGTATGGCATTATGGGGGATCCGGCCGCTCTCATTATCGTAATAAGGAGCCGGCATGACCAGCCTGCCGGCAATTGCTCCGGGCTTTTCCTGAATGTGTATGGGGATATCCCTTGGCATATAAAAATAACGGTTGTATAAAAAGATCTCGTAAACGGGCACTGCGGCGCACAATAATATTAAAAAGGCCATAATAGACGCCGTCGCGGTTTTTTCGCGGAAATATATAGAGAGAGCTTTAGCACAGATAAACAGCGGCGGAAGGAGGAAGAAAGACGCTCCGTACCTGAAATCCGGCGCGCTCAGAAACACGAAAATAACGCCCGCTGCTGCGGAGTAGAGGGCTATAAGGGCCGGGTTTAACAGGATTCCTGCAAGGCTCTTACATTTTTTTATATAATAAAATACCAGGTAAACCGCCGAAAAGATTCCCGCTGCGGCCGCCGGGAAGAAAACGGCTTTATAAGCCGGCCTGAGGGAAATGATCCATTCGAATAAATATTTTAAAACCGCCATTCCATGAGGCTTTGCGAAAGACCATTTCCTGATGCCGTCGGTATCTTCTGTCAGAATACCTGCGGGCATTTTCCAGTCCGACGGGATAAAACCGGTAAATGAGAGCGGATATACGATGTATCCGGAAGTTATATAGTTCCTTATAAACCAGGGCAGCATTATGGCGATAAAAGCGAGGCAGTAAAACAGGGAGGTTTTTTTGCCGCCTTCGATATATGTTTTAATGATGATGTAAAGGCTGATAATGGCTATGGGTATGGCGGCAAGCTTGACGGTAAGCGCAAATGCGCACATTATGATCAGGGGGAGAACGGCATTTTTCTTCCCGTTTTCGATATATTCAAGAAAAAGCACGGATATTACCCATATAAAGACTGCCGCGGGGGTGTCTGTTCCCGGGGATGATGAAAAATTCAGATACATAATGATGGAAAAAGGAAGGAGGAGAAGCTTCAGCCATGATGACAGTTTACTGTCTCCCGTGAAAGCGCTTCCGGCCCCTCCGATAAAATATAAGGACGATACAGCAAGTATAAACCCGTTCAGGCAATGAAACGAAACGCCTGAAAGGTACTTAAAGCTGAAAAAAGCCGAAAGGGGGAACCAGCCGCTGTCGTACGCGAAACGCATATGCAGGTTTCCCAGGCCCGGCACGGCGGGAAAACTCTCAATCCACCTGATCGCCTGGGCATGGTACAGGGCTGTATCGTAATTCTTCGGAAGATAGAGGCTTGTTTCGGCGAGAATTATAAGCACTGTGACCGATGATGAAATTAATATTACAGGCCGGGCCGATTTAATCAAGGACAGGTTTTTCACGAGAACTTTCATTAAGAAAGACCTGTCGATATACATATAAACGGCGCAGATAACCCATACTGCTATATTTGAAGCAAGGGATATATTTATAAAAACCGACAGCAAGGATGATATCGTTCCTATTACGGCAAGTCCTGTGAAGACGGCCGCGCTTAATGATACCGGGCTTTCACCGTCATCGCCTGGTCCCGCGGCCCTTAAAACCATGAAGCCCGCGATAGAGCAAAGGAGGGCCTGATAGGCCCAGATCAACAGTGTAAGTATCATCTAAACATTTTCCAGGTCGTATTTGACCATCAGCTTGATAAGATCTTTAAAGGATGTTTTCACTGGATTCCAGCCTAAAATATTCTTTGCCTTCGACGGGTCTCCAAGGAGCAGGTCGACCTCCGTCGGCCTGAAATAAGCCGGGTCTATTTCTATAAGCAGCCGGCCGGTCTTTTTATCGTAGCCTTTTTCATCGATGCCGCTGCCTTTCCATTCGATCTCAATGCCGGCCTCGAGGAACGCCAGGGTTGTAAACTCCCTGACGGTATGGGTTTCGCCCGTCGCGATTACAAAATCATCAGGCGAGGGCTGCTGCAGCATGAGCCACATGCATTCAACATAGTCTTTAGCGTATCCCCAGTCCCGTTTGGAGCCGAGGTTTCCGAGATAGAGCTTATCCTGCTTCCCTTTCAAGATCCTCGCGGCGGCAAGGGTTATTTTCCTTGTGACGAACGACTCGCCCCTCCTCTCGGATTCATGGTTGAAAAGTATTCCGTTGCACGCGTATAAGCCGTAAGCTTCCCTGTAGTTCTTCGTTATCCAGTATCCGTAAAGTTTCGCAACCCCGTACGGGCTCCTCGGGTAGAACGGGGTTGTTTCTTTCTGCGGGGTCTCCTGGACAAGGCCGTAAAGCTCCGAAGTGGAGGCCTGGTATATCCTGGATTTTTTCTCGAACCCTAGGAGCCTGACCGCCTCGAGAAGCCGCAGCGTTCCGATCCCGTCCACTTCGCCGGTATATTCGGGAAGTTCGAAGGACACCTTTACATGCGACTGGGCCGCGAGGTTATATATCTCGTCGGGTTCTATCTGCTTGATGAGCCTTATGAGATTGCTCGAATCGGTCATATCGCCGTAATGGAGCTTGAGCTTCCTGTCCTTGTGGAAGTCCTTGATAAGTTCGTCTATATACAGGTGCTCGATGCGTCCGAGGTTGAAGCAGGAACTTCTCCTGATTATGCCATGAACATCGTAGCCTTTTTGAATGAGGAATTCGGCGAGGTAAGAGCCGTCCTGGCCGTTAACTCCGGTGATCAGCGCCTTTTTCATTTATTGTCTCCTTTGTGCCCGCAGGCCTTTGTGCCAGTCGGCCTTTTGTTATCGATTCTATCGCGCAGGCTATGTTCATGATCCCTTCCTCGTCGAGGAGTTTTCCGGCCACCTGGAGGCCGAGAGGAAGCGAATTTTTAGTCATGCCGCTTGGGACTGATATTCCGGGAAGCCCGGCGAGATTGAGCGAGATCGTGTAAATGTCGGATAAATACATTGCTATCGGATCGTCCATTTTCTCGCCTATTTTGAAAGCCGGTGTGGGGGAGGTCGGCCCTAATATGTAATCAGCCTTTTCAAAGGCCTTCTCGAAATCCTCCCTGATGAGGGAACGGACTTTCAGGGCCTTCATGTAATAGGCGTCGTAATAGCCGGCGGATAAAACGTACGTGCCGAGCATTATCCTTCTTTTAACCTCTGCTCCGAAGCCCGTGCTCCTTGTTTTTATGTAGAGATCCGAAAGGTTTCCGGATTCCGCCCGAAGGCCGTATTTGACCCCGTCGAAACGCTCGAGGTTCGAGCTGGCTTCGGCAGTGGCGACTATGTAATAGGCAGGAACAGCGTAATCGGAATGGGGAAGGCTTATATCGACTATTTTTGCCCCGAGCTCTTCAAGCCTGCTGCAGGTATCTTCTACATTCTTCCTGACCTCCGGGTCCATTCCCTCTATGAAATACTCGCCCGGTATCCCGATCCGTTTTCCTTTTATATCGGGCCTGACTTTATATTCGTTAACCGGAAAATCCAGGCTTGTCGAGTCTCTCCCGTCATGCCCTGTCATACGGGAGAGAAGGAAAGCGCAGTCGTCAACATTCCGTGTTATCGGGCCTATCTGGTCAAGCGAAGACGCGAAAGCGACAAGGCCGTATCTCGACACCAGCCCGTATGTAGGTTTCATGCCTACTACGCCGCAAAGACAGGCGGGCTGGCGGATTGATCCTCCCGTATCGCTGCCGAGGGCCGCAGGGGCAAGAAAACCGGCAACGGCGGCCGCAGAGCCCCCCGATGACCCGCCGGGGATGCGGTCCCTGTCCCAGGGGTTGCGGGTAATGCCGTAATACGAGGTTTCTGTGGAGGAACCCATGGCGAATTCATCCATGTTGGTCTTGCCTAACACGACCATGCCGTTATCCGTGACTAATTTATCGATAACCGCGGCGTTGTAGGTCGCTTTGTATCCTTCGAGGATCCTCGAAGCGCAGGTTGTCGGAAATCCTTTGATATTCATGTTGTCTTTTATGGCAATGGGAATGCCCGTGAGCGGCGTGTGGGCTCCCTCTGCTATTCTTTTATCGGCCTTTTTCGCCGCCTCGAGGGCGGCATCCCCGAAAACATTTATATACGGATGGACGGGCTTTTCATGTTCGAGGTCCTTCTTTATAGCCTTTAAATATTCGCCGGTAATTTCCAGTGACGACACCTTTTTTGCCGACAGGGCGGCTGAAAGTTCCCTGAGTGTTAAACCTGTAATATTTTGAACGCTCATATTAAGAAAGGTCTCCTTTAAATATTTTAACGAGGTTCGAACGGTGCCGGTAGACCAGGAGAAGCGCCACAAGGATCGAAATAACTAAAATGAGTATCCGCGGGCTTTCAAGGATAAAAACGGATATAGGCAGCGCTACCGCGGCGGCGCAGGATGATAAACCCACTCCCTTCTGCATGTTTTTGAAAAAAGGTTCGGATTTGCGGGAAGGGTCGATAAAACGCATGAGCAAAAGCACAATTATAAAAACAGGCAGGCACATGGCGATTTCATAAGGCGCAATCAGGATGAAAACTCCTAATGCAGTCGCGACTCCTTTTCCGCCCCTGAAGCCGAGATACACGGGGAACATGTGGCCGGCGATGGCCATGATGCCTGTCAGGACCATTATTCCGTCGCGCCCGAGAGGCGTATGGATATAGCTTGCGGCAAGGAATACCGGCAGCGCTCCCTTTGCAAGGTCGAGGATAAACACGGGGACGAAACCGAGGGCAAATCCGAACTGCCTGCTGACATTAGTGGCGCCGATGTTTTTAGAGCCGACCTTCCTGATATCGACGCCCCTGGCCAGGGAATAAACAAGGCCGAATGGAACAGACCCTAAAAGGTAGGAAAACACGCCGGCCGCGATTATTAATATAACATCCATTTTTTCCCTCCGGTCGCGATATTATATACTTATTTCATGAAAAAATAAAATCCCGGCAGTTTATTTTGGAATTTCAGAAAATCAATTTATAATTATCTTCATCTTTGCGGTAAAATTTCTATGGAGTTTCCTTATGATCGAAAAAGACTATTATATCCCCTTTGACCTGCTTGAAAGTTTCATGAAGGATGTTTTTATCAAACTCGGCGTACCTGAAGAAGACGCAAAAACGGCTGCAGAAGTCCTTATCACTTCGGATAAAAGGGGCATCGAGAGCCATGGGATCGCCAGGATGAAAGATTTTTATTACGACAGGATATTGAACCATACGCTTAACCCCGTTACGGGGATAGAGATCGTTAAAGACGGATTTACCACAACCGTAATAGACGGGCATGACGGCCTCGGGCATGTGATAGCTAAAAAAGCCATGGAAATCGCCATTGAAAAAGCCGGCAGGTACGGCATGGGGATGACTGTAGTCCGCAATTCCAACCATTTCGGCATAGCCGGTTATTATGCGATGCAGGCTGTAAAAGAGGGCATGATGGGCATGACGGGCACGAACGCCAGGCCCTCCGTAGCGCCCACATTGGGGGTGGAGAACATGTTCGGGACCAATCCCATGACTTTCGCTTTCCCGACAGACGAGGATTTTCCCTTTGTTTACGATGCGGCTACTTCGCTTATACAGAGAGGGAAGGTGGAGATCTGCCAGCGGACGGGTAAAAAAATGCCGGAGGGCTGGGTCGTCGACCATAACGGCATGCCCATGACGGACCCCGGAGCTGTTTTAGAAGCTCTGCTCAAAGGGCTGGCCGCTTTGACGCCCCTGGGCGGAATAGGGGAGGAAAATTCGGGCTACAAGGGATACGGCCTGGCAATGGTGGTCGAAATTCTATCCTCGGCTTTCCAGGGAGGTGCGTTCCTTAAAGCCCTTTCGGGATTCGATCCGGCCGGGGGCAAAACATTCTGTCATATAGGCCACTTCTTCATGGCAGTCGATATATCATGCTTCACGGAACTCGATATTTTCAAAAAAACCGTCGGCGATATGCTCCGGCAGATAAGGGCCTCCAGGAAAGCACCCGGGCAGGAAAGGATCTATACTGCGGGCGAAAAGGAGCACTTGTCCATGCTTGCCAATAAAGACAGGGGCGCGCATGTGACCCTCGCGACGATGAGGGAAATTATGATCATGCAGGACGAATTGAGCCTCTGCGATTATAAATTTTAGGCTCTTACATAAAAATTAAAATATTATTTTTGACAGATGTATGAGATTTATTATACTAGTTCATTAGACCAGTATATTAGAGGTAAAATATGGATGTAGGAACATTTAAAGCCAAGACCCATTTTTCAGAGTTAATAGATGATGTTCAAAGAGGAATAGATATTACTATTACAAAAAGAGGTAAGCCCGTTGCGGTATTAAAATCAGTAGAATTGCTAAAAGGGAAAAGGAAAGATATTGTATCTCAAATTTTGAAATATCGAATAACAGGTGGGCCTGCAATCGATATTAAAGGAATGTTAGAAGAAGGAAGAAGATGAACTATGTCCTTGATTGTTCTTTTTGCGCAGAATTATTTATTCCGGACGAAAAATCAGAATTAGCAATCCAAACTTTCAATCACTTCAAATAATCAGATCAAATTTCAATTCCTGCTTTATGGTGGTATGAGATTACTAACGTATTATCCTTATCCGTAAAGAGGAATAGATTAAAACATAATGAAGCTTTGAATATCATTAAATTATTCGAAGATTTTATGTTCAAAACTGATATTTCTTTCGGACGTGAATTTTCTGAAAAAATATTCGGGTTATCACAGCTTTATCAGTTAACTGCATATGATGCTGTTTATCTGGAATTGGCGTTGAGAACTGATTCAATTCTTGCAAGTTTAGATAAACAGCTTTGTAATGCCGGGGGGAAAACCGGAATCAAGATAGTAAAATAAAAATCTTATTCTACAACGATCTTTTCGAAATCTATTATCTTCATGAAAAGGCTGTCGATTTCTGACAGCAAAGCTATCCTGTTGTTCTTTAAATCCTTATCCTTGTCCATGACAAGCACCTTGTCGAAAAACAGGTCGACAGCCGGCCGGAAGGACGTAAGTATGGAAACGCATTGGGGATAGTCGCCGTCCGAGAGCGTCTTGAGGAAAATTTTCCCGCTTTTGACAAGCTCTTCGTGGAGCTCTTTCTCGGCATCCTCCCTGAGAAGATCCTTATCGAGTTTTCCGGCTTTCTGGCCCTTGATGATGTTTTTCACCCTCTTGAAGGCTATTGCGAGGTTTATGAAATTTTCCGATTTTCTTGCGGTATGGATGGCTTCAAGCCTGAGGTAAGCGTCATAAAGGTCGCTGACAGTCCCGCTGATCCCGGCCTCGATCTCGTCGTATGAAAATCCGTATTCCTTCAGGACGGTTTTAACCCGGCTTGTCATAAAGTCATTTATCTTATCTGAAAATTCTTCCTTTTTGACCGAGAGGAAGCCCTCGTACAGGGGCAGCAATTTTTCAAAAAGAACCCCGATGTCGAGGTGTATCTTTTTCTCGATCAGTATCCTGATGATCCCGAGCGTCTGGCGGCGCAGGCCGAACGGGTCCTTTGAGCCGCCGACGAAGTTGCCTCTCGAGTAGAGGGCGAAGAGATTGTCGATGCGGTCGGCAAGGGAAACGAGGATGCCTTCCGGCAGCGAGGGCAGGGCGTCCCCGCTGAATTTAGGCATATAATGTTCCCTGATCGAAATTGACGTATTGATATTTTCCATCGAAGCTAACGCGTAGTAGTAGCCGATGATACCCTGCAGTTCGGTGAATTCATGGACCATGCCGGTTACAAGGTCGGCCTTGCATAATAGTGCCGTCCTGTCCGCGTTTTTGAGGCACTCGCCGTATCCGGGGATTTTTGACAGCTCCGATACTATTGTCCTGAGCCTGTCAGCCTTGTCGGCCATCGTTCCAAGGCCCTTTGCGAAAGATACCTCGGCAAGCCTGGGAATGTAATCTTCTAATTTTATTTTTCTGTCCTCATCGAAGAAAAACTTTCCGTCCGAGAATCTTGCCCTGATAACCCTCTCGTTGCCTTTAACGATTGCTTCGCTTACAGGCATGTTTGTAATGATAAGGAACTTGTTGATCAGGTCTTTATCCTTGTTCAACAGGGGAATGTATTTCTGATGGTCGATCATTTCGGAAATCAGCACCTCCTTGGGCAGCTTTAGAAAATCCTCCTCGAATGTTCCCACCGCCGGGCAGGGGTATTCTGTGAGCTGGACAAGGGTATCGAGAAGGTCTTCATCAAGAACGGGGCTTGCCTTGAACCTCGAGGCTTCCTTTCCGACCTGGGATTTTATGATAGATTTTCTTTCATCGGCGTCGGCAATGACGAAGTTGTCTTTTAATACGGCAAGATATTTATCCGGGTTTTTGACCGGAAAGCTCTTGCCGCCTGAGAGGAACCTGTGGCCGTAGCTGATGTTATTTGAATTGATTCCGTTGACCGTTAAAGGTATGATTTCATTTCCCCAGAGGGATATGATCCACCTTACCGGCCTGACGAAACGCATATCCCCGCTTCCCCATTTCATCGCCTTGGGGAAAGAGAAAGAGCCTATGATATTTTTAAGAAGTCCGGGAAGGATAGATTTCGTTTCCATCCCGCCCTCTTTTTTACTGATGGTGACATACATGCCGCCCGAGATCTCTTTCTTTTCTATATCTTCGAGGCCCGCCCTGTTCGACTCCAGAAAACCGGCCAGGGCCTTTGTCGGCTTGCCGGCTTGGTCATAAGAGGCTTTTAACGAGGGCCCCTTTTTCTCTATCACAGTCTCCGGCGTTTTATCTTCGACACCCGTGATGATCGCGGAAAGGCGCCTTGGAGTTCCGTAAACATTTACGGCTTTGTATATGACGCCCTCTTTCCCGAGCTTTTCGTTACAGAGGTTTCTGAGCTGCTCCATGGCTGAACTGATTATTTCATGGGGAATTTCCTCGACTCCGATCTCCAATAAAACGCTTTCAGTCATATCATATCCTTAAAATAACAAAGTATGGGAAATTATAGAGGAAAATGATCGAAATTTCCATTTTATTACGAATTGATTAAGGGACGATTTGATTTACTTCGCGAGACCTGCGGCGTAATTGGTCTTATTCGGATCGCGTCTTATAAGGAATTCCCCTTACCCATTCCCTTTTTCTCATTTCCATGATAAAATCTTGGATATGAAAAAGAGCACGAAAAGATCCGTTATTAATACTCTTGTTCTTGTGATTGTTCTGCTGGCCGCCGCGTCTTATTATTTCCTGAATTTCCTTCCACATGAAAAAAAGCTCTCCGATACCGGAAGGGCCAGGCTTTTCCCGGGACTGGTAAAAGAGGATGTGACAGGACTTTCGATAAAGGCAGGCAAATCGGAAATGGATTTCGACGCGGTGTCAAACATCTTCGTGATGAGAAAGCCTCCGGCGGGAGAGGCTAACCAGGAAGCGTTGAAAATCGTTCTCAGCGATCTCCAGAATCTTGTCAGCGAAAGCGTTCTTTCGAATATAAGCGCGGAAAAATATTATGAATACGGCCTCGATAAGCCGGCGGCAGTAATAAAATTAAAGCTGTCAGATTCCGGCGTGCTGGAACTCGACGTGGGGTCGAAGACACCCGTGGGCGATATGTATTATGCCTGCGTCAAAGACAGCCCCGGACTGGTCTACCTGGTCTATGATTATAAATTCAAAAACATGGAAAGGCCGGTCGATGATTTCAGGGGAAGGGATATTTTTACCATAAATCCTGACGAAGTCGGCAGGGTTGAGATAAGTAAAAAAGGCCCTGCCGGAAACCTTACGTATACATACAGCCGGTCCGGCGGGATGAAAATTTTTAAAGAAAAGCTCCTCTCGCTTTATACCCTCTATGCCTCGTCATTTTATGACGGGCCTGCCGATGATCCCGCCCTTGAAAGATACGGCTTTAAAAACCCGGCATACGCGGTGCGGATTTCAGGCCAGGGAGCTGCCGCCCAGGGCCTTTTGATAGGCGGCAGGCAGGCAAACGGCAGCTGGGCGGGTTATATCCCTCTAAAGCATGAAATTATATTCATAGACGCTCCCGACCTGGAAAATATTCTAAATTTCAGCAAGGAAAATTGATTGGGAAAAGAAACGGAAATCGATCTGGCTAAAAGCCTTATGAAACTGTTTTTCCATGCTCCTGCGGCGCATGGGCTGATCATATTCGAGGACAACGACTACTTAGGAGTAGTTTTAAAGAGGGACATCGAGATCGGTATAATGGAAGGCCGTTTTTCTCTCTATGAGAATATAAGCATGATAAAGATCAGCCAGCTGTCCCAGACTCTGTTCAAAAGCAATACGACCAAAAATGTCCAGGTGCCTGTAATCGACAAGACCGGGGCGCTCCTCCGGATAATATCTTACGATGAGTTTCAGTGCCAGTTTTATTTCGATGAATACATTCCCCATTTCAAGATCCTTGGCGTGATCGATGATATGGAGCACCCCTTTGTGATTACAAATCATTTCAAGAAAACAATCTATGCCAACAGGCAGGCATTAGAACTGATACAGCGTGATATTGAAGGGAAAATATTTTCAGAGGCGCTCAAGCGTTTCGAGATTAAAAATGTCGGCGATTTTATGCGCGTCATCAACAAGGACTCATCTTATAACCTGATAATCAGCCATTCGGAAAGCCGGAACTTTTCCTACTACGTGTATATCTTCCTGAAAATCTGACTCCCGTGCCTGACGGTTTTGGACTGTAAATAGAGAAACCCTCTCCGGGGGTTGGAGAGGGTTTCAAAAATAATGTATTTTAAGGGGGCTTTTAATATATATTGCAATTACTATGCCAACAATATTTAAATATTATCTATTCATATATGCGGCAATCATATAATAATATGAATATATTTTTTAACAGAAAAGTGTACAGTTCAAAGTGCACATAGTGTGCAGTATTATGTGCAAATAATTGCTTTAGGGCGGTTTCCTTAGGGCCCTGAAGGTCCCTAAGGAACAAAGGGACAAAAACTAGATTTTGGAAAACGTATTTAATAATGAAATTTAAAAATTCCGCCCAAAGGGCACTTCCTTGCTGCCCCAGGGGGGCAGTTATTAACAGTGCCCTTTAATTAATTTTTCTAATACCGATATTAACATGGAGCGTTTGTTCCCAAAGGAGGCGTTATGCGACTGTCTGCAGTCCTGGCCGGTTTATTGTTCTTTGCCATGCTTGCGCCCTATGCGGTCTTCGCTTCATCCGGGCAGAACCAGTTTGTATTAAGGGATATAGTTTACACGTCAAAAGATTCTATAACCATAAATGAGCTGTTAGGGGTGGAAACAGGCATAAAGGGGTTTGTATCATCACGTACGAACTGTTTTTTACCCAACGCGGAGATACATGGCCTGATGGACAGGGCAGGAGCGGCCGATTTCATTCTTGTGGGCTCGGGTACATATATTGTGAAAATCGATAAGCTTTCGTCAATATCCGATTTAAAAGATTATATCTCCGGATCGGTTCTGGACCGATATTCGGTCAATAGTCCGGACGACTTCGGTATGCCTGAAAAATTTAAAATATTGAAAATATCGAATGAAATTATCTCGAATACTCTAAAATTATTCATCGATTATGTTTATTTAAGCGGGGGTACGGGCGCTGAAACAAACTGCATTATTAATCTTGCCCTTGAAGAAATGCCTGAAAAGGATAAAGCCCCCGCGCCTGCGCCCGATAAAATTTACTATATAGAAAATATCGACATGGGAAGCGCCGACATGATCTACTCTAAAGGCGGCATTTATATTAAAATGAAGGTAAGAATTATAAGAAAGCTTGAGGATGGGACATGTCTTGTCGAAAATAATACAAGCGGGAGATTATTTAAAGTCAGAATCAAGGAGCCGCTGTGAAAAAATATTATTTTTTTATGTCCGTTATTTTGTCATTCCTGGCATTCAATACCCTGCAGGCATCAACGGTAAATCTCCGCAACATTCTAAGGATCGAAGGCTTCCAGGAAAACCCTCTCTTAGGCTACGGGGTTGTTGTCGGCCTTAAAGGGACCGGCGACAGCGACAGCGGCACTCAGACTAAAGATATAATATCGAGGATAGCCAATAATTTCGGATTTAAAATTAATCCCGACAGGATAAAGCCGAGGAATTCGGCTGTAGTCCTCGTAAGCGCAACTATTTCACCTTTTTCACAGCGGGGCACGAGATTAGATGTAAAGGTTTCTTCCATATACGACGCAAAATCCCTTGACGGGGGCGAACTGATAATAACTCCGCTTATGGGCGGGGACAATGAAATCTATGCTGTGGCGGAAGGAAGCGTGATGACCGACAGGTTCTCCAGAGGAGTGATGGGATTTGTGCCCCAGGGAGCCATCATGCAGAAAGGGCTTGATAACATCATACTCGATTCAAATAATATAATTACTTTTGTCGTGCAGGAATCCCTCGGGTACAATGCAGTCAATAAGTCTGCCGATGCTATAAAGCAGAAATACCCGGATGCCTTAAAAGAGGTTTCCTTCAACAGGATAAAGCTTAAATTACCCCAGGACAGCGATATCGGCACATTCATAGAAAATATATTCAAACTCACGGCGGATATCGAGGACGAACCCAGCGTCCTTGTTGATTCAAAAAGCGGGATTCTTATCTCCGGAGGCAATGTTATAGTCTCGGATTCTGCCGTTTCTTACGGCGGGATGAAACTTGAAATAGGGCAGCCCCAGTCAGGGCAGAAAACCGGCGGCAGCGTAAAACTTTTGAAAGGTACCGCCACAGTTCAGGACCTTGTGGACAGCCTTAACCAGACGGGCTTTACCGGCGGCGATATAGTGAAGATCCTGCAGCTTTTATATAAAAACGGCAACCTGAAGGCAAGATTAATTTTACAATAAGTTAGCAGGGTTTTTTTTGTGTCCGCGGGTGCCTGAGACTTTCGACTTCGGGTTTCCCTTCCGATAAAAAAGACCATTTCTTAATTTGACAAATCCCCTTCCTGTGGTTAACATAATAACCTGATTTTTTTGAATAATAGAAATAGTGCCTTAAGCAGAATCAGCGCTATAAAAAGGAGAGTGTTATATGTACGCGATAGTGGAGATCAGCAAAAGACTTTACAAAATAGAAAAGGGGAGCGAACTTTATGTCGATCTGCTCCAGAAAGCCGATGGTGAAAAGCTGAAATTTGATACCGTCACTCTTTACAGGACCGATGATGAAGTATTGATAGGAAAACCTTATATCAAGGGAATTTCCGTTGAAGGCAAAGTTCTTGATGCTGTAAAATTAGGCGAAAAACTTGTGGTATTTAAATACAAACAGAAGGCAAGCTACAGGAGAAAAACAGGGCACCGCCAGCGTTATACAAAGATACAGATAACTAATATTAATACTGAAAAAGAGAAAAAAGTTAAGACAGAGACAAAGGCTCAGGAACAGGCATAAGGCATCTGTGATTACAGTCAGCTTTAATAATTCGAAAGATTTTATTGAAGTCAGGGCTATCGGTCACTCACTTTTCGATAAGAAGGGCAAAGATATTGTTTGCGCTTCGGTTTCAGTGCTCATACAGAGCTGGTGCCTGAGTGAAAGCGAGCTTTGCGGGGCTTTTATCGAAAAAGAACAGACACCCGGAAAATTCCGGGCAAAGATAAAAGACTGTACAACCGGGGTAATGCTTTTATACAAATCCCTGGTTTTAAATCTTTTAACATTAGAAAATCAGTATCCGGAAAATATTAGAATTGAAATGGAGGACGGCAATGGCGGGTTCAAGTACGGCAAAAAACGGCAGGGAAAGCCATTCTAAGAGACTTGGAGTTAAAAAATATGATGGGGAGCTGGTTAAATCCGGCAACATTATTGTAAGGCAGAGAGGCACGAAAGTTCATAACGGCCTCAATACAGGTCTTGGTAAAGACCATACGATATTCGCTACGAAAGAAGGTTTTGTAAAATTCTCGGAAAGAAAGGGACACAAAGTTGTGCAGATATTGGAGAAACAATAAGCGGGGTAGCGTATGAATCAGACCAGGATGGATTATTTCAGGAAGAAGCTCATCAGGATGGAAGATGAGATGCTCGAAAATATAAAAAGCGAAACGAGCGAAGAAGAAAACCCCTTTGAGATTGACGGCGACCTGGTCGACAGGGCGGAAGCGTTCAGTTCCGCAACTGTAAGCGAGGGGCTATCCAGTTCTCAGAAAAAGATCATAGAAGACATAAGAAGAGCAATCCAGAGAATTAAGGACAATAACTACGGTAAATGCACAGTTTGCGGCGATAGTATCGAGGAAGAAAGACTTGAAATCATTCCTTACGCAGATAAATGCAAAAGACACATGAACGCAAGATAAAAGGTTAAATTAGTGATTAAAACTTTACGGTCTGCTGCAGGTATCGGCTTTTTGCTGTTTCTTGCAGCATGCGCCGACGTTACGGTCAACCAGAATGACGCCTCGTTTGAGATCAAGAAAGGGGAGTCGATCAGAGAGATAGCAAAAGATCTCAAGCATGATAATATAATTAAAAATCCTCTCCGTTTCCAGATTACGGCAAAACTGATGAGGCATGACAGGGATTTTAAATTCGGAATATACCAGATCAAAAAAGGCGAAACATATTCGGATCTTATCAGCAAATTTGCCCTCGGGCAGACTTATTCGATCAAAATAACAATACCTGAAGGATATAATTTGTTTCAGATTGCCGACCTGCTTGCTGAAAAGAACATCGTTTCACAGGCGGATTTTCTCAAAGAATGCTCCAATGCGGACTATCTTTCCGAATATAAGCTTGGAGGCCTCAAATCAATTGAAGGGCTTGTGTACCCGGACACATATTTAATACCGATAGGATATACCAGCGTGAAAATAATTCCCCTGTTCCTGGAGCAGTTCGACCGTGTTGTCGATAAATCGATGATGGAACAGATCAATAAAAAAAATCCCGGCGGCACAGGTTTAAAAAAAGTGCTCATAATGGCTTCTATAGTTGAAAAGGAGGCTAAATTCGAGTTTGAAAAACCTATCATAGCGGGTGTGTATTATAACAGGCTCAAGAAAGGTATGAAGCTTCAGGCCGACCCGACCCTGATATATGCGCTTATGCTCACAGGCAACTATGACGGGGAGATACATTACCGCGATTTTAACATCGATTCCAGATACAATACATATAAATACTACGGCATGCCTCCCGGGCCGATAGCAAACCCCGACAGGACTTCTATCCTTGCGGCAATCTATCCTGCGGATGTCGAATACCTCTATTTTGTCGCAAAACCGGATGGAACGCATTACTTTTCAAAGACCCTCGATGAACATAATAAAGCAGTCTGGGAATACCAGAAGCTTCCTGCCATTGAAAGAAGGAAAAGAGAAACGAATTAGTATCAGGATTTGATTAAGCGATCATTTCCGAGTTCTGGAGCCTGATCACGCTTTGAATGAATTCATCGAGCTTGTTCTTATCCTTCCAGTCCATATTGCCCGAAAATTTAACGCCGATAAGCTTATAACCTTCAAGGGTGTCGTCGTACAGGTTTACGATAGTCGACATCGTTTTAATAATCGTTTTATCCGGGAAATAAAGCTGGAGATATAACCTCTTCATAAGCCTTACATACTTGTAAAAATCAGCTTCTGAAACAATTATCTTTGCCCCTGCGACTCCCATGTCCATGATCGTCTGGGGTGTTTTGGATACAATTTCAAACGCGCATTTAGTGAACAGGTTATCGACCGCATTTATAGCGAGGTTATTGAGGCGTATTACATTAGGCCTGGAGATATTTTCTTTAACGGAGACTACTTTAATCTGTCCGATTACTTCCTCTTCGAAAATAAGAGGGACTATTGCTTCGCTTTTAATATTGTTTTTCTGGTAAAACTCTTTGATCTTATCGAGCTGGGATAATATTTCGTTAAAGTTGGAACCTTCCTCGCTGAGGGTCTTGACGAAATTCTCATAGGTAAGTACTGTTTCTTCCTTCTGGGAAAGGTTTTTCGTATCGAAAACCACAAAAGGCTTCTGGAATCTCTTTATCAGCCTGACTATTGCGCTTTTTTCCGTGCCGTCAAAAAGGGTAATCTTGGCTATGTCGTAATTTTCAGACCTTACCAGGGTGCTTTCTATCGTATTCATTATAAGGTGGATTTTCCTGGAAAGCTCTTCATCCTGTATGGTCGGATCGACGACTTTCACGGACAGCAGGGAGTACATATTCTGTATAAAACTATTGTTAGCTATTTTAATGCGAACTGCTTTGCGTTTTGGATGAGATTTGACCATTTCAGGGATAGATATACTTTTAGGCCCCATCGGGACGGCGGTAAACAGGTAGACGCTGGAACCTAAGGTTATTTCAGCCTCGAGGGGTCTCATATTGTATGATTCGAAGGATAGATCAGGCTTGTTGGATTCTACTTTCGAGAAGACAACCTGGCCGTTCTTGATTTCACGGAACCTGACATTAAACTTGTTTTCCCTGTCTGCAAGAAGACCGGTCGTACCGTTTGCACACATAATAGCGATGATTTTTGTGATTTCCTTCTCTTCTTTCAGCAATTCCTCAGTTATCATAATTTCTCTTAACTCGTTGTTTTTTCATTATTTATCGGTACCTTCGTCAAAACACTTGAACATGGTACGAAATCACGGAATTCTTCAAAAAAAATCCCGTTCCAGGATGGAACGGGATCTCATATTTATGAGTTCATAATTGTCTGTTTCATTTCCCTTCCCGCTTTGAAGAAAGGGGACTTTCTTTCAGGCACTTTGACCTCTTCGCCTGTCTTCGGATTTCTTGCAATCCTCGCTTTTCTCTTTTTAATTCCAAAAGTTCCGAAACCTCTTAATTCTATTCTATCGTTCTGATTTAAATTTTCAATAGATTCCCTTAATTTTTCAATGAATTTTACAATAACGACGGCTACCTCTTTTCTCGACATTCCATATTCTTTAACATCAGAATCTTCGAAAACGGTATCAACGATATCGGATTTTGTCATCTTGCTTCTACCCATTTTATGCCTCCTGTTTCTTTTCCGTTTGCGCCTTCTTAGAAATCATTCTGTCGATCCTCGATTTCAGGCGGGAAGATTTGTTCTTTTTAAAAATACCTTTTGACCATGCTTTGTCGATCTGGGATTTATAAAAATTCAATGCAGTCGAAAGGTCTTCTTTTTTTATTTCCCCGGATGCTAATAAATTAATTGTTTTTTTCTGAAGATTTTTCATATAAGTCTTCAGGGATCTGTTCCTTTCCCTTCTTTTTTCTTCCTGGCGGACTCTCTTTTTCGCGGATTTGATGATAGGCACTTTTTCCTCCTTATAGTTGCGTGCTTATACGCGTGCTGGCTTAACAAAAGAATATTTTATTTTACATTATAGATTTAGTCAAATAATTCAGGGAAATTTCATCATAAATGTCGGCTGTGTAATTGTTAAATCGGATATTTTCAATTATAATAAATCCTGTCCGACTATTGCCGAAAGCTCCGGAGGATTCATGATTGAAGAGAAAATTACTACCGCAGATTTTTTAAAGGGTGATATTGACGAACCGCTCAGGCCGAAGAGTTTTAACGAATTTGTCGGCCAGGATAAAGTCAAGGATAATATAAGGGTATTCGTTGAAGCCGCTAAAATAAGAAAATCATCCCTGGACCATACGATATTATACGGCCCTCCCGGATTAGGCAAAACGACTCTTGCCAAGATAATTTCAATCGAATTAGGCAAAACTATTAAAATGACAACTGCAAACGCGCTGGAAAAGCAGGGCGATCTGATGGCCATTCTTACCAATCTCGAAGAAGGCGATATACTGTTCATCGATGAAATCCACCGCCTGAAAAAAATTCTCGAAGAGATTCTATACTCGGCCATGGAAGACTTTAAGGTCGATATTATTATCGGAGAGGGTACCGGCGCAAGGACTCTGAGAATAACGCTTCCGCATTTCACACTGATAGGAGCAACCACAAGGATCGGCGTAATAACAGGCCCTCTTCGTTCGAGGTTCGGTATCATCGAAAGGCTCGATTATTATGATCCTGAAAGCCTGAAAATAATATTAGCCAGATCCTCAAGGCTTCTTGAAATAATCATAGACAGGGAAGGGATCAGTGAAATAGCGAAAAGGGCAAGGGGGACTCCCAGGATAGCAAACAGGCTTCTGAAAAGAGTCAGCGATTTCGCGCTTGTCGAAAAGAAGAATTCAATCGGCAGGGAATTCGCCGATTATGCCCTGAAAAAACTCGAAGTCGACGGCCGCGGCCTTGACGCTATGGACAGGAAGATCCTGAAGGTTATCATAGAAAACTACAAAGGCGGTCCTGTCGGAGTTTCCGCCATAGCGGCCGCTGTCAGTGAAGAGGTGGATACGATAGAAGATGTATACGAACCTTATCTTATCCAGCAGGGTTTTATAAACAGGGGTCCAAGAGGCCGGATGGCGTCCGTCATCTCATACGAGCACATGGGTTACCCCGTCAAGGACAGCGAATTAAACCTTTTTTGAATAACGCTCTTTTTATTTCTTCTTTTTTGCGGCTGCTTTTTTCTTTTTATTGATGGCGTCTTTTACCATCATATCCATCATGGGGTACTGCAATTTCCCGAGCTTGCCGATAAGCCAGAATAAGAATTTATTATCGAAGCCTGTAAATATCATATATCTGTTTTTCATTATACCGGCAAGGATGTCTCCTGCGACCCTGTCGGGAGATGTAAGCCCCGCCGTTCCCGATATAACTTTTGTTTCAAATGGTTTGAACCGGGTTTCATAAGCAAGCTGGGGAGTGTCCGTATCGGGCGGGAAAACAATGTTTACATTGATGCCGAGGGGTTTCATTTCGGCCTTCAGGGTGTCGCTGAATCCCCTTATCGCATATTTGCTTGCGCCGTAAGCGGTGTAGCCGAATACGCCAATTACTCCGGCAATAGAAGAAACATTGACGATATTTCCGGAACCGCGTTTTATAAAATCTTTTATAGCGGCTCTTACAACGTTCACAGTCCCGAAGAAATTAATATCCATCTGGCTGCGGAATAATTCTGCAGTCATATCCTGGAAATATCCCGGGTGCGCAATTCCGGCTGAATTGATAATAATGTCGGGAACTCCCATGAAATCCTTTGCATTCTTGTAGGCTTCGAAAGCCGCTTTTTCATCTGAAACATCTGCCGAAGAAAATCCGATTTTCTGGCTTTTATCGGATTGAAAAGATTCAAGATCGGACTTGGCCTTTTCAAGTTTTTTACTGTCCCGTGCAACCAGCCAGATATCGGCTCCGGAAGTAGCAAGCCTTTTTGCAACAGCAAACCCTATGCCGCTGGATCCGCCTGTCAAGAGTACTTTTTTACCTGAAAAAAACGCTTTTTCCTGTTTAGTCATTAATCGACTCCTTTTTTTATTTTTATACCGGATAATATTATACTAAAAAAACCGGATATCTGTCAATCCCTTCCGGCAGCTAACGCTGGTTTTCAGTAAACCTGATCTCGACCCTCCTGTTCTTCTGCCTGTTCTCATCGGATGTGTTGGGGACAATCGGATCTTCCTTTCCGCGGCCCTTGAAGGATATCCTGTTCCGGGCCATTCCGTTGGCAATGAATATTGCGGCGACATTTTTAGCTCTGCTTGTCGAAAGCTTGATATTATAATTCTCATCGCCTTTATCGTCTGTAAAGCCCTCTATTTCTACGCTTAAATAGGGATATTTCTCAGCCATAAGCACGATAGATTGTATCACGGATTCATAAGACCGGCTTACCTTATCGCTGTCAAGATCGAAGAGTACGTCAGAAATGCTGAGTTTGATCTCATTGCTGTTTTCTTCCTCGACCGTGGCCTGGATATTGTCTTCTTTTATCGTCTCTTTCAGGCTGTTTTCAAGAGTCGCAGTGCTGCTGGCATCATTGGTTTCCCGGCTTTCAGCAGGAGCTGAAAAAACGTATGAAACAGCTAATACGGAATTTAAAGAAACGGAAGAAAAGAAGCTGTTCAAAGTGAAGAGGTATTCGGCTTCAATTCCTATCGATACATTGGAAGTTAGAGCATAATCCAGGCCGGCAGCCGGCCCTCCGGCAAATCCGAAAAGGCTTACGTTGGAATATGAATTAGCTATTGATGCGTAAGAAACCCCGGCTTTTAAAAAAGGCGATAGGGTAAGGCCGTTCATCAGGGTAAAAGAATATCCGGCGTCAAGAGTGCTTTTAATGTTCCTGTGAGTAAAATTCGAAACGGAATAAATTGCATCTATATAAGAGGCATCTATACCTGTGAAAACTCCCGGCATAAAATTCAGCGATGTTCTGTAACCTAATCCGATTTTATAACCTGTTCCGTCGGCAAAAAATGCAGCCCCCGGATACAGGGTAATACGGCTTTCCGGGAAAGCGGCGCTGAAACAAATCAAAGCTATCGAAATTATTATACATATGCGGAAATAATGCATATTCTCTCCGGTTTTGTTCTTATTAATAAATTCGGTGATTATAGATTGTATTTGGTATTTTGTCAAAACAAATCTTTAATAAAGCCAGTAGCCGAGTATGTTGGGCAGAGCGGCAATTTCCCTCATAAGGGATCCGGTGTATTTGACGCTGTAACGCTCTGATGCATGGATAACCTCCCTTTCCTTATCGCTGACGATGTGGAAGATAATCCTTATCATCCCGCGCGATGATGGGCTGGAGATAATATTTTTCAAAAACCCGAGAGATTCTCCGGGGCCGGGGGCGCTCTCAGAATTCTCGAGAAAAATATGAAGTTCCGTGAATCTTTCCTGGGGCAGAAGCTCGATCGGCTTTATGCTTGAAACCTCGAGAATATTGCCGCCCTTGCCTTCTGCGACGGCGCATTTCATCATTATAAAGTTATGCTGGATAAGAAAGTTTTTAAACATGATATATTTTTCTGAAAAAAGGAATATTTTAAAACTGCCGGTCCCGTTATCGAGAGTGAAAATGGCGTAGCTTTTATTATTGCTGCCTGTTTTGATTATAAGGTCGTTTATAAAACCGCAAAGCAGCATGTATGTCCCGGGTTTCAGCCTTGAGATCAGTTCGCCCGAACAGTGTGAAACCGTGCCATACTGTATTTTATGATATTGAAAAAGCTTGCCGCTCAGGTAAAACCCGAACAGGGCCACCTCATTGGCAAAATCTTCCTTGAGCGTGAGAGGAGCAACATCGGCCTTTGTCTCTATATGCCCTCCGCCGTCGGGACCACCGAAAAGATTAAGCCTTCCCTGCTTTTTGTCCTTCATGTTTTTTTCAACCTGGTTGACGTATGTGTCAAGGTTATGAAGAAGGACGGCTTTTTCAAGGAGGTTTTTTTCAGGAGGGTAAAAATTATCGAAGCAGCCGGCTTTTATCAGGATCTCGACGGAACCCTTTTTGAATTCAGCATGTTTTATCGCCCTGCTTATGAAATCATCAAAAGACGTGAAATCGCCCCCGATTTCCCTTTCCTCGATGATTGCACGGGAAATAGCCTCTCCGAGGCCCTTGATGGCGCCAAAACCGAATATTATGGCGGGCTCGCCCTGGAAGGACTCGCCCTGGAAGTCTGTCTCCCTGAAATCCCAGCTGCTTTTATTGATGTCGGGGGCTAATATCTTTATCCCCGATGATGCGGCCTCCTGCGAATACAGCCTGATATTTTCGGAATTGCTCATATTGAGGGTAAGAAGAGAAGCTATGAATTCAAGTTTATAATGGGCCTTGAGCCAGGCTATCTGGTATGCAAGCACGGCATAGGCCGCGGCATGTGATTTATTGAAGGCATAATCCGAGAAGGGGATGAGAGTTTCGAAGATCTTTTCAGCAAGCTCTTTCGTGAATCCGTTTTTGACAGATCCTTCTATCCATTCGGGTTTTAATTTTGCCAATTCTTCGGGCTTTTTCTTCGCCATCATGCGCCTTACGACATCGGCTTTACCCAGCGAAAAGCCGGCGAGGACCTGGGCTATCTGCATAACCTGTTCCTGGTAGACTATGACTCCGTATGTGCTCTTCAGTATGGGCTCGAGCCGCTTGTGAAAGCAGTCTATCTCCTCTTTGCCCTGTTTCCTGGCAATAAAGGCCGGTATATTGTCCATAGGCCCCGGCCTGTAAAGGGCGTTCATCGCTATAAGGTCCTCGATCGATGTGGGCTTGAGTTTTTTCATGTAATCCGTCATACCCGGCGATTCAAACTGGAAAATGCCCATTGTCTCCCCGCGCTGGAAGAGCCTGAAGACCTCGCCGTCGTCTAAAGATACGGCGGGGAGATCTATCTTTACATTCCTGTTTTTTTTGATCCTCAAGAGAGTATCCCTGATCATTGTGAGGTTGGAAAGCCCCAGTATATCCATTTTCAGAAGCCCGTTCTTTTCCAGGTAGTCGCCTTCGAACTGGGTCGATACCAGGCTGCTCGACATATCCTTATACAGCGGGACTACCTCTGTAAGGGGGGAATCGGATATGATCAGCCCCGATGCATGGGTCCCTATGTTTCTTATCGTTCCATCGAGCTTTGCCGAGAATTCAATCCATTCCTTTTCTTCCCCGGATCCTTCCTGGCGCAGCTTTTTCAGTTCGGGGATCTTGGCGATAACGTCCCTGAGGGGTTCGTTTGCCGTTTTATTATCTATGAGTTTTGTCAGTTTATTGACCTTTTCAAGGGGTATTTCCATCACCCTTCCTACATCTTTCAGCGACGCCCTCGATTTAAGGACTCCGAAGGTGATTATATCGGCTGTTTTATCATAGCCGTACTTCATCCTGATATATTCCTTGACCTCGTCCCTCCGGTCGTCCTGGAAGTCGACGTCGATATCAGGCATGGAGATGCGTTCGGGATTGAGGAACCTCTCGAAAAGCAGGTTATATTTCAGGGGATCTATATCCGTGATCGAGAGAGAGTAGGAAATGAGCGATCCAGCGGCGGATCCCCTGCCGGGCCCGACTAATATGCCCTTCTCTTTTGCGAACCTCACGAAATCCGACACAATAAGGAAATAGTTGGAAAAACCCATCGTTTTTATAAGTTCGAGTTCCATTCCGATCCTTTCGGAATATTCGGAAGGAACCTGCGCTTTAAAACGTTTATGCAGGCCTTCCATGCTTAATTTCTCGAGCACGCTGTGAGCCGTTTCTCCCTGAGGGAGGGAGTATACGGGCAGGTGTTTTGAGAATTTAAGGTCGAATATGCACATTTCTGCTATTTTCATCGTGTTTTTTACAGCTTCGGGAAGGTCAAAGAAAAGCTTTATCATCTCATCCGGCGATTTATAATAAAATTCATCGTTTACGAATTTGAAACGCTTGTCGTCCTTGAGAGTTTTTTTATCCCGGATCGCGAAAGCTATCTCCTGCAGCTTAGAATCGTCCCTTCCGATATAATGTGAATCGTTTGTCGCGACAAGCCCTATGCCGGTTTTTGAGGCGATTTCAACCATTTTAGCCGTTACTGCTATTTCCTCGGGCATTCGGTGGTTCTGCACTTCAAGATAAAAATTCTCCTTTCCGAAAAGATCGAGGTACCATCCTGCGGCGTCATAGGCTTCTTTATCCTTTCCGGCAAGTATAAGGTGCGGTATCTCGCCGCTCAAGCAGGCTGTAAGCATCACGAGACCTTTGCTGTGCTCCTGAAGGAGATCCCTGTCGATCCTCGGTTTTGAATAAAATCCCTCGATATAGCCCAGCGATGTAAGAAGCAGCAGGTTTTTATATCCCTCGTAATCCCTGGCTAAGAGAACGATATGATAGTATTTTTCATCCTTTATCTTTTCGAACCTGCTTCCCGGCGCTATGTAGAGTTCGGCCCCGTAAATGGGATGGACTCCGGCGGCTTTGCATTCCTTGTTGAATTCCATAGCCCCGAACATGTTCCCGTGGTCTGTCAGGGCGACGGAGGGCTGGCCGAATTCGGATGTCTTTACCGCGAGGTCTTTGATCTTTGTTATTCCGTCAAGGATACTGTAATGGGAGTGATTGTGGAGATGGATAAATTCGGACATTTTCACCTCTGTGAGGACAATATTATATTTCGAACCCTTCTTTTTTGCAATTACTCGGCTCTCATGAGGATATTTTGACAAAACAAAAGGCGGCTTTTATCATATTTTTATGAAGCTTTTTCTTTCACAGGAGTTCAAGTTCGACTCCGCTCATAACCTTATCAATTACAGGGGAAAATGTGAAAAACTTCACGGGCATACATACAGGCTGAGGGTAACGCTGACCGGCACAGCCGATCCTGAAAGCGGAATGCTTATGGATTTCGGCTTTCTCAAGGAAAGAGTTATGGTTCTTGTAATAGACAGGCTCGATCATTCCTATATAAACGATACCGTTGAGATTTCAACCGCCGAGAACATCGCCGGGTGGATATGGAAAACCCTGGAAGGCCCCCTTCGCGGCGAAACTTATGAAATATATGAAATCACGCTTTGGGAAACAGAATCAAGTTCGGTAACCCTCCGGCTCCAGGACATCCAATGAGGATAGAATCCGGACATGTATCCGCCAGGCATTCTATGAAAAAAGATTCGTCTCCTGTCAAAGAAGGCCAGGGGGGATTCTCCGATACGCTCAAAGATATATCCGGAGAAAAGGCCTTTAGTGCCGATCTGGACTATTCCGGTTTCGATGATTTCAAAAAAATGGCCGATCTGATTTCAGAATTCGGAGAGAGTCTGTCCCGCGATCCGACTCCTGAAAATTTCAATACTTATAAAAAGCATATCAAATCTTTTATATCCGCGTTAATGGAAAATCTTGAAGTGAGGGACACTGTTTCAAGGGTGACTTTCAATAAACAGAAGATTTATAAAACAGTGGAATCCGTGGATGAAAAGCTTTCCGAGCTGGCCCGGATGATCCTTTCTAATGAGAAAAACAGGCTTTCATATTTAAAGTTAGTAAGCGGAATAAAAGGTCTTATTATAGACCTGATCATGTAGACTTTATGCCGGGGTTTTAGCGGCTTTCCTGTTCGGCTTGACGATCGGAGAGCTCTGTGAGCCGTAAACCGTAGTATAAGGCGGAACGGAGTACGTAAGCCAGACATTGCCGCCGATTACGGAATCATGACCTATCCTGGTTTCGCCCCCTAATATGGTTGTTCCCGAATAGATTATGACATTGTCTTCAATATCGGGATGGCGCTTCAGGTCTTTAACCGGATGGCCGTCAGCATCTAACGGAAAGCTTTTAGCCCCTAAGGTGACCCCCTGGTAAAGCTTGACATTGTTCCCGATAGTGCATGTCTCTCCAATTACAGTCCCCGTTCCATGATCGATAAAAAACGACGAGCCTATTTTAGCGCCAGGATGGATATCGATCCCTGTTTTCTGGTGTGCGTATTCTGACATTATCCTCGGTATAACCGGCACATCTTTTTCACATAAAAAATGAGCGATCCTGTAAATACTCAGCGCTTCTACGGAGGGATAGCTTAAAATAATTTCCTCTTTAAGCTTTGCGGCAGGATCTCCGTTATAAGCGGCTGTAATATCATCCTCGAGCATTGCCCTGATAAGAGGCAGGTTGTCCATGAGAGCTATGGTGATGTCCGCTGCCTTGGCCTTGCAGTCGCATTTTTCGCAAAGGCCCATCAGGCAGTAGTACTCGAAAGTTTTTTCCAGGAGCGTCGAAAGGTCGATGGCGGCTTCCCTGAGCAGGTTTCCTACAATGATATTGAGCCTGGACTTATCGAAGGGCTGTTCGTCGTAAGCTCCGGGAAAAAGGGCCCCGCGCAGTTCCCTGATTATCTTATATACCGCTTCTTTGCCGGCGAAACCTATCGTATTTTCATTGATCAAATTGCTGAGATTTATATTTTCCAGTTTTTGAGCTATCGAAGGCAGATCCTTATTAAGCCAGGCATTCAGATCCATATTTCCCCCTGTCGTCATTTATTATAATACAAATGAGGCAAAAAGACAATTCCACCGGGGGGGATCAGCTCCATGATTTCCGGAACATTGCCATGCCCGCGATAATCGAAGATAAAGCGCTTAAAGAAAGAACGGCAAGGTCTGTGACAATACCCTTAAGGTCCGGATAAAAAAGAGATTGCCTGAGTCCGTCTATTGCATACCTCATAGGCACGAATGAGCTGATAATTCTCAGCCATTCCGGAAGAAAAGCGATAGTTGTAAAGCCGCCGCCCAGGAAAAACAGGATGGCTGAAACAGTTGAAGTCGTCATAGCGGCAAGACCGGTCCCGGGGATAATGCTTCCGATGAGATTGCCGAGCCCTGAAGCGAATAGACCTGTTGTTATAAATATCAAAACCAGAGAAGGCCAGTGGCCCGGAGGTACGGTTATCACTCCTGTTAAAAGGCAAACCGCAGCCGCGGGTAAAAGCGCCGATAAGGATGCTAACAATCCTCCCGACAGCCTTCCTGCAATCAGGGCCCATGACGGCACTGGAGACAGCAGGAGGTAGCGGCTGGTTCCGTTTTCCCTTTCTTTTGCTCTCATAAGGGCGCTTCCGGCCAGTCCTACGCTCAGGATCAGCAGAGCCAGCGCAGGTATTAACTGGTAGCTCAGAAAGCCAACATTCGTTTCCCTCATATCGTCTTCTGCTATATTAATAAGATATGGGTTCGGACTATCCATCAATAATGCGTAAGGGTCCCTTTCTTCTCCCTGGCCTTCATCACCGTCGCGGGGCGCCATTGCCGGCGCGTCGAACTGCGCCGCGCTGCGGTCGACGGAACGGCGGATATCGTCCGAAAAATCTATATCCACGTTGTTTAATTTTAATTCGAGAGAAGCGCTGCCCTTGGCCAGAGCCGTATCAAAATCATCAGGGATTGTTATTACAGCCGCCACTTCCTGGCCTGCAAGCATATTGGAGGCGGCGGACGAATCCGTTACTGTGAGAAGATAAGCCTCGCTGTCTTTTTTTATTATATCCGCCATCCTCACGGCCTGACTGCCTTTTGAACAGGCAACCAGGGCCACCGGCTGTTTTCCGGCGGAGAGTGATAAAACCAGGAGCAGAATAACCATGCCAAGAGGAGGAATAAGGGCTCCGGCAGCCGCCATGGGCATGCGTGTCCAGATGCGGAGTTCAAGAAATGCGACAGCCCAAATTTTCCCTAGCATGACGCCATCCTTGCCTTAAGGACTCCGGCTGTGAAAATGAGTAAAACGGCAGCCCAGATAAAGAGAGCAATAAAGTTAATAAAAACGGGTTCAGGCGTAACCTGGAATCCATGAAAGGCATGTTCGAGAATGCCGACAGCGTAATATAACGGAGACAGATGGGCTATAGCCCATATCGCGTTTCCGTCAAAACGTTCCGGCTCCATGGCGCCGCTGTCTATATATAAGGGCAGGGCAAGCCCGAAAACAAGCGAAGCTGCCGGCAGGGTCCTCTTGAGAAACGCTCCGAGAAGTGCTCCTGCGCAGCTGAATATTATCACGCACATCACTACCGCGGCCGCCAGTTCGAGGGGATGAAGAGGAATTATGCCGTAAAAGAAAATCACTACACTCAGGCTTATAAGAAGGACGGCCAGGGAATAAAGGGCTGAGGCGGCAATCCTTCCAGATATGGGTGCAAGCGGATTTACAGGAGCTATCTCAAGAAGTTTTATCGTCCCGGACTCGAATTCATGCGAAAGGGCGGCTGCGCTTAGAATTCCCGATACGACGAAAGCCGCTAAAGCAAGCGCACTTACAACCAGGTAGGGGATGAAACCGGTGTCATGGCCGATCATATCCGTTTCATTAACTTTGACCCTTATTCCCGGTAGACCCGCTTTACGGGCGAAGTTCACTATCGCCGACGGAACTGCCCGCTGGATATCCTCTGTCATATCGACGTCGATATTATCGACCATGACATCGATGAAGACATTCCTCCCGGCCTCGATCCCGCTTGAAAATCCGGCTGGAATTTTTATTACGGAAACCAGGTCTCCATGTTTGACGGCGTCCAGGGCTTTTTCCTTTTCCATAAATTTCAGGGAAAAAGAATGATGGGCGTTATTAAGGCTGTCTGTAAAAATTGCGGAATAAAAGCCCCTGTCCTCGTCGACTATTGCGATAGGCGCCCTGCTTCCTGTCAGGCCGAAAATACTCACGAGAAAAATAAAAATAACGGATTGAACTGTGGCCAGGAAAAGTAGGAGTTTAGAACGCCGCATTTGAACTGATTCCGCCCTGAAACCTCCAATGACCGCGATGGCAATTTGCTTCATACCCTGTCTTCCAGCATGCTGAAAATCTCGGAAATGTCCGGAGGCCTTATCCTGAAACCGCTGACCGTGTAGTTTTTCATAATATCCATGGCCAGTTTTTCAGGCTTTGTTCCTTCCTTTATAAATACCGAAAGCCCGCTCGAGGTAATTTCAGTGCGGTTTATCCCGCCGTTAAAGGACTTTTGAATCTCCGAGGCAATATGCCCGGATATCCCGGGGGAGCATTCCAAATCGACGCAGCACCCGGCCCGCCCGATAAGTTTCCCGGGGTTTTCCGTTATAATAAGGCTTCCCGACTTTATGACGGACACCGTGTCGCATATAGCCTGGGCTTCGTCAATGTAATTTGTCGCCGCAAGGACTGTTATGCCTTCCTTTCTCAGGTATCTCAGATGCGCCCAGATGGCATGCCTGGCATCGGCGTCCACTCCAAGCGTGGGTTCATCAATAACAAGCAGTTCGGGCCTGTGAAGAAGGGCGCGGGCTATTGTAATCCTTCGCCTCATCCCTCCGGAAAGGGTTTTGACGATATCCCCGGATCTGTTATCAAGCCCGAGAATTTCGAGGACTTCTGAAATTCTGGATTTCGGATTGTTTATCCCGTAAAGGGATGCGGAAAAAAGAAGATTCTCGTATGCAGTGAGCTCTTCATAAAGGGCTGTTTCCTGGAGCACCGCACCTATGCGCCTGCGGATTCGCATGGCATTCCGGCCCGGAAGCGTTTCGCCAAGCACCGAAACAAATCCTTCATAACTGCGCCGCAGCCCCAGGACAAGGGATAAAAGGGTGGTTTTCCCCGCTCCGTTCAGGCCGAGAATTCCATGGATAATCCCCCTGCCGGTTTGAAAATTTAAATGTTCGAGTATTTTCCTGCTTCCGATCCTGCATGAAACATCGTTAAAACTTACGGCTGGTAATCCATCAGTCAATTTTGCGCCTCCTGAACCGCTTTATTCATCACGTAAAAGGCTATGTAATTTATCCCGTAAGACCTTGCCAGGTCGGTCAGGTAGACTATCTTTTCATACGGGCATTTCTTATCGCCGTAAACTACAACCTTGTCCTCTGTTTTACCCTTAAGCATGAAAAAGGCGTCGATTGAATCCGCATCGTATTTCTTTTCCTCGATATAATAATCGCCGTTGGATTTTACATAAACTACCAGGGGATCATCGACCTTTATTGTTTCATTCTTTTTCGATTCAGGCAGTTCAATGCCGTACATTTTCTTTTCATCGGGCTTGAACATCTGCTCTTTAAAAGTCAGCGCGGTAACAAGGAAGATTATCAGGATAAACAGGCAGTCTATCAGGGGAATGAGATTAAGCAGTTCTTCATCTTCATCGAAATTAATGATCCTTCTCATAACTTATACCTTCCTGCCTGAAATCATATAGTTATGCCTGATAATGCCGATTTCATATTCGGCGCTTTCTGAATAACCGGTAAGCTTCGATTTAAAATACCTGTGGAAGATTATTCCGGGTATAGCCACCGCCAGGCCGCCGATCGTAGAGTAGAGGGCATGTCCGATTCCTACCGCGAGCTGTTTTTTTTCATCGGCACCGGCTCCCCCGAGCTGTGAAAAAATAATTATCAGCCCTATGAGGGTTCCCAGCAGGCCGAACAGAGGGGCGATAGAAGCGACGGTGCCGATCGCAGTGATATTTCTTTTAAGGGGGGCCATCATTAAATAAGTGGATTCGGAAAGGGCTTCCGACAGGCCCGTTCCTCCGCTCAGGAATTCTCTAAAGCCCCTGCTCCATGCTTTTCCGAGGAGGCTTCCTGAAACGCAAGCCCTATCGAGGGCTTTATCGAATTCGAGGTTTTTAGCATGCATCTGGATATCACTTATCATGTTTTTATCGAAAATGCTGCTTTTCCTCAAAAACCATAGCCTGTCGATGACAAGCGCGAGAAGAATGAACGACATCAGCCACATGGGGTAGAGAACCGGCGAATAAATTTCGGTATAGGTCATATTATTCCTCCTTAATTATGTGTGTTAGCGTCAATTATTTCATAGTCGTGAAAAACGAGTTTACTACCGGCACATACAGGCAGTACTTCTGATTGAAAATCCTGCTTGCGGAAGAATCGTCGTATTTGCTGTATTCGACGTAAAGTATATCTCCCGGTTTGACAAAGAGCGCCTCTTCCAGGGCTGTGTTTTCATTGTCCCTTGTATTGATGCTTGCGCAGTAAAGCCCCGAGCCTTTTTCTGTCTCGATAAGATTGATTTTCTTCTTTTCTTCATTTCCTGCAATGCCGATATACGCGGGGATGAGCTCAAGCCTGCTTGCATCGTTTATTCTCTCGGGATCCCTTATATAAATTTTCAAAGCCTGGCCCGGGAATATGAATTCGGATTTGGATCCCTCCTGGTTGTAGTCCTTAACCTCGATTTCAGGTTTATATCCCATGAGTTCAATGCACCCCCAGGTGTTGGGCCTGTACTTGGTGCCGACAGTCCTGGACGCCGACCATTGGGTCGATCTCGGGCCCCAGTCGGCACCCTGGTTTATAGAAAAATTGCAGACAAGCTGCATTTTAGGATGAAGGGCGGATTTAACGGCAAGTACATCCCTGCTCAAAAATGCCTCGACTATATATCCGGCGGGTGTAATCCTGTTCGTGATCCTGATATGCGAGTCGTCCTCAAGCTGGATGTGTTTGTATCCCTCCAGGAAATATTCAATGTACAGGCCGGGAGAAACAAAAGGGCTCAGCGTTAACTCCCTGGTCTTGATGCCCCAGATCGTCGCTTCCTGCTGCTCGGCCTGGTCGATCCAGAATTCGAAGGTATCGCCGTCGCACTTGTCCTGTGTTACATCTTTCGTGGCGGCGTCATAATCGTCTTCAACCTCGTCGGGCAGTACTATTTTATTGGTATTGCCGGTAATATAGCAGAAATAGAACCCGGATTCGTTCCACCTCATGTATAATTTCACGCCGTTCGACAATTCGTCATGCCCGTTTTCCGAAGAGTACTGCATCTGGATGGGATTATCGAGCTCTCCCCATTCCGAAAGATCGCCGTTTATTTTAATATCATGCGGCTGGTACGGGATGCGGGCATAGGCGGGGAAGCTGCTGTAAAATCTAAGTTCTTTTTTATTGTTTTCTCTCTCATTCTTTTTAATCAGTTCATCGATCTGCGATTTTTGATCTTCGGATATATATACATATTTCGGGTAATTGTATGCAACCCGGACAGCCGTCGTAGCCTCGCCCCAGGCCTTCGAATAATTCAATCCGGAATTGAACGCCCTGGTCCGGTTTCCGAACTTTTTCATGAATTCCATGAGTTCTGCGGGCCTGAAAGACATGCCGGTAGCGGTAGTGCTCAGAAATTTTGTGAATTTTTCATCGCCTTCTCTTTTTTCACCGAAGCCGTTCCCGTAAGCGACGCCGTTTTCTTTTCCGCCGCCGCTTCCGGCCCCGGCGGTTCTGGCTCCTTTCCTCGTATCCTGGTAGCGCGGCGCAGGAAATTTGGATGAATCCGCTCCCATTCCCTGGCTCTTTCCATACTTTAAAGGGGAAGTGGGATCGGTTGAATCTCCCGGATGTCTGGTATACGCGAATTCCTTGGAGTTTTCAACTTCATTGATATCAACCTTGGAGTCGTAATGAAACAACTGGTTGCTCATTTCCTCTTCAAGGGATACTTCAAGCGATTTTTCAGCTATCTGTGTTGAAATATCGGCTGATTTGTCTATTTTATTTTTAATACCGCTGTCAAGGGCTGTGCCGCTCCCGTCGGGTTTGGCGAGGCCGTCGCCGATGCTTTCGGGGTGCGCTGATTTGAAATTAAGGTCTGCTATATTTTCAACGATTTCATCAAGGGTTTTTTTATACTCATCTTTCAATTGATCCATGTTTGTTATAGATGAGGCGTTATTATTCTGTTTTTCCGGTAACAGACCGGCCATTTCTTTGACCTGTCCTGAAATTTCCGGTTTTTCAAAATCGGTCAGATCTTTTTTTATCGTTTCCCTGATATCCCCTAAATTATTTTTATAATCGTTAAGACGCTCGCTTCCGGTTTTTGAATCGAGCTCATCGGATTTTTCAACGAGATTATCCATGATTTTTTCTAATTTTTCGATGGTTTTTTTCCCGCTTTCAAAATCCCTGTTCCCGCCCTCTTTTGTATTTAAATCCGGCCTATCCATGCCCGGGTCATTTTTCAGGTCTTCCTTGAAAATGTCCTGCCTGGCCGCTTCCGCATACAATTTCGATTTTAAATACCTGCTGCTTTCGTCCATGATTTTCTTAAGCTGCTTCCTGTTTTCAGGCATAAGTGAAATCTTCGAATATCTTTGCTTGATATCGAGCGACAGCTTTTCCTGGTATTTTTTTATTACCGGCGCATCGAGCTTTTTCAGCGTCGCTTTAACGGCTTCCCTGTTGATCTGTCTGAGCTCTTTTATAGCCCTGGAACGGTTTGAATTATTCAGTGAAGCCAGATCTTTTCTTATATCTTCCTTTATCGATTTCTTTATAAAATCGGCTGAATTTTTCAGGATGCTGTTGGTAATATCCTCATCTATCATCTGCCTTGTGTGTTCGGAGAAATTTGTATCGATAATTTTCTGATTTTTAGCCACATCTTTTACAAAATCATCGAGCCTGTAATTATCATTGGATATGTTGTTTTTCATGGTTTCTGAAATATTATTATATGCCGCCCGGTATTTTTGACTGAACTCATCATCGATTTTCTTTTTATTTTCATAACTCTTCATACTGTTCTGACCGGACACCTGTTCGTATACGCCTGCTTCTTCCCTTGAAACCGGTACGCTGTTTATGCTTTCCTCCTGCCTTGCTCCGGCAGAGAGAAAATAATATATGGCTATGAACAGTATGGAATGTATTAAAAGAGAACAAATATATGGAGCTGCCTTGATCATAAAAATTTCTCCTTTTATTTTGATCCCGCTTTTTTCAAGAGCTGTATTATTCCGTTATCGCCGTCAGGGGCAAGGGAAAGGGCGTTCTGCCCATGATTATCCTTCAAGTTTACATTCGCGCCTGCGCCGATAAGGAGTTTCACGGTTTGTTCGCTTCCCGCATAAGAAGCCAGCATCAGGGCCGTCTGGCCGTCAGTATCTTTTGCGTTTACATTAGCCTTTGCGCCTATCAGGAGTTTTACGATTTCATCCATCCCTTTGTAAGAGGCATGCATTAAAACAGTCTGCCTGTTGCTGTCCATCGCGTTGACGTCCGCTCCGGCTTCGATCAGCGCCCTGGCGGCATCGTTCCTGCTATTCCTGACGGCTTCAATGAGCGCCGTCTGGCCGAAGTTGTCGCTCGAATTGATATCGGCCTTCGCGTCCGCGAGGTATTTTATGATCTGTGTATTTCCATTTGCAGAAGCTTCGATCAATGGAGTCGTTCCGTCTTTGTCTTTTACAGCGACATCGGCCCCTGAATTGATAAGGATTTTCACCTCTTCGCTTTCATTTTCCCTTACCGCGGCAAAAAGGGGCGTCAATCCGTCAGGAGTTTTTGAATTGACATCGGCTTTTGCGTTTAACAGCAGCTTCATGATCTCGGTGTTTCCCTTGAATGACGCGCCGGTCAGGGCTGTAAACCCTTTTTTATCCTTAAGATCGACAGCTGCGCCGGAGTCTATCAGCAGTTTTAATACTTCGGAATTTCCTTTCAGCGCAGCGGCCATTAACCCTGTAATGCCATCGTTGTCAGCGGAATTTACATCAGCGCCGTTTTCGATGAGAAGCCTGATTATCTCTGTATTACCCTTTGATGAAGCCGCCATTAAAGCGGATATCCCGTCCCTGTCCCTGACATTCGGGTCTGCGCCTGCTTTGAGGAGAAGTTTTACCATATCCGGGTATTCTTTTGACGAAGCTACCATCAGCGCAGTAGTTCCGTCGTTATTTTTTTTGTTGACGTCGGAACCGTACTCGATAAGCATCTTCATGATATCCGAATTGCCGTAGTATGAAGAGAGTATCAGGGCGGTCGATCCTCCTGCGTCTGAAGAAGCGGCATCAGCCTTCGCATCAAGCAGGATCTTCACGGTTTTTAACTGTATGTTTGTGACCGAAAGCATTAACGGCGTCATGCCGTCGTTATTTTTAAGATTGATGTCAGCCCTGTCCCGGATAAGCATCTGCATCATTTCAGGCTGACCGTTTTCAGCCGCTATGGATACCGCGGTATATCCCCTTTTATCCTTTAAATCGATCTGAGCTCCGGCGTCAAGAAGGAGGCGAAGGCAGTCGGGCTGTCCGCTCCGGGCGGCATACATCAGGGCAGTCCCTCCGTCTTTATCCTTGACATTTACCTTTAATCCTTTATCGATGAGAAGTCTGACAAGGTCGGAGTGGCCGTCGAGGGCGCTCTTCATTAATAATGTCTCGTTATTTTTATCTCTTGCGTTAATATCCGCGCCGGCTTCAATAAGTATCTTTATTATGTCTGAATGCCTGTTGTGCGCAGCCCGGATCAAAGCTATCTTTTCCAGGTCCTGTTTTACTTTTGCCTCTTCCCTGGTCTTGACTTCTAATTTGACAAAATCGGACCTGTCGTTCTCGGCCGCTAATAAAAGCGCCGTATATCCGTCCCTGTTTTTGATATTGATTCCGGCTTTCCTGGCGATGAGGAGGCTGACGATATCCGGATCTCCGCTTAGTGCAGCGCACATCAGGGCTGTAAGTCCGTCATTATTTGTTGAATTGACATCAGCTTTCGCGTTAACTATAAGGCCGGTCATTTCGAGGTTGCCGCTCAGGGCTGCCGCCATAAGCACGGTCATCCCGTCATTGTTCCTCAGATTCACATCGGCGCGGGGTCCGTTTTCAATCGCCCTGACATAAGAACTGAACTCTTCACTTTTCATATTGTCTGTAAAATACCGGGATGAAAAATCATGGAGTATAGCGCAGGCGATGTCGTAATAGCCGGCTTTGGCGGCGAGCATGAGGGGCGTTGTTCCATATTCATCTTTTACATCCGGGCTGTAGCCTGCCTGGAGATAATTTATAACTACGGGGATATCGTTTATAGCTATCCCGTCGAACAATTCGTCAACCCTGTCGCCGAACGCAGCCAGAGGTATAAAAAGAATCAGAGCCGGAATTATTAATGCGGAAAATCCTCTCATGATAAACTCCTGTATCATTAATTACACTTTATTATATAAAGTACTTAATATATGTCAATAATTAATAGAAAATAATTTTTAATCATTCCTGTTTCTTTTAATATGAATGAGTTTAAATATTATGAATAGCGTATTCAATAGGAATTTTATCCCAGAAATGCCGGAATCAAAGAATAAGCCATTATTCCTATAAGGCAAAAAAGCCCGCCGGAGATGATGCTATGAAAAAATGGTATTGAAATTCGAATCCTGGGAAGGATTTCCCCTGGAGATCTTATTGATAAGATCGATCTTGCTTACGGCTTTTGTTTTTTGATATATATTATAAATATGATTCTTCACAGTCAGGGTAGCTATTCCTAATTCCGAGGCCATCATCTTGTGCGTCAGGCCTTTCGATATGAGTATTATTATCTCCTTTTCCCTGGGGGTCAGCTTATACTGCTTCAGGATATCCTCCGATACGCTTTCGAGGGTGATTTTTGCCCGGGGAATAAAGAAGTTGCCTGAAATAAAAATCACGGTCATAAGATTAAGAACGAAATAAAAAAGATTGCCGAAGGAGATCGGCCTTACCATGTTCTGGAAATTGAAATTCCAGTAATATTCGAACAGGAGTACGGGGAAATAAAGGGCGTTATAAACGAGAAAAAACCTTATAATGGATTTTTTCCCCCTGACCGCTGTTTTCCCGAGTCCGTAAATGGATATGTAAATGCAATATAATATTATAATAATTGCGATAAACACTGTGATTTTAAAACCGAAAATGATGGCCTGGCCGCGCATGAGCCCTTCAAAAAAATACGGTATGAACACCATAGCGATTGAAAAAAGGAAAAGGGAGCCGAAAATAAATTTATGTAAAAGATTAAACGCGATGTTCAGGAATTTATGGTTGTAGAGGGGGACGATATAAAAAATTGCCCCGAAAAGGAAATTGTACAGCAGAATCACCCAGATGCTGTCATAAGTATCGTATTTGAAAAGGATAGAAACCCTGTAAAACTCGATATTGTTCAGGACGAGGGTCCCGGTAAAAGCGGCCAGGTATATAATATAATAGAGGATGGATTTGGTTTTGAACTTTAAATAAAGTAAAATCAACAGCGTCAATGCTGCAAAACCTGTTGAGTATGAAATTAAGTATAGAATAAAGATATAATATTTCATTTGTTATCCCGCAGAAGGCCTTTTTTATTATAAAGAATAAACTGGATTAATCCAATAAAATTAGAATTAATTGTTATTGCATGATAAGATTTTAAAGATTTTCTCATAGGCTGAAATTACTATTGAATAATCCGGCATTTTATATTAAAATGTTTGGAATTCATTCAGAAGCTGTCTAATGGAGTTACGATGAGATTCGTTTTAATCGTTTTACTTCTCGCCTTAATTTTCAGCCAGGGTCATTCCAGGCACCAGAATTATTCCACCGCACCCCCTTTTAATAACCAGATTGTGAATACAAATCTGGACCTGACCGATTTTCATGGGGCATATACCCTTAATGGAAGTATTTATGTCAATTACGTAATATCGGGAAAAGCTGTAGAAAAAAAGATCGCGGGGGGAAATAATATGGAATTGTCCTGGTCCCCCGATGGAAACTGGATTTTATTTTCACATACGCCTGATCTTATGCTTGATAGCACCAGGTCTTCGATAATGATTATACACCCGGACGGGACCGGGTTTCATGAGCTTACAACCGATAAATATAACGATTTCAACCCGACATGGTCGCGGGACGGTTCAAATTTTATCATATTCAACCGCTTCGACAGCGCCAAATGGAGATGGTATATATACCGTACCCAGACAAATGCAAATCCGGGAGACGAAATCCCCATAAGCGACCTTTCGCATAATGAATCCGGATTCACATGCCTCCGGGACGGGAGGATAATTGTATTCAGCGACAGGGGCGCCGAAAACATCCGCGCCTATCTCTTCTCGTCAAGTCCCGAAACGGACGGATACTACCGCCCCCCCTATATGTTTGTCCTGACTCCTGAGCCCGGCAAGGCCGGTAAATATGAACAGATGCGCTTCCGTGAAAAGTTAGAGGGTTTTCCATTCCATATGACCCTGTCGAAGGATGAAACAAGGCTTTCATATGAGCTCGATTATTATTACATGCACAAGCCTTTCACTTACTGGACCTGGAAGAGGTCTATCGGAGTGGCCGAAATCGATGCTTCAAATAATACGGTTTCAAATCAGAATATTGTATATGATTCAAAATCAGTTGAGGATTTTCCCGGATTCCCTTCCATGACAGGCGATAACAGAGGTTTGATTTATTTTCTCCATATACGTATTGTTAACACCATTTATTTTTATTTTTATTATTACGATTTTAAAACAAAAAAAAGCGAACGCATATCAACTCCATCCGGAGGAGAATATTTGTATTTCTGCGCCCAGTCGATACCCAGATAATCAGCGGAGTAAATTGACATTCCTGCGCCGGTGAATTAAAATATTGCTTCGGCGGGGCTATAGCTCAGAGGGAT
>Ga0181520_10001362_pt1 | contig 49785 bp, 41 predicted proteins | sample PEATcosm2014_Bin_29_FD_132451 | JGI IMG/M metagenome (GOLD analysis project Ga0181520, IMG submission 132451) | Peatland microbial communities from MTU Mesocosm Facility, Houghton, MI, USA - PEATcosm2014_Bin02_30_metaG | ecosystem: Environmental > Terrestrial > Soil > Wetlands > Peat | place... | reverse complement strand
CCGGCCTGGAGGCCGCCGCGGTGATCATGCCGCTCGATCAGTTGCAGCAGATCTCCAGCCTGCAAGGGAAGGTCTCCGGCTTTCATGTGCGCCTGCGTCCTACTCCGGCCGGCGAATCTCGCGACCATTATTTGAAGCGCGCCCAGGCACTGATTGAAGCCGCCCTGCCCGGCCTGAACGCCGCGCCGGCCGCCGAGTACGCCGCCAACAACCAATTCGTGACGCTGGCGAAGGCCATCGCCTGGGGCACCTCGTCCATTGCATTGCTGATGGGCATTCTCGGCATCGCCAACACCATGGCCATGTCGGTATTCGAGCGCACGCGCGAGATCGGCATCCTGCGTGCGCTGGGCTGGAAGAGCTGGCGCATCCTGCTGCTCATCCAAACCGAAGCGATGGCGCTCGGCATCGGCGGCGGATTCATCGGCATCGGCTTTGGCTGGGGAGTGCTGCGCCTGCTGGCTGCCTTGCCGCAAACCGCCAGCATCGTCAGCGCATCGCTCACTCCGCTCTATCTGGCCCAGGCGCTCGGCGTCGCCGTGCTCTCCGGGCTTGCCGCCGGAGCATACCCCGCCTGGCGCGCCGCCCATCTTTCCCCAGTGGAGGCCCTCCTCCATGACTGAGCCGATGCCGACTGCGCCGATTCTGCAAGCGCGCGAGCTGCGCAAGAGCTACGACGAGGGACGCATCGAAGCCCTGCGCGGCGTCGATCTCACCATTGATGCCGGGGATTTCGTCTCCATCAGCGGAGCCAGCGGCAGCGGCAAATCCACATTGCTGCACCTGCTGGGCGGACTCGACACACCCACCACCGGCGATGTACTTTTCAAAAACGAAAAACTCGGCTCGGCGATCGATCTGGATACCTATCGGTCGCGTAGCGTCGGCTTCATCTTTCAGGCATTTCATCTGCTGCCCACTTTGCGCGTCCTCGAAAATGTTCAGGTTCCGATGCTGGCCCTGAGCCCCACGCCGCACAATCGCGCCGAACGCGCCGAGGCTCTGCTCGGCGAGATGGGCCTTGAGCATCGCTTGCGGCAGTACCCCAATGAATTATCCGCGGGAGAGCGGCAGCGGGTGGCGATTGCCCGCGCGCTGGCCAACGAGCCGGAGTTGTTGTTGGCCGACGAGCCGACCGGCAATCTGGACAGCGTCAACTCGGCGCGCATCATGGAAATCCTGACCGGGATTCAGAAGGCGCGCGGGATGACGCTGATTGTGGTGACGCACGAGAACGCTATTGCGCACTCGGCCGCGCGCCAGATTCGCATTCGCGACGGAAGGATCGAGTTATGAGAATTGCATGGGCCGCTCTGGCCGCGACGATACTGCTGCCGATGGCCGCACAGGCCGCCGATACAGCCACGCCCAAGGCGCTCGCCATCCCGCGCGCGCGCATCGAGTCGGCGGATTATCGCGCCAGCGGACATCTGGTCCGTGTGCACGCGAACGGCATTCGCTTCAGTTATCCCATCACCATCAAGGCGCACTGGTTTCCCGGCGTGCTGCGCGTGCTGGTGGAAGTGGGTACTCTGTCAAATGCGGATGCGAATTCTCTCGCCAGCTTCCTCCATATTCCTGTCCACATCCTCATGGAGATGCGGCCCGGCGGGAAGAATACGATTCTGGTAGCGCATCCCGGCGATAAGGCGCCCGTGGATTTGCCCTTCGACAAGTGGAGCGAGGGTCCGTTCGGCAACGAATTCAGCTACGAGGACTTTCTCGAAGAGCAGTACTTCTGGGCGGGCCAGACGGCGCTCGGTGAAGCAAAGTTTGGCGCGCACGATTGCGATCAGTTGAAGAGCACGCCGGGAGCAACCGACATGAGCCACTACGCCGAAGTCACCAGTTGGCTCGATCGCGCCATCGGCTTTCCGGTGTACATGGAGAAGACGCTGAAAGACGGGACGGTGAAAGAGTTTACCTCCTTCGGCCTGCGCCAGGAGAGCGGCGTTTGGTCGGCGCATCAGATAGAAGTCAAACTGCGTGGCCGCGCCGGTTCCACGTTGCTGATTATCGACCGCGGCGCGCCCCACGCAAACCTTAGCCTGAAGGACTTCAGCCCCGCGCAGCTCACGCACTTCTAGGTTTATTGATGCCCCTGCTTCTTTCCATCCTCGCGTTGATTGCGGCTCTGCTCACGGCGGGCGTTGTATATCAGCGCCTCGGTGAGCGCAGCGACCGCCGGCGCTACACCGGCGATGGCCGCTGGATCGACATTGGCGGCAAGCGCAGGCTCTACCTCGTGGAAAAGGGATCGAGCGGCCCCACCGTGATCTTTGAAGCGGGAATTGCCGCCACCAATCTGAACTGGTTTCACATTCAGGAGGCGGTCTCGCGCTTTGCATCGACAGCCTCCTACGATCGCGGCGGACTGGGCTGGAGCAGCCCTTGCCGCACAGCGCGCACGCCCGCCAACATCGCCGCCGAACTGCATCAACTGCTGGAGGCAGCCGGCATCAAGCCGCCCTACTTCCTGGTGGGACATTCCTTCGGCGGGCTGGTGATGCGCCGCTTTGCGCTCGACTATCCGGAGGAAGTCAGCGGCATCGTGCTGGTGGACCCAATGAGAATCGAAGAGTGGCCGCCGCTTGACCCCGGCAAGCAATCCGAGATCGACCGCGGCAGGAAGCTATTCCGTATCGCCATTCCGGCGGCGCGCGTCGGACTTGCCCGCCTGGCTGTCACTTCGCTCTTCCTGCGCTCCGGCCGCGCGGCGCAGCAGTTGGCCGGCGCCGCCGGCAATGGCGGCCGGCACGTCCTCGACCGCATCAAGGACGAGGTGGGCAAGATGCCGCGTGAGGTTTGGCCCATCGTTGCCGCCCATTGGTCGCGGCCCAGCATCTATGACGGAATGCGCCGCCACGTCGAGGCCGTGCCCGACACCGTCCGCGAGATGCGCAACGCGGAACCGATCCAGCAGATTCCTGTGCGGGTGCTGACCCCGGGAAATTCGACGCCGCTCACTGATGAACAAATAGGCCGCATCGGCAATCAAGTACAGCAAGTGATTGCGCCGGCCAGCGCGCATTGGATTCACCTCGACCAGCCCGGCCTGGTGATCGATTCCATCCGCGAGATGGTGATGGCCGCAGCCGCAAAGTCAATGGCGGCTGCCGATTGAGGCGATGGGCTGCTCCGCACCGCATCCCGATCCTGTGACCGGAAGTGTTTGCGATAGACGATTCAGTTTCATCGATCTGTTCTTAACTTTTCTGGTTTCAGCTTTTTAGATAGACAGAAAAAGCCCGCGGATTCAGCGGAATTTAGTGATTCATCCCCACACTCGTTTAATGAGGCACTCTTTATATCAAGACGAGGTGGATATTCTGATGGCTCATCTCTGGATGCAAGACGAGAATGGTTGGGGCGCGCGGAAGCTGGACGCCGCACTCTACGATCTTGCCGCCTCTGCGATCCCACATGCGGAAGAGGCGCCGATAAGCTCGGCAAGCCGGAAGTCGGCTTGTCTCATTCGCGCGGATGCGGGCGGGCTGCCTGCCTGGGCGCTGATCGCTTCGCCGGACTCCGCAGTTCGCGTGAACAGCCGCGCACTGCCCGCCGGCTTGTGTGTTCTCGCAGACCGCGACGAGATTCGCACGGGCGACGGCGTTCAGTATTTCTTTTCCACGGAGTCGCTGGCCACCGTCGTCGCGTTTCCCGGAGCGGAGCGGCCCGTCTACTGCGGCCGATGCCGGGAGCCGATTGAAGCGGGCGCGCCCGCCGTGTGCTGCCCTGGTTGCGGCATCTGGTACAACCAGTCCGACGAATTTCCTTGCTGGACATACTCAGACAAATGCGCATTCTGCGGCCATCCCACCGCGCTCGATACAGGCTTCTCATGGACTCCGGAGGATTGATGCAATGAAGCCAGTTCACATTGTCGTGGCCGGCGCCGGCGGCAACACCGGCTCGCATCTGCTGCCGCATCTGGCGCGCATGAGCGGGATTGCGCGACTCACTCTGGTCGATTCGGATGTTTATGAGCCCGCCAATCTCGCGGTGCAGAACATCGACAGCCGCGACATCGGCCAACCCAAAGTTGCAGCGCAGGCAAAAAAGTTGCAGCTCATCAATTCGCATCTCGAAATCAATGCCCTTCAAGAGCGGATTGAGGATGTGCCGCGAGGGCTGTTGCGCGGCGGACTGATTGTGAGTTGTCTTGACAGCCGCGCTGCGCGGCAGCACGTCAACGAGATTGCATGGCGGCTGAAGACGCCGTGGATAGATTGCGGAATTCTGGGCAGCCAGAATCTTGCGCGTGTGAACTACTACACTTCAGAGCAAGACGCTCCGTGTCTGGAGTGCGCCTGGGGGCCCGATGAGTATGCGCTGATTGAGCAGGAGTATCTGTGCGGCGCGGGCAGCGGCTCCGCGTATCCGTCCATGGCGTCTTCGGCGCTGGGAGCGCTGGCGGCTTCACTGATGGCTCTGGAAATCGCCAAGCTGATCTCCAGTGAATTCTCTGAGCCGATCCCCGCACGGCAAGTACTCATCGATGCACAGCATCATCATCTGCGCATCAGCACCAGCCGGCGCAATCCCTGGTGCCGCTTCGATCATCGCCATTGGGTCATTAAACCATGGCGCTGCCAGACTGAGTCCACAACGCTTGGAGCCGCGTTGAAGACGCTGGGCAGCTTGCGCGTGGAAGGACATCGCTTTGTACAAGAGATGCTGTGCCCTGGCTGCGGACACATGGAAAATGCGCTGCGTTTGAACCGGCCGCTGGCGCGTTGCTCAGTCTGCAACCGCCGCATGGTCTCCGCGGGCTTTGGCTCGCTGGAGCGTCTGGACAAAGATTTGGCGGGAGAGTCTGTCAACCTCACACTGGCGCAGATCGGGCTGCGCGCCGGCGACATAGTGAGCTGCGGTAAGTGGCAACACCGGGAACTGGAGGCTGCATGAGCGCACATCCACACAGTGCGGGCGATCCTATCTATCAGCGCTTCATGGAGCGCCAGCTTGCAGAAGGCAGGTCGCTGGCTGATTCGAGCGACATTCTGAGCTTGCACGTTCCGCCGATGGCGCCGCCTCACGTTGTCGCCGAGTATCTCTGCAAGGGACTCGTCCGCGATGCCGCTGGTGAAATCAGGGAGGGCAATAAGTTTCTCGTGGGCGTGTGGTTTCCTGAGGATTATCTGCGCCGTGCCGATCCCTTCGAAATGGTGCGCCTGTTTACTCCCGGAGTATGGCACCCCAATGTGAGCAACGATCTTCCGCTGATCTGCATCGGGCGGCTTGCGCCCGGCACCACGCTGGTGGACATTCTCTATCAGATTTACGACATCCTGACGTACCAGAAATACAACCCGCGGGAAGACGATGCACTGAACAAGCCCGCCTGTGCATGGGCGCGCGCCAACCAGCATCGTTTTCCCATCGACCCCCGGCCTCTGAAGCGCCGCTCATTGAACCTGGAGGTGCAGCCGAGATGAAGTTTGCCAACGAGAGCGCAGCAACCGCATATCGCGTGCTCAACAAATGCGCGCAAGAGATGGTGACTGCCGGCCCGTGGCGCTGGCAATGCGTGATGCAGAACGGCACGCGCATGAACATTGCCGCTGCTATGGAGGATGGCTTTTTGCAACTCATCTCCAGGCCTGAGGAGATTCACAAAACCGCACTGGCCATTGAAGATGCCATGCTGTGCAACAAGACGCTGGCAGGCGGAGTGAAGCTGGCAATGAACTCTTCGACCAGCGGCTTTCATCTGCGCACCGACATCGTAATTGTCGATGAGAGGCAACTGCTCGACCGGCTGGAGTGGGCGTTGGAAGGCTTTCACGAAGGGAATCGCTTGTTGCTCTCAACTGATATTCCCAACGAAAGTGCTAAGCCGCAAACCGCGCCGGACACCGATCTTGACGAACTGCTCCGCGAGAGTCCATGGTCCTGCACAAAGCGCGGGCCAAACAATTATTCAGTGGAACTCAACGCGCAAGCCGCTCCTCCTGCCGGCATACTGATCAGTGGAAGCAATCTCGAGTTGAGCGTGGAACTGCTTCGCTGCGGCGCGCCGGCGGATGCTTCACGCCGTGCGTTGGCTCTCTTTCTGCTGACGGCCACAAGCGCCTTGCGAATGGTGCGCGCCTACGCGGCGCGAGCAGAGAATCAGGAATCCTACGGGCTTCAGGTCAGTCTTCCATCCTCCGCGGCATGCGCGGAGATCGACCATGCCCTGGCGGCTCTCTCCATCGCTTACCGGATGTGTGCGCGAGAAGCGGCAGTGCTGCTCCAGGCCGCGTCAGCTCATCATTACCTGGCTGCGCGCGATCGTTCAACCACAGACAACCACCAAACAGAAAAGGAGAACTGACAATGGGAAATGCAGAAAGCTTACTCGAGATTCCACTGGAGATCAGCGATGTCTCCGGACAAAAAGTCTTTTCCGTGTCGAATGCGCCAACCAACAACACGGTAGGCGAACTTGTGCACGAGATGCTGGGAAAGATGAACCTTCCACGCAACGACTCGAGCGGCGCGCCCTTGACCTATCAGGCGCGGCTGGAGAGAGAAGGGCGTCACCTCAATGCCTCCGAACGCATCGGCGATGCGCTCGAACGCGGCGACAAGTTGACGCTCCAGCCCAACATCGATGCGGGAGCAAGTTTTTAACCGCGCAATCAGGAGACAGTATGACCTTATCGTTTCCATTTCGCTTTGCCGTGGTGATCTTTCGCGAGGACGGATCAAGCCTCGGAACCGTGCCCATACAACGCGACTGGGAACCGGTTCATGAGTGGACGCGTTTCTATTTTCAACGCAAGGGAGAACTGGCCCTTGATGGAAATGCAAGCGCGTCCGTTCTTCCGCTTTGGGAGCAGACGCAGGGAGAGCCATACTGCCGCGGCTTCCGCGTGCAACTTGAGCAGCTGGGCTGCCAGCCGGTTGCGTTTGATTTTCCCATGACCCATTTTCGCGATTGCGCGAGCGCGATCGCTTCCCGCTTTGTCGCGCAGAAATTGCTGCGCGAAGGAGAGTATTTCTCGTACCTGGTGGTTGCGCATCCGGCGCCCCAGGAGCCGCTCCCATCTGGCGGGCTCACCGTCGCCAATACATCTCCGAGTTTGCCGGTTCAGGATGCCGCGCTTGAGACTTTCCTCGTCAGGGCAAACCCCAGCGGCGTTCTGCACAGCGGCGATATGCCGGTCTTTGTTTCCCGCCGTGTGCTCGATGAAGCCGCCGAGCGTACTCATGCCGAAGAAGGCTCGGAGACAGGCGGCATACTGATCGGTAGGCTCTGGCGCGATGCGTCTGCCGAAGAGATCTTCGCGGAAGTGACCGCGCAGATTCCCGCCGAGCACACCAGCGGCAGCAACGTGAAGCTGACCTTTACGCCTGAAACCTGGGCCGCGGCCGATGCTGTTTTGCGGCTGCGCAGGCGCGGAGAAATATATTTGGGCTATTGGCATTCGCATCCGGTGCGCGTGTGGTGCAAGGACAAGGCTTGCACGCCTGAGGCGCAACAGACCTGCCGCCTGGGCAAGGACTTCTTTTCAGCCGACGACGAAGCCGTTATGCGCGCCGCATTTCCGCGCGCCTACAGCATCGCCATCGTCGCCAACGATACTGCCTTTACTGATCTGACCTTCAGCATGTTCGGCAATCGTGAAGGCGTTACGCAACCGCGAGGATTTTATGTTTTAGAGGAGGATACCCGTGCCAAGAAATAGAGAAGAACAACTGAGCATGGCAGCCAGAATGTTGGAAGAGATCGGCAGCGCGGAAGAGGGAGCCTTGCCGCTCGAAGAGCGATTATCGCTGCTGGCGCGGCTGCGCGATAGCGGCATGGAGAACCCCGCGGGAATCGACCGCTTTCTTCTTGATCGGATTGTGAGCCTGCACGAAGCGCTTTCGACAGTGCAGGAACAGCAGGGAAAGCTGCGCGGTTTGATCAAGGAGCTGACTGCTCCGCCATTTTTCCCCGCGGTGTTTCTGGCTCCTGCAAATGCGCTCGAGGTGCAAGGCGCGATGGTGCAGACCGACAGCGACAAGCGTGTTGTGCAGCTCGCGAATGAAGTGGCGCTTGAGCAACTGAGGCCGGGCGACGAGGTATTTCTTAGCCACGAGCGCAACTGCCTGATCGCGAAATCCGACAGCCCTAGTTTTCTTACCGGCGAAGTTGCCGCCTACAGCCGCAGTACAGTCGATGGCCGGCTGGTGTTGCGCGCGCACGATGAAGAAATTGTGACGCTGGCCAAGGCGGAACTGCGCGACGCGGGACTCAAAGCTGGAGACAGCGTGCGCTTCAGCCGCGCCGCCGGCCTCGCCTTCGAGAAGATCGATTCCTCAAAGGGCGAAGAGTACTTTCTTGAAGCAACTCCCAGCGATTCCTTCGACGAGATTGGCGGGCTCGATCGCGAGATCGAGCAACTGAAGCGTCTGCTGTCGCTGCATCTGTTTTATCCGGGCATGGCAAATATGTACAAGCTGCAGAGCAAGAAATCTGTTTTGATGGAAGGGCCTCCCGGAAACGGAAAAACCAAAGTCGCGCGCGCCACCTGCCACTGGCTGGCGAGCCTCTCGCGCAGCGGGCGCGCGCACTTCATCAACGTAAAGCCGGGCGCGCTCAACAGCATGTGGTTCGGCGCCACCGAGCAGCGCTATCGCGATATCTTTCGCATCGCGCGCCAGGCCGCCGAGGCCGACGAGCATGTTCCCGTGGTGATGTTTTGGGATGAAGTGGACGCCATCGGCGGCAGCCGCGGCGAATCCGCCAATCGCATCGACGACAGAATGCTGAATGCCTTCATGGCGGAATTGGATGGGCTTGAGGAGCGCGGCAACATTGTGATTCTTTCCGCCACCAACCGCAGCGATGCGCTTGATCCGGCGCTGATGCGGTCGGGCCGCCTGGGCGATCTGGTGCTCCACTTCCCGCAGCCCAACAGCAAGGCCGCGCGCTCCATCCTCAGCCGCCATCTGCCTGTCGGTATTCCCTATGCCGCAAACGGCGAAGGCGAGATCGAGGCGCGTGAGGCGCTGCTCGATCTAGCGGTTGCGCAACTCTTCTCTCAGAGCAGCGACACGGAGCTGGCAAAGTTGAAACTGCGCGATGGAAAAGAGCGCGTCGTGCGCGCTGCGGATCTGGTTAGCGGCGCGCAGCTTGAATCCATTGCGCAATCCGCCATTGAGCGCGCTTGCGTTCGCGATGCGGAGGGCGGGCCTATAGGCGTCAGCGCGGCGGATATGCACGCGGCCATCTCCGGCTTCTTCCTCTCCGCGCCGCGCGCGCTTACGCCGCGCAACGCCCGCAACTACCTGCACGATCTGCCTCAGGACGTGGACGTTGTGCGCGTCGATATTGTTGAGCGCAAGGTCAAGCATCCTCACCTCTATCGCGTGGAGGCGGCCTGAGATGAACACACATTCAACCACGAACGCTGCTCTTGAATTGCTGCCCCGGCTATGCGGCGCAGACATTGAGCTGGGTAATTTCATCGTTGGCGACGAGCGCGCCGGAGGCACTGGCTATGAGGCTTCGCGCGCCTTGCTGGCGGAGATCGATGGCTTGCCTCTTCGTCATGCTGGATACGTCAACAACTGGTGGACTGCGCCCAGTCCGGCTCCTCGCGCCGCATACAGCCTTCCGTCTGGCAGTGGCGCAACGGCCGGCGCCTGGGCTTACAATCCGCAGGACGTAAGCCGCCGCTTTCTGTTGAGCAACGGAGGATGCGCGTACATCGACCTCGATCATGTAGAGCTTTGCCTGCCGGAAGTCATCGATGCCTTCGATCATGTCGCCGCCTGGCACGGCATGCTCCGCATGATGAAGACTGCTCTTGACAGCGCCAACCAAAAACGGCCGTCCAACCGTAAGATTCAGGTGCTGGTCAACAACAGCGATGGCCAGGGCAACTCCTACGGAAGCCATCTGAATTTTATGATTTCCCGGCGCGCCTTCGACAATATTTTTTGGCGCAAGGCGCATTATCTTCAGTTTCTCGCTTCATTTCAAATCTCCAGCATTCTTCTCACCGGGCAAGGCAAGGTGGGAGCGGAGAATGGCCGGCCCGCGACGCCTTACCAGATCAGCCAGCGCGCCGATTTCTTCGAAACTATGCAAGGGCCGCAGACCACATTCAACCGGCCCATCGTCAATGCGCGCGACGAATCGCTTTGCGGACGAAGCACCATGAACGATCCATCAGCGCCCACGCGCCTTCACGTCATTTTTTTCGATAGCGCGCTGGCGCACGGATCGGCGCTCTTCCGGGTCGGTCCCATGCAACTTATCCTGACTCTGCTGGAACTTGGGCTGGTCAACTCGCGACTGATTCTCGACGATCCGCTTGCCGCGCTCTACAACTACAGCCGCGATCCGGCATTGCAAGCGAGCGCCGAACTGATCAATGGAGAGCAACTCACTCTTATTGAGCTGCAAAGCGCCTATCTTGAAGAGGCAAAGCGCTACGCGGCTCAAGGTGTCTTCGAAGGTGTAGTGCCACACTACGAACAGATCCTTGCGTTGTGGGAAGACGCCGTCAACAGTTTTGCTAAACAGGATTTTATGGCGGCGGCGCGCCGCGGCATCGACTGGGTACTGAAGTTGATGGCCATTGAGAGGTCCATGGATCAGCAGGCCGGCCTGGACTGGAGCTCGCCTGAGATCAAGGTCATCGATCATCTGTACTCAAGCCTGGACAACGACGGCTTGTATTGGGCTTACGAGTCCGGCGGCTTCACCGAGCCGCTGGTTACGCCGCAGCGCATTGCGCATTTCGCGGTCAACCCCCCGCAGGATACGCGTGCCTGGACCCGCGCGATGCTGCTGCGCCGCGCCGCGCCCGACAGTGTCTTCAGCGTCGATTGGGACACATTCACCTTCAGGCTGCGCGGCAAACACAACTGGCCGTCCTATCGCACTTTTGATTTGTCGAATCCGCTTGGGTACACGCAGGCCGAGGCCCAGCACATCTTCGAAAGCACCGACGATTTTGCACAACTGCTGGATGCGTTGGAATCGGATTCAACGGAACGAACACTCACCGCGGATGCTTTTTGCCGCAGTCTAAACAACGAGGAGAAAACAAAATGAGATTTCTTCAGAGATTCAACGACAATCAACAACCACAAGGCAGTAGCGACGGCGATCCGGGATCGGACGGCCTGTTGCTGCAACTGCGCTCCGAGGGCGATAGCCTGCTGGCCGCGGGCGACGAAGCGATTCGCCGCGCGCTGGCCGGCAGCAACTCCGAGGCGTTCCTGCGCACCAGCAGGCAGCAAGGCGGCGAATAGGATCAGGGACGAGGAACACCGATGACGCTGGAATCCAATCTCGATCCCGCTCTGGCCGCAAAGCTGAAGCGAATGCATCTGCGGCTGGAGCTGCCCGATCAGGATACGCTTGCCCTTAAGCGGGTTCCCGCGAACCAAAGCCGCTTTAACAAGGCTCGCACCAATCTGCTGATCAAGCGCTCCACCGAGGGAATGCCTTGCGTGGTTTGCGTCGATGAAGATCTCGAGTACCGGGGAACGGACCAGACGCTGACCCAGGCCTTTGCCTCCGCTCCCACGCAGCAGGGCTGGCGCATCCTGGCCTTCAGCGGAACGCTGCACGGCGATCTGGCCGCGGCGCTGGAATACGCGCTCGACATTCTGGATTCCGAGGAGCAGCCCGGCAAGCAAGCCGCCGTGCCCGCTGCTTCAGGCAAGACCAGAATGCTTGAGGCATGGTCGGACAATCTCACGCGCATGATCGCCGGCAATCCAGCCGCCGCAACTTTCTTTCGCGACGAAGAGATGGAACAGGTTGCGGCATGCACGCTCAGTTGGCAAGGGCGCATGCCGCTTGTTCTCGGCGATGCGGGCACCGGCAAGAGCAATCTGCTGCAAGGCGTGGCGCGCTTGCTGGCGCAACGCGGGCGTGAAATTCTTGCGGTGAATATGGGCGCGGTGATGGCCGGTACTCTCTTCGAAAGCGAGCGCGAAGCCTTGCTCAGGGATCTGCTGCGCGAGGCGCATGAACTCGATTCCGTGCTGGCGATGGAGCAGGCCGAGTGGGCGGTGATGGGCGTGCCGCGCAGCCTGGTGCTGCTGCGCGAAGCGCTGGATCATGGAGTCCGAATGATTGCGACCACCGCGCCCGAGCACGCCAGCCGATTCAATGCGCATCCTCTCGCATCACGGATCGAAGCCGTACGCCTCAAGGAACTCTGCCCGAGCGACACGCGCCGCATCCTGGAGCTACTGCGGCCCTCCATCGCCGGACATCATCGCGTGGAGATCGCCGCGGACGTTGAGCATGAGGCCGTGGAGCGCGCGCGCCCGATGGAAGGCGCGCTGCCCGGCAAGGCCGTCAAGCTGCTCGATGCGGCTGCCGCTCGCGCCAGCCTCTCTGGATGCAGCGTGGTCTCCTTGATGGACATCTACATCGCCGCATCCAGAATGCCGGAAGAGAAATCTTAGCATGAGATTGAATCAGGCCCATGCAAAACTCCATTAACTTACTGCCAGGTTGTGGAGAAGTCTTTCAAACGAACGCTGGAGCTGTGCTTGAGCGCAAGTCTGTAACCTTTTTGCCTGTGCGACTGGATCAAGTTGCTATCATAGTGCGCCTTGCTCAGCGCCATTCGCAGCAGATGAACCAGATTGTTCACATAGCAGGCGCGAAGCTGCTTGCCCGTCGCGTCGTTGAGGAACTTGTTGATCTCCGCTCTTGACCTCCAGCCGACCAGCTCATCGTTGCCGCCGCGCTCCTTGTCGGCCGAGGCCAAAAAACGGAATACCTCTGCCAGCCGCGGCCCCAAAGAGAACTTCTCTCCGCCGTCGATGGCGACCTCGACGGAGCCGTTGGCGCGCGTCCGAATATCCAGGTTGTACGCAATCTGATCATCGCCTGATGGGGGCGGCCCGCCGGAACCTACATTGCGAGCCCCCTCCATCACTGCCAGTTCCCGCTCGATCTCCGCCACTTTGTCGGTGAGCGCGTCAAGGATGCCTAGCACCAGCCGCAACTTGCGCCTTAACTCCCGTATTGAAGCGCCAATATTGATTCTCGGCAACGGCATTAGCAATTCACTTCCCATGGATGCACACTCCTATCGAACAACGCAAGCGGCACGATGCAGAACCGGAGGTTGTCCTAATAGGGAGAAGCTATTTAGAAGATTAGAGATTGTTTATACGTTAAGTGTTTGTATATAAATAAGTTGCATCGCTCCATCGACAAAAATGGCGAGTTATAGAGTTGAATTATCAGAACAATTAAAAGGAATAGGTTGAGTTATTGAGCGAAAAACGCGCAGCCGGCGCTCGCAGGCCTGCCGCCTGGCTCCAAGAGGAGCCCAATCATGCGCGAGTGCCCATGATTTCGCGCAGCTTCTGCAGCTCCGCAAAGAGTTGGGCGACTGCCTGTTGAATCTCCAGCCGCAGAGATTGTTCCCAGAAGCGAGAAAGCACGCTTGTATTGTTTTTGGGTAGAGCCAGCAATTGTCCAAGGCTCTCCTCCACGCGCGCCACATCCTGACAGGTTTCCTGGCTGCCGAAGTACAGACGGTCGCGCATCAATGCCCGCATCTCCGAGCGCAACCGCATCAGCGACTCCCGCGCCGCAGCGTTCAATGGAAGCCCGCCGGCGAGCGGCTTCAACTCCTGTTCGCAGGCATGAATCGCATCATCGGCGCGGCGAATCTTGCGCAGGCACTCCACCTGCAACAGTCCCGGCTCGCTGGCGTCGGGCTCGCGCTGGCTATACCCCGCCGCCAGGCCGAAGTGCTGGAAGACAGCGTTCAGTTGTTCGCGCGTAGGCGCGCTCGCGCCAAACAGGTTGTATAGCGAACTGAGCACCGACCGCAGTTCGCGCACGTTTCCCGGCCAGCGATGGCGGCACAGATCGTCCAGAATCTCCTGGGGCAGCCTGGCGTACGAATCGGTAATCTCCGCCCAAAGCTTCTGGGCAATCACTTCCACATTCCGGGGGTCGTCGCGAAGGTCCGGAGTATAGATCAAGAACTGCCGCAGCAGGTAATATAGCTCCGCGCTGAACCTGCCGTTTTGCACCATGCCAAAAAGACCGCGATTGGTGGCGGCAATCACCCGCGCGGAAACCGGGATATTCGACGACGCGCCCACGCGCCGGATGAACCCTTCCTTCAGTGTGTGCAAAATCTTTGCCTGGTGATCCAATCGCAGTTCGCCAATCTCATCCAGAAAGAGCGTGCCCGCGCCCGTCGATTCCCATAGGCCGGCCTTCCCTTTCAGGAGCCCGCCGGCAACTGCGCCCGCGGCGTAACCGAAGAGCTCCTGCTCAAGCAGTTCGCTCGGAATTGCCGCGCAGTTGACCTCGATAAACGGCTTGTCCTTCTCTCCCAGCTCATGAATCGCCCGCGCCACCACGCTTTTTCCCGTGCCGGCCTCCCCCAGGATCAGCACAGGATCGCCGCACTTCGCCGCGCGCAGAATCAGTTGCCGCACCTCGTGGTAAGCCTCGGATTCTCCCCAGAAAAATCGGCTGAGCTGCGCCTCGCCCGGCAATGGCGTGATCAATGCCGCAAGGCCGTTCGCGCGGGGAGCAAGCTGCATGGCAGCATCCTCCGTGAGCGCGCCGCGCCAAAGCTCATGAAAGATCTCTCCGCTCACACCCAGAAGATAAATACCCGGCTCGCCGGTCTCCTCGGCATTCTTGAGAAGACTTTCAACGGCCTGTCTCAGCCGCCCCGCTGTTGTGACATTCGCATCGATAAAAGGAATCCGCCCGCCCTGCCCCAGCAAATACTCCGACAGGCCCTTGTGCTCATCTTTCTTGCGGCGGTCCTTGTAGACCGCCTCGCACTCGGCAAATAACTTCAGCTCCGCAACCCGCACCACGACCGCGCTAGGCAGACGGCCCGTTCCCACAGCCTCTTGCAGCGCCGCCGGCGAATCAATCTCAATCCGGACTGGCAACCTCTCACGGTAAAACAATGCGCCTTGAATCGGCATGGCGGGGCAACCTCGCTGAATTGGAATTGCCATTAGCTTATCAGCCCATGCTAAGCGATAGAGAAGAATTTGGAGTATCTGCCGCAAATTCTTCCGGCGATCATGCAATCAAACGATTGATTATAAACGTCCTCTATCGAAGCAAGGATCGTGCTATCATCATGTATGGCCGCGACGCTATCCATCCCGCTGAGCGAATATCTGGATTCCAGCTACAGGCCTGACCGTGAGTACTTGGACGGTGAGATACGGGAGCGTAACGTGGGCAAATGGGAGCACGCAAGAGTGCAGTGGTTGCTGGCCGCCTGGTTCAGTAATCATGAGAGGGAATGGGGAATCACCGGCAGCACGGAACAACGAGTGCAAGTCTCCGCCAGCCGGGTTCGCGTGCCCGATCTTGTCGTACTCACCGCGGGTTCGCAACCCGACATACTCACCGAACCGCCCTTGCTCATCATCGAAATCCTTTCGCCGGACGACAGCTACTCCGATACCCAGGAGCGGGCACAGGATTACCGCGCCATGGGAGTGGAAACAGTTTGGATCGTCGATCCCAAGACCCGTACCGGCCGTATGTGCCTTGGCGCGGAATGGATTGAAGCCGAGAAGCTCGAAGTCAAAGGAACGCCGCTCTACGTCGAGTTGCCCGGCATCTTCAGCCGGTTGGCATCTGCCTGAGGACGCGAGTCTAATGCACTCCCAGGTCTCGTCCGCGTGACCTGAACGCCCTGCTAAAATGCAAAAGGATAGTCCTTCTCTCGCGTCTTGAAATTGCGAATGAGTTCTCCGATCTGCTCCTTGAATGGCCCGGTCGTGACGTCCAACCACTGGATGTTGCAGAGTTCCAGAGGCAATGTATTACTCGCGATCTTTCCTTCGACAGACGCAACAGCCGTAGCAACGTAACCTCCGTGCGCAAGAATCATCATGTTGCCGCGAACTCGATCAGCTCCGTCGCGGCGCTGCGCCACTCGACAAATTCCTCGAGGTTCGGCAACGCGCTCTCGTCGCTGAGCGCCTCGCAGAGCGCCTTCAGGAAGAGGTAATTCGCCTCGCCAAGTCGCGGGCGAAGTGGATCGATCATCGGACGGATCGTCCAGTCCAGGTGAGCCGAAGATGCACTGAGCGCCTCTCTGATCTGCCGGACGATCGGCGTGATATCGGCCCTGTCGAAGATTGCGAAGATGCATTGGAAGAAGAGAATGCGCGGAACCACATAGTTCGCCGCCTCTGCGCGAATGGCCCATGCCTGGCGGATTTGTTCGCGCGCCTCCGCCTCCCGATTCGTCATCAGCAGCACGCGAGCCATGTGACAGCGCGTGCTGGGCAGCATGAATCCCTCTTCGAGCAGCCCGATCAGCAGCTCTTCCGCGCCCGCATAATCGCCGCTCAGGATGCGATCCGCCGCGTCCTGCCTGCGCGAATACGGATCGTTGCTGTTGATGAGCCCTAACTCCACTTGTTCATCGATGTTTTCCCGGCGATTCATCGAGCTCCAGGATTCCTCGCGGGTGAAGGGATCGGAGAGGTCCAGCACCTGCCCTCCACCGTAATCGACAATGCTCTGCCAGTCGCATTGCGCATTGCCGCCGGCCAGGCGCTTGATCACTTGCCCGCGAATGCGCGCACGGCCCACGGCGGGCGGTTCCTTCATCGCGTGTTCGATGTTGTCCACTCCGCTGACCCGGTGACGCAGAACGCCCGCCAGGTCGAGCGTCTCGAAGATCCCCTTGGGACCAAGCTGCCCGAAGCGCGTGTCGATTTCGAAGAACTTCTGCCGGCTGCTGAGCACCTTCCGCAGGTCTTCCGGCTTGTAACCGCGGGACTGAAGGATTGGCTCGACAAAGGCAAGATCCTTGGGAATCCGCCGATGCGGCCGGATCGCAAGCTCCAGCGGAATCTCTCGTGCGCGGCCGGTGCGCGTGGCCAGCGCAGCAACCATCTGGTAAATCAGATCGTTCCAGTAGGGCAGATTCTCCCAGCGAATGCCCAGGCTGCGCGCGTGATCGGCATAGAGCGCGCGCTTGATCCCCCAGTCCAGTGTTTTGTCCACGGCCGCTGGCGCGTCTTCCAGCTGATCGAGCACCGCGCGCCAGCGGCGGCAAACCTCCGCGGCCCACGCCGGCATGAAGCTCGCGCTTACGTAAGCCTCGGCCATCTCCAGATAGCTGCGCTGGATGTCAATGGCCGTCATGAGCCTTCCGTCCGTCATTCTCAGCGGACGCTTGCAGGTCGTGTCAGCGGCAATCTTCCGCATCGACTCCAGCGGATCGGCCAACTGCACCGCGCTGCCGGGAGCGAGTCCCGCGTCAGCCATCGCGACAATCAATGCGGTTGCGCCGATCTTCAGGAAGGTCGCGGTCTCCGAGCAGAGGCTCTCTCCGCAGAGCACATGCAGGCGGCTGTATCCCGAGCACAGCGGCTCCGACTTGGTGTGCCAGATGCCGCGCTCGCTGGTCGAGCTTCTGGAGACCACCAGCTCCAGATGCGCCACGCGCGGCGAGAGCGTGAACTCCAGCCCCCTGGAGAGAGGATTGAAGCCGCCCGCCCCGGTATAAATCAGTCGCGTAACCAGATGAGGAACGATCTGCGGCTGCAGCGCGTCCAGAGCGATGCGATGCAGATAGCTCTCGTGGCAGCCCCAGGTCGCCTGCGTGCCGCTGTAATCCACATTGTTGCGGAAGCAGAGAATCTCCGTTCCCGGCGCGCTTGAGAATTCCACAGCCGCGGCCAGGCCGGCAAGCGTTCGATGACCGGCCAGAATGTAGCGCACCGCATCCCACGGGTTCGCGCACTCCGGCGTGCAGATCTCCGGATGAAGGCCGCAATCTACATAAAAGCGCGCGCCGTTTTCCAGAAAAACGCCGCCGGAGGAGTGCAGGTCGGGCAAGTTCACCAGCCGCTCGCGGGCCAGCTCGATCAGACTGCGCAGAATCCCTTCGCGGCTCACGCTGCCGCCGGGCGAGACGCCGGCAACGGCATACTCGGTTTCCACTCCAAACATCAGCTCTGCCATAGGAAGACCTCACTATGGCCTACATCGTTTCAGAGTTGCGGACGCCATGAGCAATCACATCGCGGATAGGATCATCCCTGCCAGATAAGACTCCTAGAATGAGTGAGATAGACCAGATCATCGTCCATTGCGAACACCGCCGGTCACGTGAGCGGAGCTACGCGCCTGTTCAATCACTGGAAGAGCTCCGGGGCCAGCTCGCGCAGCGTGGCCCGGATTTGATCCCGGCTGCGTCCCATCTCTTCGAGCAGACTAGCGTAATTGTTAATTACTGGTTGCAGATACGGATGCTGGTGGCCGGTGGCGCGGGTGAAGTTGAGAAATATCTGCACAACCCGCCGCATCAGCGGCTCGGCCTCAGCCAGACGGTTGGTAGTTTTGAGCAATTGCGCGAGGTTGTTGAGGTCTCTGGCGACATCGGGATGGTCGGGGCCATAACTCCGCTCGCCGATCTCCAGCGCGCGGCGATAGAGTGGCTCGGCCTCGGTCAGCCGGTTGGTGGCCTGGAGCAAGGTCGCGAGGTTGTTGTGTGCTGTAGCAACGTTTGGATGATTCTCCCCCAAACTCTTCTCGAGAATTGATACCACGCGCCGCATCAACGACTCGGCCTCGGGCAGTCGGTTCGTGGCTTTGAGCAATAGCGCCAGGTTGTTAAGATCTCTGGCAACTTCAGGGTGGTCCGGTCCGTAACTTTGCTCGTCGATAGCCAGTGCGCGGCGCATCAGCGGCTCGGCCTCAGCCAGCCGGTTGGTGGCTTGGAGCAAGATCGCGAGGTTGTTGAGAACTCTGGCGACATTGGGATGGTCCGGGCCGAAACTCCGTTCGTCGATGGCCAATGCGCGGCGCATCAACGGCTCGGCCTCGCCCAGACGGTTGGTGGCCCGGAGCAATTGCGCCAGGTTGTTGAGGCAGGAGGCGACATCGGGGTGGTCCGGGCCGAAACTTTGCTCGTCAATGGCCAGCGCGCGGCGCATCAGTGGCTCGGCCTCGGCCAGCCGGTTGGTAGCCTGGAGCAACGCCGCGAGGTTGTTGAGGCAGATGGCGACATTGGGGTGGTCCGGGCCGTAACTCCGCTCGTTGATCTCCAATGCGCGGCGCATCAACGGCTCACACTGGCTCCACTCGGCCAGTGCGTCCCAGCGCTGGCCTGCCTGATTCATCAGCCACCCGGCCCACGGATGGTTCCTCTCATTCCACAGGTTGGCCAGTGCGGTCAGTGGTTCGAGTTCCCAGCGGGCTGGTGTCCATTCCGTGGTCTTTTCTAAAACGGCATCGCGATCCCGGATCAACACATCCACCGCCTGCTGATGCGCGGCGCGCTCCGGCTCCGGGCAATCGCGTATCACCAGTTGCTGCACCAGCCGGTGAACGCGCACTACGCGCGGCTGGCCGTCTTCATCCATAACATCAGTGGCCTGCATGAGGCGTTGGCTGAGCAAGCCGCGCAGCAGGCTCTTCCACGGGTCGGGGTAGCCCGGCTCGGCGTCGTGCTCCATCTCCGGGAAACTCTGGGCCACCAGCGCGCGCAGCCACGGCAGCGCCACCTGGTCAGGCGGCAGCAGCGCGGCAAACTCCAGCGCCAGCTTCTCCGCCGCGCCCAGCCGTTCCAGCGTTGGCCGGAGAGTCGCGCTGAGGCTCTTTTCGCCGTGCAAGACCGTCTCGTTGCTTTGGCCGGCAGCCTTGTCGAGACCTTCCAGTCCTTCCTTTCGCAACCGCGCCAGAAAGCCCGCACAAGTTACGTCGTTGGCGTACTGGCCGAGATAGACGGCGGCGGATTCTACCGCCAGCGTGAAGCAACCCAGCAGCCTCACAATCTCCCGCGCCGCCTCCCGCTCCGCGTCGCTCTGGAAGGCTCCATCGCGCTGGTAGCTCTCGATCAGCGCCAGAGCATCCTCCGGGGGCAGCTCGTCCACAGCCAAAAACGAGCGGTCTTTATGCGCGCCGTAGAGTTCGTTCTCGCCCAGCCGCGTGGTGGCCAGGATGTGCAGCCAGTCGCCTGCGTCCAGTCGCGCCACCATCGCCGGATCGAGCAGCGCGGGCCGGTCCACGTTATCCAGCAGCAGCAGGCAGCGATGCGGCTCATGCGCCTCGGCCAGCTTCTTCAGCTCGCGCCGCGTGCGCTCCAACGCGAGGTCTGGGTTCTTCTTCTCATCCTCGGTAAACACGAAGCCCATGGGCGTGGCCAGCTCACTGAGCGCCAGCCGCAGGTCGTCCTTGCCCGCGCAGCGTACCTGCCAGCGCCCGCCGCCGTACTCGTCGGCAAAGGCGTGGGCGTACTCGATGGCCAGCGCGGTTTTACCGAGGCCGCCGACACCATTGACAGCCGTGACCACACCGATGTTGCCCGGCTTGACGAAGTTCTCGCGCATCTTCCGCAAGATTGCCTGGCGGCCGATGAAGTGCGGGTTGTGCGCGTCCACGTTGCCCAGGCTGCGCTCGGCGCGTTCTCCGCGCAGGATGGTGTCGGCGATCTGCTGGTTGAGCTTGGCCATGCGCTCGCGGACGGCGGCCTCGCGCAGCGCCTCCTCGCCTTCCTGATCCCAGGGACGCAGATCGAAGTTCTGCCGCCGCCGCAGTTCGGCTACCCACGCCGCGCAGCGCCGGTCGAAGTCGCGATCCTCCCAGCCCGGAACCTGGACATAATAGATGGGCGCAACGCCGTTGAAGCCGTGCAGGTGGCCGATCTCATATTTCAAGTACTCCACCATCTCCCACTGGCAATACTCGCTCTCAAGGTATGTGGGCGAGAGGCAGGCCAGCAGCAGGCGCGACTCGCGCAACCCTTGCAGGATGCGCTGCCGCCAGTCCTGCATCCCGTGAATCTCGTCCCGGTCGAAGAAAGGCACAAGATCGCGCTTGGCGAAGGGAAAGAAGTCCTGCTTGATGCGATCCACCAGTTGCGTGATGCGCCCCTGCTGATTGTCGTGGCGGGAGTAGCTGAGGAACAGGTCGTATTTCATGCCGGCTTTCTCCTTAATCTGTCCGCGATCCCTGTGGCCGACGGCGGCGCGGCCCGCCCCCAGCTGAATCGAGTGCGCAACCCTGGAGTGGAGAATCCCAACCAGTCTATCGCCCGCCTATGCGAGAGGACAAGGACAATCGCCGCTCTGATTACGATCCCAGCCGCGAAGATTGTACTGTTGCTCTGCGGGTTTTGCGTAGTAGACTGATTCTTCAAATTCCAGGCCACTGGTTTTGGTTGCAAAACCAGAGGAGAGCGGAGAAGAGCATGATTCTGGTCACGGGTGATGTGGTTCTCGATCACAATGTGTACGAAGGCGGCAGGCTGGAGCCTGACGATCCCAGCGGCAATGGCTCCTACTACCGGCCGATACCCGGCGGCGCCATGCTGATCCACGGGCTGTTGAGTGCTCTCGACCCCCGCTGCGTGCGTTTCGGGATTGGGCAAACAACGGTGGAGCAGTTGCAGCCCTGGCCCAGCCAGTTCCATGCCCAGGCGCTGTGGCACGCGGTGGACAACCTGAAAAAGGAGACCGGCCGGCATTGGGCGCTGGAGCGGTATCTCGGCTACGGCGGGAACCAGGGCGGAAACTATCCCGGCAAGCCCGCGCCTGACCTCAACGAAACCACGCCGCGGATTCTCGTTCTCGACGATGGCGGCCTGGGATTTCGGGATACCGAGAGTTGCTGGCCGGCCGTACTGAAGGGCGAGCGTCCGGAGGGGCTGGAGTGGGTGATTCTGAAGATGTCGCGTCCGCTGGCCCAGGGCAAACTGTGGAAGAGCCTGATGGGCGAATCGTGGCGCAAGAGATTGATCGTGATCGTCAGCGCCGATCAGTTGCGCAGCGAAGGCTTGCGCGTGGCCGGAGGGCTCTCCTGGGAAAGCTCCGTGGACGACATCGTCGAAGAGTTGGAATCGAACCGAGGGTTGCGCGATCTGGAGCTATGCCGCCATCTGATTGTCACCCTGCGCAGCGACGCCGCACTCTGGCTCGATCAGACAGCCGGTGAAGAAGAGGCGCACTGCAAGCTGGTCTTCGATAGAAAGTTCTGTGAAGGGGAGTGGCAAGAGAAAAACAAGGCATGTAAGGCGTATGGGTTTCAATCCACCATTACCGCATCGGTGGCCTGGGAGTTACTGCAAGCCATCCGGGCGAAAGAAGCTCCCGAGGGCAAGGACAAGCCTGCCATCGACCAGGCCGACTTGACCGCGGGACTTGCGGCAGGCACTTCCACCAAGCGTTTTCTATTGGAATATGGGCATGGGCCGGCCAAAGAGCCTCCCGCTTTTCCTTTCGCGCAGGCCGCCGATTTTCTGAAGAAGAAAATCGAGAATCTCAGCACGGACGCGGAATTTGCCTTTACCAGCGCCGAAGTGCGCTGCAGAAAAGGAAGATGCTACAAGGGCGGCCTTACGCTGAATAAAGGCGATTGGACGATTCTTGGGCTGGTCTCGCCCTGGCATATCAAAAACTCCACCAAGGTGTCTCTGGAGCCCGCGCGCCGGGTGGCGCGGCTTGGCCCCGACAAACTCCCCGGAGTTCCCTGCGCCACCTTTGGGTATCTGCAAACCTTTGACCGGCGGGAGATCGATTCGCTGCGCACCGTCCGTCAACTTATGCTCATGTACAGCGAAGTGCCGGTTCGCAAGCAGCCTCTTTGCCTGGGCGTCTTCGGCGCGCCGGGCGCAGGAAAATCCTTCGGCCTGAAACAAATCGCCACCGGCGTCTTTGGACCGAAGACTCCGATCCTGGAGTTCAACCTCTCGCAATTCAATGGCGTCGAGGACTTGATTGGAGCCTTTCATCAGGTCAGGGACAAAGTTCTCTCCGGCGACACGCCCGTCATCTTCTGGGACGAGTTTGATTCCGACAAGTTTGAATGGCTGAAGCACTTTCTCGCGCCGATGCAGGACGGAGCCTTTCAGCAGGGCCAGGCCACGCACTTCCTCGGCAAGTCCGTCTTCATCTTTGCCGGGGGCACAAGTTATACTTTCGACCACTTCAGGGCCAACATCGATGATAAAGATCTTAAGATCCAGGAAGATTTCAGGCTCAAGAAAGGCCCTGACTTTATCAGCCGCCTCTCCGGGTATCTCGACATCGTCGGCCCAAATCCGCGTGAGGTTCAACCGGGAATGCTGCCCGACCGGGAGTATCCCGTGCGCCGCGCGATGCTGATCCGCTCCTCGCTGGAGCTGGGCGATAAGCCGCTGCAAATCGAACGGGGCCTGCTCAGCGCGCTGCTATCTGTCGGCCGCTATCGCAACGGCGCGCGCTCGCTGAACAAACTGGTCACCTATATCAAGGAACGCGGCGGAATGCCCTTGCGCCGCGCCTTCCTTCCGCCCGACGAGATTCTTGCGCTGCACGTGGAAAATGTGAAGGAGTTTCATGAGATCACGCAAAAATACGCGGAGTTTTTCGCGCAGGCCGATGTGCTCGGTCCCATCCTCCACCAGGATTACCTGGAATCGCTGAAAGAGTTTTCAGAGGAGGAAAGGGCGAAGAAACCGAATAATATGCCGTGGGATAAACTCCCGATGGATGTCAAGGAATCGAATTACGCGGCTGCGTTAAGAATTCCGGAGATTCTTGAATTGGCCGGCCTCGCCCTGGCGGAAGGAACAGACACCTCACACGAGGTATGCGAGACGATCGAGAAGAATATTGAGATGATGGCCGTGGCCGAGCACGGCGGCTGGGAGGAGCAGAAGCGGATCTACGGCTGGACCTACTCCGCGCACCGCAATGATGCCGCACTGCGCCACAATTGCCTGGTTCCCTTCGACAGGCTTCCTCCTAATAACCGGGGGCTTGACCGCAATACGATCAGAAAATACCCGAAGTATGCGAAGGCCGCCGGCTACCAAATCGTGCAGGCGGCAAAGCCGGCAAATGCCTGAAGAACGACGTGAGCGGCTGAACAGGATGCGGAATTGGGTCTGTTTTCAGGCGAATCCTACGAAAAGAAACCCGCAGAGGCTATAGCAACGTTTTTTTGTTGCATTTACGGCACGACTGAACAGGCTGCGAAAAAACTCGTTCTGGTGGTAGGCCGGGGATTTATCCCCGGCATTAGCCAGTGGAATCAGCGGTGGCTTTAGCCACTGAGGTATGCTTTTCGGACTTTGAATTCGGAAACAGGCCTTTTCCGCAGCTTCTGAAGTCGTGCCCTGACACTTCTTGCAACCCCGAATGCGTTTTTCCAAAGCCTGTAAATCCAATTTGAATTGCTCAGTCTTCATCGGTGAAGGCTGAGCGCTTCAAACGCTCCGTCCCATACGCGCAGGATGGGGCGATTCCGCTCCCGCGCGTACTCGACAATCTCGCCAGTTCCCCCGCGGCCGCCGGTCGGCTCGCCATCCCAAACGGCGATGAGCAGGTCGCAATGATCCACCACATACCGGCCCGCCTGGGCGTAAGCATCGCGGCGAAGTTCTGCCTGGCCGCCCGCATCCTGCCGCTCATCCCGAATGAGGCGCGTGCGCAGAAGGACCGGCTTGGCGCATCGGCTGAGCAGCTCCGCAAACTCCGCGCGCGACTCCCCGGTGGCAAAGTCTTCGAGATAATCTTCCAGAGCCAGGGGAATCACCGCATTGAGACGCGCATCGGGAGATTCGAGCACGGCCCGCGCCACCACGCGATCCGCTCCTTCCGCCAGCGGACTCACCGCGCAATACGAGATCGGAGCCGTCCCTGCCTGCCGGCCGTCTTCGATCTTCTTCCGCAACCTAGCTGGGAACAGCTTCCCGGCCTCGGCGTCGATGGCCCTCTTCACCAGCGCCTCCACCGCCGCCGGATCGTCTAGCCTGCGATGGCCGGTTACGCCGATGCGAATGCAGTGCAAATTCGCTTCAGATTGAGACATCGTTCTCCCATACTGGTAGTGTCATTATTCCTTATAACATCAGATGGTTGGCCACTTCTTCCACTGCGCCAGAACTGACTCCTGATTGAGCGCGCCTGCCTGCCCGCGCGGCAAAGCCGGCCGTGCTGTACACCCTGGCCCAGCTTCAATTACTATCGTCAACATCAACCGGGTTCTGCAATTCAAGAATAGGAAATACGGCTACCCCTCTACCACTTCACAGGTGCGACCATGTCCACGCCCAATCCCGCTCTCCCTTCTTCGCAGCTCCGCGACCGGGTCTTCGTCAGTTACAGCCACCTCGATGCGCAGTGGCTGGACAAGCTCCGCGATTATCTTCAGCCCGACATCCGCAACGGCCGCATCGACTACCGCGACGACCGCAACCTGGTTGCCGGCGATGACTGGTATCGGGAGATTGCCGGCTACATTGCCCACGCGCGCGTGGCTGTCTTGCTGGTCTCCCCCAACTTTCTCGCCTCCAGTTTCATCATGGAAAAGGAGCTTCCCCTCATTCTGGAAGCCAAGAGACAGGCGGAGGCCGAGGGTCAGGGGCTGACCATTCTCTGGGTTCCGTTGAGCGGAACTTACTATGGCCCCAATGCCGTGCCAGGCGCGGAGCGCGTAACCCGCTTCCAGGCTGTTTGGGAGGCGAACCAGCCGCTGGACGCCTTTCCGGAGAAGAGCAGGGCAGAGCATCTGCTCGACCTGTGTAAGCAGATCAGCAGGCTGGTGAATCCGGCCCCCCACCCCAACAACCTTCCCTTCACGCCGCTGGGCAAGCTGTTGAAAGGCCGCGAAGGCGACCTCGCCCGGCTCGATGGGCAACTCCGCCTGCATGGCTCCTCGGCGATCGTCCAGCCCCAGGCGGTCAGCGGCCCGGGCGGCATCGGCAAGACGCGCCTGGCCGTCGAATACGCCCGCCGCCACGAGGGAGACTTCACGGCGCTGCTGTTTGTCTCCGCCGGCTCGCCCTCCGATCTCCACACAAATATGGCCCGGCTGAGCGCCTCCGACGGAGCGCTCGACCTGACCGAATATAAGTCGGCCTCGGAAGAAGAGCAATACGCCGCGGTCATTCTCTGGCTGCAACAGAACAAAGGCTGGCTGCTCATCCTGGACAACGTGGATACCAAGGAAGCCGTCGCCGCGGTGCAGAAACTCGTGGCCAAACTGACTGGAGGCCATGTCCTTGTCACTTCGCGCATCACGATGTGGGGCGGAGGCATTCCCAGGTTTCCGCTCGATGTGCTTTCTCCCGATGCCGCCGTCGAGCTTCTGCTTGAAAAGGCCAACAGCCTGCCGCGCACGCCGCGCCCGGACGACGCGGAGCAAGCCCGCCTGCTCGCCGAACAGTTGGGCTATCTGCCCCTGGCCCTCACTCATGCCGCGGCTTATGTCGGCGAATCGGACCTGGCCTTTGACGACTATATGAGGGAGTTCGACGATGCCCTCCAATTTCACGAGGAAGAGGTGATCGAATACGATCCCGAATATGCCCTCGATCCGGCTGCGGTCAAGATTCTCAAAACCGTCGCCACCACTTACTTCATGTCGATCGATCGGCTTGGCCCGGTGGAAAAGGCCATCCTGCGCGCCGCCAGTTTTCTTGCTCCCGCTCCCATTCCTATCGCCATGTTTGCGGAGAGCCCCGATGAAATGAAGGCCCTGGTGGAGCTTTGGTGCGAAGAGACCGCAGAGCCAGGTGACAGCAAACCGGTGCGCGATGCCGTCAAGGAACTGGTCCGCTATTCATTGATAGAACGGAATACGGATCTCTTCACGATTCACCGCATGGAGCGGCTGGTACTGCGCGCCAAGGTGAGCAAGGACCGCGCGCCCAATTGGATTGAAGCCACCCGCGCGGCATTGATTCACTACGCCCCCGACGAAACGGCGGAGAATCCCAGCACCTGGCCGGTCTGGGATCTGCTGCGCCCTCACGCCGAAGCTCTCGTGAATTTGGCCAAAGCTGACAATCGAGTCAAGCCAAATCTCGACCTGCTGAACGCTTTGGGAAATCTTTACTACGGAAAAGGACTTTACGCTCAGAATCGGCTTATCGATGAATTTGCGCTGGAAATAGCTCTGCAAACACACGGGGATGCTAGCTCGGAATATGCGGACCGGTTAATGAATTATGGGGAAACCCTCCGCGTTCTGGGAGAGTATTCCAAGGCTGAAGCGGCCTTCAGAAGCGCTCTGGCGATTCGAGAGATACAGAATGGGCCTTCGAGCAAACCGGTAGCCGAGAGCCTGAATTATGTAGCAATTTCGATTGGAAGGCAAGGGAGAGCCGGAGAGACCGAGGAGTTGCTTCGCAGGGCGCTCGCCATCTATGAGAAAGATCCGGATTCGAATAAGGGTGGGCTCTGCAAGGTTCTCAACAATCTCGGCAATGTCCTCATCGGAAAGGGATCCCTGGATCAAGCGGAGGCATATTGCACAAGATCCCATTCGCTTTATGAAGAAACTTATGGAAGCGATCATCCGTTGACGCTGATCGGAGCTAGTAATCTGGCAGGCATCTATCAAAGAAAGAAAGATTACGCAACGGCGGAGTCCATGTACCGCAGATTGCTGGAAGCGACGGAACGCGTACTGGGACCGGAACATCCCAACACACTGGATCGGGCCAGCAATTTGGCCCATTTGCTACAGGAAAAGGGGGACAACGCGGCGGCGGAGTTATTACACCGGCGGGTGCTGGAGGCAAGAGAGCGGGTGCTTGGACTTGAGCACCCGGATACCCTCGCGAGTATGGAAATACTTGCCGATCTGTTGAAAGCCAAGGGGGATTTGGCCGGCGCAGAGCCTCTGTACAGCCGTCTGCTGGATGCGCGAGATCGCGTGCTGGGGCCGAATCATCCGGATACGCTCTCTGCCGTCAATAACCTGGCTAATCTGTTCCAGGCCAAAGGCGACACGGCCGCCGCTGAGCCGTTTTTCCGCCGGGCTCTGGAGGCAAAAAGAAATGATGGAAATACGGAGCAGCCAGAATTCGCCGTTGACTTGAACAATCACGCGCTTCTGCTTCGCAAACAGAAACGCTACGATGAGGCGGATGAATTCCTGCAACGCGCCATCGGCATCGATGATCGCGTCACTCCTCCAGACAGCCCGGTCCACGCTCACCGGCGCAATAATCTGGCAATCGTGTATATGCTCGCCAATCGGCTGGAGGAAGCCATGCGCCGGAACGCGGAGGCATGGACGCGCAAAGCCAGCCTGATCGATGTGACAACCGGCCGGATACTCTTTGCCCGCGTTGCTCTCTGCTGGCTGCAAAACGCCGATGCAAGCCTATATTCTGGCCAGTTGCGAACGCTTCTCTCCCAGCCTGACCTTCCCTGCATGGGCAACATCATACGGCAATGGGATGCGGCCGACATTCTCGATGAACTGCATTCCCGGCTTACGCCGGAACAGGCCGATTTCCTCGCAGCTCTCGTCGCGGCTCTCAATGAGCCGTCCAAGGCCGCCGATCTTGAACGCTTCGATCTCTGGCGTTCCGCAACGCCGCTGCCTCTGGATACTCCCTGGCCAGATGGCCTGTGATGGGAGAGCACGGCGGATTCCAGACGATCTCTGAATGCCCTGGGAAGGGTCTATGGCGGCGGGGATTGGATTATCGATAACCGCCGCTTGAACGCTTGTTTACGCGAGCGCTTACTTTCCCAGCAGCCTCACCACGTGGTTCACGATCATCAGATCCTCGGCCGGCGGAATCACACGCACGGTCACAGGCGAGTGCTCGCTGGAGATGACGGCTTCGCCGCGAACGTTGTTGCGCTGAGGATCGAGGACAATCCCCAGAGCGCTCAGCCCCGCGCAGATTTCGGCGCGCGCGGCAATGTCGTTTTCGCCGATGCCGCCGGTGAAGACCAGCATATCCAGCCCGTCCAACTCCGCCACATAGCTGCCAATCCACTTAGCGATCGTCCATGTGAATTTGGCTACTGCAAGTTTCGCTTTGGCGTTGCCTGACTGGATGGCCTCACGCAAATCGCGCATGTCGTTTGAGAGCTCGCTTACGCCTAGCAGGCCCGCCTTCTTGCTGGCCACCGATTCCAGTTTGTCGGCTGCCTCCGCGGCAGTGACGCCCGTCTCGGCAATCTTGCGCAGAATGAATAAGAGCACGCCGGGATCGATGTCCCCTGTTCGCGTGCCGCTGATGATGCCGCCGGTGGGCGTGAGGCCCATCGAAGTGTCCAGGCACTGGCCGTTGCGGATGGCGGTAATGGACGCGCCGTTGCCCAGGTGAGCGACGATCAGCTTCTTCGGCACGTGGGGCTGCAACTGATAGACGATGGATTCGTAGGAGATTCCATGCGCGCCGTAGCGGCGCACGCCCATCGCGGAATACTCCTCCGGGATGGGCATGTGCGTCACCACTTCGGGCATGGTGCGATGGAAGTACGAATCCAGGCAGACAAAGTTGGGCACGTCGGGAAACAGCCGCAGCGACTCGCGCATGATGTAGCAGGCGATGGGCGTGTGCAGCGGCGCAAAGGCGGTGTACAGCTCCATCTCGTCGATCAATTCAGGCGTGATGAGCTGATTCTCCTGCACCGTCGGGCCGCCGCAGACCATGCGATGGCCGATGGCCACAGGCGCGGGAAAATCGCCGGAGTGGAGCGCGTCGGCCACCAGCTTGAAGGCCACGGCGCGTGTGGGCAGCGCCGGCGTCTGATCGACAAGCTTGTTGCCTTCGGCGTCCTTGATCCAGAACTTGCCGAGATCGGTGCCGATGCCGTCCACCGCGCCCTCGTGGAGCTTGGCGCGCTGGCCGTCGCCGGCTTCATAAACGGAGAACTTGATGGAAGAAGAACCGCTGTTCAAAACCAATACGGGCAAAGAAGACATTCGTATAATCCTTTGAGGTTGGGGCTGAACGGGTCAGCGGAGTTAGCGTTGTTAGCCGCGTTTTGAGCGGTTCAGCGGTGTTAGAGAATTCAATCCTTCAGAGTTCATAGACGACATTGGCTATGCCACCTTACGCAGGGATCTCACGCTGCGCCAATCCGCGCCCGATCCACGCGAAAACAAAGAGCGTTACGCCTACGACCCAAGCGCCCAGACTGAATGACCCCGGAGCGTAATGCACAATCGCAACGCCACCCCCAACAAGAATCGCGCTCAGCGGAATAAACATACGCATGCCATACAAAAAAGTAAATGGCAGGTAATGCGCTCCCAGAATAATCATGAAAGCAGGGTAAAACAGATTCAGGTGAAACTCGGCAACAGGCACAAGCAGCAGCATACAGATTGGCAAAGTGAATGCAATCTGCATGGCAAGATGTCCCAATGGATTCCCGCTCTTCAAAGACGCAGGTCTGCCGCTTAAACGCAGAACCAGTTGAATGGCCGGAAAGATGAAAAACCCGCCGATCACCAACTCGAGGATCGCGGCCCGTGGAGTATCCCAGGTTGCAAGAGACGCCGACGCCAACCAGAGCGCTGATAATAAAAGTTGCCCCCAAAAGCCCCCAATAAAAACAGTTCGCATCTCTCTTTGAGCGTCTTCTACCAGCATCTTCGAGCCTCCCTGCTCATTGCGGACAGTTTGCGGTTTGATGTTGTTTCCCACCCTAGCCGCAACAGCAAGAACGCGGCGAGGATGGGGCGCCCAAGGTTTGTGGATTCCCCGTTCCGAAAATCGAGACCTGTGGCACCCGGTGTGTGGGATTCAAAAACCTTATTTCTGCGAGCCGAAGGCCTCTGGCCCCACCGCAGGTGGTGCCCAGCGCCAGTTGCGAATTTCCGGCAGATCGTCGCCGTTTTCCGCCACATACAGTTTATGCCGCTGGATGGCCTCGGAGTACCACTGCTCGGCCGCGTCGGCCTGACCGCGGAGCCGCGGCACACGCTTGATCGCGTCCAGCGCCAATTGGTAGCGGTCGATGTTGTTAAGCACGCACATATCGAAGGGTGTGGTCGTTGTGCCCTCTTCCTTGTAGCCGCGCACGTGAAGGTTATCGTGATTGTGCCGCCGGTAAGTGAGCCGGTGAAGCAGCCATGGGTAACCGTGGAAGGCAAAGACCGTCGGCGTCCTGGGCGGGAAGATGCGGTCGTAGTCCTCGTCCGACAGGCCATGCGGATGTTCTCCCGGCGGTTGCAGCGCCATCAGGTCCACCACGTTGACCACGCGAATTTTCAGGTCGGGCGCAAGCGTGCGCAGCAGAACCACGGCGGCCAGCGTCTCCAGCGTGGGCACGTCGCCTGAGCAGGCCATCACCACATCGGGCGAGCCCGCGTCGTTCGAAGCCCACGGCCAGATGCCCATCCCGGTGGTGCAGTGAGCAACGGCTTCGTCGATAGTCAGCCACTGCGGAGCGGGCTGCTTGCCGGCGACAATCAGGTTGATGTAATTCTTGCTGCGCAGGCAGTGATCGGCCACCGAGAGCAGCGTGTTCGCGTCCGGCGGCAGATAGACGCGCACCACTTCGGCCTTCTTGTTCATCAGGTGATCGATGAAGCCTGGATCCTGATGACTGAAGCCGTTATGGTCCTGCCGCCACACCAGCGAGCTCAAAAGATAATTCAGCGATGCGATCGGCTTGCGCCACGGAATATGCCGCGTCACCTTCAGCCACTTGGCGTGCTGGTTGGCCATCGAATCGATGATGTGAATGAAGGCTTCGTAGCAGGAAAAGAAGCCGTGTCGTCCGGTCAACAGATAGCCTTCAAGCCAGCCCTGGCAGCAATGCTCGCTAAGGATCTCCACCACCCGACCGGTCTGTGACAAATTCTCGTCCACCGGCAGCGTCTCTTCCATCCACTCCTTGCCGGTCCCGGTAATCACGTCCTGGAGGCGGTTGGAGGCCGTCTCATCCGGCCCGAAGACGCGGAAGTTCTTCTGCTCCTTGTTGGCCTCCATCACGCCGTGCAGCAGTTGCCCCAGAATGCGCGTCGATTCTACGTCCTTCGCTCCGCGGCCTTCAATCTTTACGGCGAAGTCGCGGAAGTTGGGCATCTTCAGGGCTGCGAGCAGCAGTCCGCCGTTGGCGTGCGCGTTCATTCCCATGCGCCGCCGCCCCTTGGGGGCAATCTCGGCCAGCTCCGCGCGGAATGCGCCCTTCTCGTCGAAGAGTTCCTCGGGCTTGTAGCTGCGCATCCAATCTTCCAGTAGGCGCATGTGCTCCGGTTTTTCGCGCAGTTCACTGAACGGAACCTGATGCGCGCGCCATGTGCCCTCCACAGGCTTGCCGTCCACGAACTTTGGCCCCGTCCAGCCCTTGGGCGTGCGCATAATCAGCATCGGCCACGCCGGCCGCTCCAGGGTTTCGCCCTTGGCCGCGGCCTCGCGGGCGGACTTTTGGATTGCGGCGATGCGGTCGAAGATCGTGTCGAAGACCGCCGCGGCCTGCTGATGCATCGTCAGCGGATCGTCGCCTTCCAGCGTGAACGGCTCGTAGCCGTAGCCGCGCATCAGGCTCTCCAGCTCGGCGTGCGGAATCCGCGCCAGCACCGTGGGGTTCGCGATCTTGTAGCCGTTCAGGTGCAGAATCGGCAGCACCGCGCCGTCGGTCGCCGGGTTGATGAACTTGTTCCCATGCCAGCTCGTCGCCAGCGGCCCGGTCTCGGCCTCGCCGTCGCCCACCACGCAAGCGACGATCAGGTTGGGATTGTCGAAGGCCGCCCCATACGCATGCACCAGCGAGTAGCCCAGCTCGCCGCCCTCGTGAATCGACCCCGGCGTCTCCGGCGCAACATGGCTGGGAATCCCATACGGCCAGCTGAATTGCCGGAAAAGCCGCTTGATTCCGTCGGTGTTCTGCTCGATATGCGGATAAATCTCGCTGTACGAGCCTTCCAGATAGGTGTTGGCCACAAGTGCGGGTCCGCCGTGCCCTGGACCGATGATGTACATCATGTTCAGGTCGCGCTCGCGGATCAGCCGGTTCCAGTGCACGTAAAGAAAATTCAGCCCCGGTGTGGTGCCCCAATGGCCCAGCAGGCGCGGCTTCACGTCGTCCAGCGTCAGCGGGCGCTCCAGCAGCGGGTTGTCTTTCAGGTAGATCTGGCCCACGGAGAGATAATTGGCGGCGCGCCAGTAGGCGTTCATCTTAGCCAGGAGTTCCGGGCTCAGGGGGCCGTTGCTTGTTGCTTCGTTCATGGTTCACCTCGCAAGGGAAAGACAGGGTAACATTCCAGCCTATCAGCCAAATGTTACAGCCTGGATGATTCGAGTCACAAGCGGGCCAGAACGGCAATTCATTCTAGAAATAGCGCTTCAATTTGAGGATTTGCGATTCATACCCGTACCACAGCGCGGAAGCCACCACGGTCGTAGCCGCCAGCCGCAGCGCCACCACCGCCAGAATGCCCGCCGCGCCATACCCATACATGCGCGCGTCAAACCAGCCGAAATACACGAAGACCATGATGTGCGTCATGTAGAGGCCGTAGCTGATGCGGCCATAGAAGGCCAGCGGCCCGCTCCTCAACAGTGCGCTGACCGGGTTGCGCGCGCCGGTCGAGGCAATCAATGCCAACGCCGCTCCGCCAAATCCCAGCGCCAGCGCCGTATCCAGCAGCGAAGTCCCCCCGGCCACCGTAGCGGCAGCCGCAATGCCCAGAACAAACGCGCCCAGGCCCATCCACAGCCAAACCCGCCGCGCCAGCGGCAGCGTATAAAGCCCCAGCGCCAGCAGGCTGCCGATCGCGATGCCGTCCAGCTTGATCAGCGTGTGCGAAGGCAGCCCCCACAGCCAGACCGGGTTCAAATGGCGCAGCAGCGGCGAGCAGATCAGCGCGACCAGCAAAACCCCCGCCAGCATCCACGGCCGCCGCAGCCAGCGCACCACCGGCGCCCAGAAAAAGTAATACTGCTCTTCCACCGCCAGCGCCCACGTCGGCCCCAGCGCCGCCGGCAGCGTCAGATGAAAGAGATTCTGCACACAGAAGAGGTAAGCCCACCACGGAGCGGCCTTGATGGCCTCCAGCGGATAGGGGCCGACGAACCAGTCCGATTGCGCATAGACCACCACCAGCACCAGCACATAAACCGGCCAGATGCGCAGCGCCCGCCGCGCATGGAAGTTGTGGAAGTAATGCGGCTTGTCGCGCGCGCTGAGCAGGTTCGAGGTAATCAGAAAGCCGGATAGCGCAAAGAAGAGAATGACCCCCGCCCATCCCCACTCCACCGCGCCGTGCAGGCGGGTCCGCTCCAGTTGCTTGTAGTCGCAGTGATAGAGCACCACCGCCAGAATCGCGAGACCCCTCAGGCCGTCGAGTTCCGGCAGATAAGTGGGCAGCCAGGTTGGGCGTTGTATGGGCACGATAGCCTGTCAGCGAATGAGCGGAGTTAGCAAATGAGCGGAGTTAGCGGAGTTAGCGTTGTTAGCAGACGCCCCATCCTTCGCGCTCTTTGCGAAGGGTGGGAAACAACAAACTCCAATCCAGCAAGAAAAACTAGTCCCTAGTCCCTTAGTCCTTAGTCCCTTAGTCCCTAGTCCCTCGCGCTTCACCCCGTAGCCAACTGCTTGGCCCGCTCCGTAGCCCGCATCACGGCCTTGATCAGCGTAACCCGCAGCCCGCCCTCTTCCAGCGCCATGATGCCGTCGATGGTGCTGCCCGCCGGCGTGGTCACCGCGTCCTTCAGCATCGCCGGATGGTAGCCGGTCTCCAGCACCATCTTGGCCGCGCCGAAGGTGGTTTGCGCGGCCAGTTCCGTGGCAATGTCGCGCGGCAGCCCCACCTTGACGCCCGCCTCGGCCAGCGCCTCGATGATGATGTAGATGTAGGCCGGCCCGGAGCCGCTCAGCCCGGTCACCGCGTCCATATGCTTTTCGTCCACCACCACGGCGCGCCCCACGGTCTCGAAGATGCGCTCGGCCAGCTCCATCTGCGCGGCGCTCACAAAGCGTCCGCGGCAGAGCGCCGCCGCCCCCGCGCCCAGCGCCGAGGGCGTATTGGGCATGGCGCGAACCACCGCAATCTCCATCCCCGCCGCCTCTTCAATGGCGCGCGTCTTGACCGCGGCGGCAAAGGAGATCAGCGTCTTGGCCGTGGTCAGCGCGGGGCGAATCTCCTCCACCAGCGCCGCCACCTGAAAGGGCTTGACGCCCAGCAGAATCAGGTCCGACTGCCGCGCCGCCTCCAGGTTGTTGGTCGTCACGTCCACGCCCCACTGCGTGCTCAGCGCCAGCGCGCGCTCGGCGTGGCCCACGGTGGCGTGAATCTGCTCCGGCGCAAAAAGGTTCTGCTTGAGAAAGGCCTGCAACAGAATGCCGCCCATCTTGCCCGCCCCCAGAACGGCCACGCGCACTTTGGGCAGTTGCGCAGCGACTTCGGTGCCCTCAACGGTTCTCTCCGCCATAGTTTTCCTTCTTTTGGATCAGTGTGGTGCAACTGTTTAGAATACTCCCTCAGCCGGGCGCGGATTACGGAGGGAGGCGGGGGTTTCAACCCCCGCATAAAGCCAGCAGAACCCATGCGGGCTTTAGCCCCGGAGGGAATCTCGTCAGGCAGGTGGACCGCTCATCGACCCGATGAATCGCTATGAGCCGTAAGAAGCTGTGCCCCGTTCATCGCAGCCCCATCGCTATGAAGAGTGAGAAGCTGTGCCCCGTTCATCGCGGCACTATGCGATGATCGGGCGGGTGACGCCGGGTGCCCCAGGCTCGTCGCTGTCATCCTGAGCAACCCAAAAATGGCCTGTCATCCTGAGCGACCCAAAATGGCTTGTCATCCTGAGCGACCGAAGCGCAGCGAAGGGAGTCGAAGGACCTGCGGTTGCTTTTCGTCGCACTGAGAGGCCACCGCCCGGTAGGCCGGGGTTTCAACCCCGGCAATATTGACCCATCCACAAGTTTTTAGAAATCAGCCAGCGCGGCGAAGCCGCGCTCAGGGCCAGGGTGAAGATGCAGGATTCAGTCCATAAGACGATTCGCGTAAGCTGAGGCGATAACGGCGTATTTCAGGGGACCAATCCGATCGGCCTGGATTTGGGTTGACCGAAAATATGTGTGCGGAATGCGGATAATCAGAACAATGAGAGGGGAGTAGACCTCCAATTGTTGGATTCAAGTTCCAACACTTCATTTTTACCTACTAGGCCGTCGGCTATGCCCCTCAATATTACGTAAGGTTCCATGATCGGTTCCGAAAAGCGGAATCGGTATCTGCGCCGTTCACCTTTCCTTTCCAGCACGCATCCCCTAGATTTTTCGCAAAATGAATTCAGATGTCTCATGTAGCCATCTATCCCATAATCCTTGCTCGTTATCAGCGCAAGTGGCTTGCGCAAATCGCCCGCAGCGAAATATCCGAGTTCATCCGATAGCGCCAGGGCAGCGGCGAGAAGAATTTCTTTATATATGTTTTCATGCGGGCTAGCGATGGCTTGGCAGTAGGAAGCCACCAATGACTGTTGCGCGTTTCCGACGGCCTGTCTGATCGCTACCTCAACGTCGCTTCTATTCGCTTTCAGTCTCCCTTCATGAACAGAGGCGTACCCGGTGCGAAGTCCCAATTCATGGGCGTTATGCGGAAGCCCTTGGGAAAGCGCCGCAATTTGACACTTCGCCTCGAACTCAATTTCCAGCGCCGCATGCGCAAAGCCTTTTTCGACAATTGAAGACAACTCCCCTTCTGACATGCGTGGCATCTGGATTTGCACGAGCGCTCTTTCGATGGATTTGTGTTCTGCAATAAGGTCATCGACAGAATCGGCTACTCCGATGATGATGAGCGTGACGTCTATCGCGTGATCTGAAAGGCTCTTAATGGTGTCGGCGAGCAATCCAGAGGTCGCGTCGCTCTTCGGGATTCGATCGTACTCGTCAATAATTGCGACGATTGAGCTCCCCGTTTGTTGTAGTAGGAACCTGACATCATCTGGGCGCGCATGCGCAGGAAGGTAGGAATTCAATGGAATAGGAGTTGGACGAGCAATGGATTCCGTATCGTTGTGCTTGAAGTTGAGTTCGCGAAGAATACCATCCCATATCGAGTTGAAGGTTGAAGTCATAGAGCAATTGTGGCGGATCACTTGGTAGTTGTGCTTCCTCAGGAATTCAAGTTGACCGGGCAGGACGTTCGCCAAAGAAGTTTTGCCAACTCCCCTTTCGCCGTAGATGGCAGCGTGCTGGCCCCTCTGAAGTACCGCATCAGTCACACGCTCAAGCTGGCTAATTCTTCCGGAAAATAGATCGATGCTGCTCACGGGTGCACTCGGATTGAATGTGGATAACAGGGCAGCTCTAAGTCTCGCCTTTTCAGCAGCATCCATGTTCGGCAACTCTCCTTTCATCTCACAACATCTAGTATAAATGACTCGTTATGGACGGAAGACCATAAATTATTTCCTCTATCTTAACAATATATATTGACATGCGAACAATATAATGCCATTATCAAACATCATACTCCGGATACGTCACGTAAGCCGGTGTTTCGGTATGTGTACGGGGAATAGGAGAAAGGGGTGAGGAAATGAAGGTCAATAACGTGAATGGAACGAGTGACAACACTTGCAAGTGCGGCACTTGGCTGGCACATTGGAAGAGATTTGGTGGGGGTACGATCCCATCTTATTGTTCCGAAAAGGTTTGCCCCTCGCAACCCACAGTAGGTGCGCATGTACAGAAGGACAGTTTGTCAGATCGAAGTTGGTACATCGTGCCACTCTGCGATGCGCACAATAAGCAGACTGGCAAGTCGTTGGAACTTGTTGATAGCATCGTGCTCGTTTCTGCAAACGTGAGTCTGACATGCGGTAAAAAGTGAGTGGGTAGTAGTCACGATGCGGACTTAAGGCCGGCGCTAAAGGGGAATCTTTGTCGCTCGGGCTAATCTGTGGACATTAACCTCTTCGAAAGGCAGGTGCAATTTGGCACACCTCTTCATTCGCGTCGAATTACGCGGTGACCCAAGTATGCAGGACTATGAGAATCTGCATACGTTTATGGAGAACAAAAACTGGTTCCGCAAAATCACGGGATCAGCAGGGGAAAGTACACTTCCGCACGCAATGTATCAAGGTAGCTCTGAAAATGGTGCCTTATCAATAGCTAGCGCCTTGAAGAAGGGAATCGAGGCTAACGTGTGGAACCGGGCAGTAGTTCTTGTTATCTCAGCGCAAACCTGGGGAATGGCTCCTGCGTAGCAAATTCAGAAATGAGCGTGGATTCAACTATCCAATTTGAAGAGCTGTGAGTCGGAATAAGTACCCGGCAAGTCGCCCAGCGTTTACCGATGTTTACAGCCGATTTGTAAATCTGAATGTCGGATGGCCGGGCGCCCTAGCTCTCGATTGAGAGACCTGGAACAACCGGCCATCCGGGCAACTTCCCCTATTCCCTGTTCCCGGTTTCCTCGTCTTCGGGTTCACCCTGCCACTGCGGCTCTGCCGCCCACCGCTCAGCCTGAGTCGGCCCGTGCCGCCTCTTCACCGGCGCCGGGATGGGCTTCTTGCGCTCCGCAAGCCCAAACAGCGCCTTGGCGCTGGCCAGGTCTCCCTTGAGCGCCTTCTCCTCCAGCAGATCGGCAAGTTGTTCCGAAATCCGGCCTACCCGCCTGTCCGCCGCCTGGCGCATCTGCTCCGCGCCGTCCTTGCGCGCCGCACCTCGCCGGCACTTCCGTTCAACTACCTTTTGTTTGGTTGTCTTGCCTTTTGTTTTGCTTGCAATGCCTGTCTTCAACTTCTTCTCTGCTACGGCCATCTTTCCGCCATTCCCGGCCAACGCTCCACGAACCTTCATGTCCGCAGAAAAAGGAGCATATGCGCCAACTCCGCTCCGGAATTGCCGCACAACGCATTGTCAGGATTTTGTCTTAGGCATTCTAAGAATCCGGTGCCCTCGTCTCCCCTGCGCACGCGCGCCGCGGAGATGGCCTAAACAAGATCGGGAAGACCCTCTCCCGTCTTCCCCCTCGTCTCGTTTTGTGTGTCTGCCATCAGCGTATCGCAAAACCATGTAATCTTCTGCAAACGCTTCTATTCCCTATTCCCTAGTCCCTTAGTCCCTCAGTCCCTCAGTCCCTGGTCCCTGGTCCCTGGTCCCTATTCCCTACTCCCTATTCCCTACTCCCTATTCCCTGGTCCCTCAGTCCCTACTCCCTATTCCCTACTCCCTACTTGCATCAAGCCAGCCCACAACCGTTCTTCCGCCAGTTCCTCCAGCGTCTTCCCCCCAATCGGGACAATCCCGTACACCACCTTGCATCCCATCGCCTCCGCCATGCGCGACATCGAATTCAAGTTGATCGTATTCTTCGGCTCCCTTGCCTCAAGATCGAAGACCACCGAACGGTTGACCCCCATCTTTGCCGCGATCTCCTTAACCGGAATACGCAGCACATGGCGCACCGCTCGCAGCAGCCCATTGGTCGGATTCTTATCCCTCCCTGCCCGCCGGTAAGGCCGCATCTCCACATCCAGCCTCTTCCGCGCCAACTTCCTTTCCCTCTCCCGCATCGCACACCCCCGGATCAATCCTCAAATCCCTGATCCCTGACAACTGACAACTTAGAACTGGAAACTGGGAACTGGGAACTGAGAACTGAGAACTGTCTTCAAGGTATCCAAAACGACCCGAATTATGCGCAAAAAGCGTCCAAATACAGCCAAAATACGTCCAAATACTGCCAAATACATCCATTTTTCAATGTTTAGGTCGGGTGATAAACGGACATTCCTGCAAGAACTCTCCTATGCCAGGCGGACTTTCTAGCCCTGCGAACCTTCCTTCTTCATTTCGTGGCCTTATAACCGGACAAAACGCGATTTTTTGTCGGCCTTTAGGCCTATACGAAAACACGAATCCGCGCAATTCGCACAAGGATTGCCGGGGCTTGGGAGACTTTTCTTCAGTCTATCGCGGAAGGGCAGATTTTTGCGCAACGATCCACGCATCGATGCGCTCGCTCAGCACGTCCAGCGGCAGGGCGCCTGTGTCCAGCACCTGATCGTGGAAGGCGCGCAGGTCGAAGTTGTTGCCCAGAGCCGACTTGGCCCGCTCGCGCAACTCGAGGATTTTGAGCTGGCCGATCTTGTAGGCCAGCGCCTGGCTGGGCCACGCGATATAGCGGTCCACCTCGGCCTGGATGCTGGTCTCGTCGATATTCGAGTGTTCGTGGAAGTAATCGACCATCTGCTGGCGGGTCCAGTGCTGGGAGTGGACGCCGGTATCGACGACCAGGCGGATGGCCCGCCAGATGTCGGCCTCCAGGCGGCCGTAGTCCGAGTAGGGGTCCTGGTAGAAGCCCACATCCTTGCCCAGCCGCTCGGAGTAGAGCGCCCAGCCTTCGATGTACGCCGTATAGCTCTGGTGCTTGCGGAAGGTGGGCACGTCCGTAAGTTCCTGAGCAATGGAGATTTGCAGATGATGGCCGGGAAGTCCCTCGTGGTAGGCGATGGCTTCGACGCTGTAGAGATTGCGGCCGGCGGCGTTGTAAGTATCGATGCGCAGACGGCCGGGGCGGCTGCCGTCGGGCGTGCCGGCCTCGTAGTAGGCGGGCGCGGAGGTCTTCTCCAGGTACTCGGGGACCGCATCGACCTCGAAGGGCGCCTTGGGCAGGCGGCCAAAGTACTTGGGCAGCACGGCCAGCATGGGATCAAGATAGCCGCGATAGGCGGCCAGCAGCGCCTCGCCTGATGCTGGATGCAGCTTGTGATTGGTCTTGAGGCTGGCGCGGAAGCTGGGCAGATCGGCAAAGCCAAGCTGCTGGGCGATGGCCAGCATCTGAGCCTCGTCGCGCTTGACCTCGTCGAGGCCGATCTGGTGAATCCGGGCTGCGGTCAGATCGGTGGTGGTGGTGCGACGAATGCTGAAAGCATAGTACTTAGCGCCATCGGGCAGCGCTGTGATGCCCGGCTCGACCCGGCCGGCGGGGATGTAGCTGACCTCCAGGAAGCGGGCAAAGCGGCGGTAGGCGGGCAGCACTTCCTTGGCGATGGCGTCGAGCATCTCGGCCTTGATGCGCTCTTGCTCGGCGGGCTTGACGGCGGCGGGAAAGCTTTTCAGCGGCAGCGCCAGCGGCGAGTCTTCGGGCTTTTGGCCGGCCAGCTCCTTGACCTGATCCAGCGCCTTTTCAAGCAGATAGCGCGGTGGCACGCGGCCATCCTCGATGCCGATGGACATATTCGTGGTCACCTGCTCGAAGGCGCGGGGAAGCGCGTGCAGGCGGGCGATCCAGTCGTCGTAGTCCTTGACGGTGGCAAAGCTAAGTTGCGCCACCAGTTGAGGATAGGTCGTATGTATGCCGCTCATCTGGTTCAGCGGCATCTCCCACTCCTTGAAGCCCGCGGCCTCGGCGTCGTCGGCAAAGTTGCGCAGCAGCAGATCGCGGCTGATCTTCTCTTGGTCCGTAAAGCCAGTAGAATCAATCGCGGCCAGCTTCATGAGGAACTCCTCCTCACGGGCCAGCCACTGGTTCTCCGCCTTCACCGAGTAGTCGGTGATGCGGTCGTTGTAGCGCAGGTCGCCGAGCACGGAGGCATACTCCGGCGAGCGCTCCATCGTGGCCTTCCAGTACTCCTCGAAAAGTGCGTTGAGGGCCTTGCGGCGGTCTTCCAGCGGAGCGGCGGTAAGCGCCAGACCTGACAGGGTTTGCGCGCGCATTTTGGGGAGAAACGCGAGCAGCAGAAAGGCGGCGACGGCCAGGGCGGGCAACAGGAATCTTCTCAAGGGAGAGGGTCCTCCGTGTGGAATCAAGGGGCGGAATTGCCCTGCCTTTGAGTGTAGAAGATGGAAGCGGCGGGGGCTAATGAAGTGATGCGTTTCAGGTGATTGGTTTGTGGCTACTGTGAAGCTGGAAGTAGCCGGTTTACCCCAACAATGAATAGCTACAGGTTTCCGGTTTCGGAGAAAGTGGTGCATGGTAGCTGTCCGGTTTTGCATGGAATGGAGACCAGTAGCTGTCCACTTTTACCGGGAATGGCTGCAAGTACATCATCAATAAATGTGGCAACTTTCCGGATGGCGGGAGTCCGGGGCATTTGAGCGCGAATATTTGGCGTATTTTCGCACTTTTGGGGAATTCAGGGATCAGGGGTCTGTTCCGAGTCTCAATACGAGATCTGGGGTACCCGGCAGGACCCGTTTCTTTTCACCCGCCTTGCCCGCCCTTCGATGTATTGCCGCTTTGCCCCAGACTCATTTGGCCCACCCGACGGGCTTGAACACCTTGCGCGAGGGCAAGGTGTTGGCCGGTTTCCAGATCGCTTTCACTCAGCCGAAAAAATTCTTTACATTTTTTTGAATCCGATTTGAAAAGCTTGTCATCAGTAGTCTCAAAAGAACGAGGAAGTCGGCAAGTCTCCCTTTCAACAACCTGGTCGGCAATTTCGTTCTAGCAGTCTGGGGTCTAAACAACATTGCGAACACTGTGGAGTGAAACTGTGTGTCCAATCGTTTTACGATTGGATGTATTCGACAACATATGCTCCACAAAGCGCAAGTGAGCAGATCAATTGCTGAGGTGAAAAACATGGGTGGAATCCCTTCTCTTTCCTATACTGACCTGCCGATCCTTGTGGAGGAGCTGTGCCGTGGATCGTATACGGCAGAGCAGTTTATTCATTTGATCACGCTCAAGGCCGAAGGCAGTCATCCAACCGGCGGTTATCAGGTTTTCCTGAAGAGAAACCCAGTATATGTATTTCCGCCGAGCTTCACATTGACCCATATTCGCCCCGTTGGCGAGACGAACCAGCTGATCACTCCATTTCTGTTGACGAGCCAGTTTGAATGCAAAGAAACCTTGAAAGAAATCGTTGTCGTAGATGCGGCAGGTTCTAATCAAGTGGAAGTGAAGCAGGTCAAAGGCGAAGCGCCTTCAAAACCAACCTGCGAATGATTGGTAAGCTATCCCTCGTCGATGCTCCATTCACTAGGGATCCGAAAGCTTCAGATTGTCAACCCGAGGTTCGGCACCACATTCACAACCGGAGTCAAACTTAATATTGATCTGCATTCAAAAAACAAATCGACTTTTTGAAGGCGGTCAAAGCAAAGGAGAATTACATGGCAGAGACGAAAACCATATTGGGCTGCGTTAGAGCCGGTGTCGAACCAGGCTGCATCCTCCTCGTGACGTCAGAGAAGAAGGAGTACAGCCTTCACGGGGCATCTCTCCCCGAGCTTGGTAAAGGCCTAGGTGTGTCTGTCACTGGCACAGAAGGCGGCGTGTCGCATTGCTTAAGCGGTATTCCTTTTCAAGTTCATTCTTGGGATTGGACCAGAGAGAACTGTCCCAAGTAATCTCGGTCGATTGATCGAGGCTGTACGCCGGTTAGTCAGCTAAGTAAACGTTCCGGTTTCACAATGTGAGAGGTTTCCTTCGGCCCAACATGAATCTCAGTTGTTTGGAGAAAACAAAATGGATAGCTTGGAATTCTTCCTTGACAAGCACAAAGATGAACTGAAAATCGCCAATACCATCGGCTCTCCAGAGTTCCAGTCAACCGATGATAACTCGTTATGTGGAATCCTCTTGAGCGCAGACGAGTCACGTATTGCTATTGGACATCTGGGCAGGAAGTTTCTTATCTCTCGAGAAGATGTTCTCAGTGTTGATGATGCACCTCCAGGTACAGCTAACACCATGGGACAGGGCGTACCTGTTTTGCTGAGGCTGAAGCAGACTACGACGCTTCTTCTCGAAACAAAGATCCCCTTTTCGCAGCTATCGCTAGGTGCTCCGTTCGCTCTCGCGTGTCCCTCGCAGATCAGTCCTGAGCCAGTTTCGCCATACTCAGATAGGGAACTGCAATGGCGGTCTGAGCGAGGGATTGAGACGGCATCTCCCTTGGCGCCGGTATCTTTCACTACAGTGTGGTCGCCGATATCCAGTACAGTTAGCTCCGCATCTTATTCGGGAGGCCGACAAGACGACAGTCACGGCGATGCTGGTTTTGACGGTTCTCGAGGCGATGGTTACAAAGGCGATGACTGAAACAAGCAAGGTTCTTATCGTCGCAGCTAAGGATGATTTGCATGCGATCGCCGTTGCAGAACAAATCAGCGCTTTGGGACACCAGTGCTACATCTTGGACACCGCAACGTTTCCTTCTGAATGGTCTCTGACCACGCGTATTGTCGATCACAGTATTACGGCCATACTCACGAACGAGACTTCCGGAATCGTCATTTCCCTCCATGAGTTGACTAGCGTATGGTGGAGAAGACCAGCCAAGCCTGAACTCTCCACTCTGATGCATCATCCAAGTTATGTTGAGTTTGTGACATCAGAATGTGATCAAGCTCTCTTGGGTACGTTAATAGCGCTCGGCACGAATTTTCTGAATCCTGTTCATCTTAGTCGCGCAGCCTCTCGTAAGCTACCTCAGCTCGTTGCGGCTAATACCCTTGGAATGCAATCCCCAATCACTCTCGTGACGACGAGCCCCACAGACGCTTCTTGCTTCGCTGAAAGCAGGAACATGGATATCATTTACAAGACCTTCACGGGATGTGACTTCGGCTTCTACGAAACGAGGAAAATAACATCTGCAAACCTCTCGGATTTATGGAGGCTCAGAGTATGCCCAACGATCTTTCAAGAGCATATTGCGGGCGACTATGATTTGAGAGTCACCATTGTCGGATCTGAGATATTTGCCGCGCGTTTGCTGTTCCATGAAGGTCGCCATCTCGTAGATAGTCGCGTCGAAAGAGTTCCCGTCGAAAGAACTGAGCTTCCAGGCGAGCTAGTGGCTCAGCTCTCGAAATTGGTAAGATGCTTCGGCTTGAGGTACGCCGCTATTGATATGCGCTTTAGCGAGCGCACAGGCTACACCTTCTTCGAGCTCAATCCAGAGGGTCAATACCTCTGGATTGAAATAGAGACCGGAATGCCAATCTCTGAAGCCATTGCGCGCAGTCTAATCACGCCCCACAACAGCCTATGCGATACATGTTGAGTTATTCACTCAGCCCTTCAGGAAGGCATAAATCCCCGATGGGCACGAATCTCCAGCCGTAGTTCTTCCCGGAGCACCTTGCTCTTCTTGAGGCGCTTGAAGAACTCTTCGAGGACGCTGACCACAATAGCATACACGCTGACGCCTTCGGCCCATTCCTTGAGCTTTAGTCGAGCTTCTGCGCTGACGTGGAGGAGATGAGGGTTGGAAAGCTCCATGCCGACCTTGCGGGTCTGCTGACTTCAACCGTTTCGCGCTCAACGTGGCTCAAAGCAAAAAGAACGATACGGCATCTTCATCTGGCCCTGGGCGCGGCTTCGCCGCATGAGTTGATTTCTAAAAACATGTGGATGGGTCGATATTGCCGAGGTTGAAACCCCGGCCTACCGGGCTGTGGCCTCTCCGTGCGACGAAAGCAACCGCAGGTCCTTCGACTCCGCTGCGCTTTGCTCAGGATGACAGGTTTAAGAGAGTCATTGAAAGCAACAGCAGGTCCTTCGACTCCCTTCGCTGCGCTTCGGTCGCTCAGGATGACAAGCCATTTTGGGTTGCTCAGGATGACAGGTTTACGAGAGTCATTAAAAGCTACAAGCAGGTCCTTCGACTCCCTTCGCTGCGCTACGGTCGCTCAGGATGACAAGCCATTTTGGGTCGCTCAGGATGACAGGTTTACGAGAGTCATTGAAAGCAACAGCAGGTCCCCTTCGACGTTGCTCAGGGCAGGCTCCGACTCCCTTCGCTGCGCTTCGGTCGCTCAGGATGACAAGCCATTTTGGGTCGCTCAGGATGACAGGTTTAAGAGAGTCATTGAAAGCAACAGCAGGTCCCCTTCGATGTTGCTCAGGGCAGGCTCCGACTCCCTTCGCTGCGCTTCGGTCGCTCAGGATGACAAGCCATTTTGGGTCGCTCAGGATGACAGGTTTAAGAGAGTCTCAAAAGCAACAGCAGGTCCTTCGACTCCCTTCGCTGCGCTTCGGTCGCTCAGGATGACAAGCCATTATGGGTTGCTCGGGATGACGGCGAGGGCGGGACGCCCAGTGGTTCATGGTATCCCACCCTTCGCAGAGAGCGCGAAGGATGGGGCACCCGGAATTTCTGGTTCTGCCGATCGCCCGGAGCACTCCGGATGGAGTAAGCTACAGCCATGCCATCCATGAATCAAGGTTCCATCCATCTCTGCCGCATTGCGGGCGTTGACCTCTACCTGCATTGGACGTGGTTTCTCATCGCCGTCATTGAAATCCAGAACCGGTCGGGCCGGTACTCCTCTGTCACATGGAATGTTTTGGAGTATCTGGCGCTGTTTTTGATTGTGCTGACGCATGAGTTTGGGCACGCGCTGGCTTGCCGGCAAGTGGGCGGGACGGCCAACCGCATCCTGCTGTGGCCCTTCGGCGGGGTGGCGTATGTCGATCCGCCGCAACGGCCGGGGGCTACGCTGTGGAGCATTGCGGCGGGGCCGCTGGTGAACGTGGCGCTTTTCCCGATTCTGTTTGCGGCGTATTGGCTGAGCAAGTCGGCGGGATGGGCGCAGACGATGCCCGATGTCTACCGCTTTCTGCGGGCGGTCCTGGGCATTGACATTGGGCTGTTCGTCTTCAACATTCTGCCCATCTACCCGCTGGACGGAGGGCAGATTCTTCGCTCCCTGCTGTGGTTTCCGCTGGGACGCGCGCGCAGCCTGATGGTGGCCACGGTTATCGGGATTGTGGGAATTGTGGGATTTTTCGGGCTGGCCGTGTTGACGGGTTCCATGTGGCTGGGAGCGATTGGCGTCTTCATGCTGATGAATTGCTGGGGCGGATTGCGGCAGGCGCAGGCGCTGCTGCGGCTGGCGAAATTGCCACGCCGGAAGGGCTTTGCCTGTCCAAGCTGCCGGACGGCGCCGCTGCTGGGAGAGAGATGGAAGTGCGCGCAATGCGGGCAGCTATTCGACACCTTCCTGACGGGAGCCGTTTGTCCGCACTGCGGGGCGCAATATGCCACCACGATGTGCGGAGACTGCGGCAAATCGTATCCCATGAGCGAATGGATCGATCGCTCCCAAGCGGGCCTTGGCGTGGTGAACGGCGGTTTTCCGGCAAATTAGCGACAGCTTTGCCGGCTCTGTGCGGATCAATGCGCGTGGATGGTCTCGTTGCCGAGGATGCGGTAGAGGGTGGAACGGCTGATGCAGAGCTGGCGGGCGGCGCGCAGCTTGTTGCCGCGGTTGAGGTCGAGGACGTATTGCACATGATGCTGGACGACGGCGTCGAGATTGAGGCTGTCGGGGCGCATCATGGGCTGCTGCATTTCCTGAGAGGTTTCCAGGCCGCTGGGCAGGGCCAGGTCGTCGGGGCGGATGATGCCGTTGACGGCTTCGAGGAGCGCGGTTTCGAGGACGGCGGCTAGCTCGCGCACGTTTCCGGGCCAGTTGTGCTGCAAGAGGCGGGCGAGCGAACCGGGGCCGAGAATCACAGGGCGCTGCTGATAGAGGCGGCAGATACGGTCGAGCAGCGACTGGGCGAGGGGGGAGATGTCTTCGCGGCGCTGGCGGAGCGGGGGAATGGCAAAGCGGACGGCGGTGAGGCGGAAGGCCAGATCGGGCAGCAAGAGGCCCTGCGCGGCCATCTGGCGCAGCGAGGTTTGCGAGGAGGCGATCAAAACGAAGCGGCCCGGCGGACGGTCTTGCAGCGATTTGAGTACGCTGAGCAGCAGACCCTGGCCGGGAGGGGCGAGCAGGTCCACGCGATCGAGATAGGTGCAGCCGGCGAGGGTAGCGGGATCGGCGTCGGCGGCCAGCCATTCGCGGGCGTCGCGGCGCTGGAAGGTGGTGGAGGCCAGCGGAGAGCGGCTGAAGAGATAGCGGGCCAGGGTATGCTTGCCGGCGCCGTGTTCGCCCTCGATCGCCGCCACTTGCACGTGGGGCGCAGCCATCTCGGCCTGCATCAGCAACTTGCGCCAGGCCGCACTGACTCCCACCGGCCGGGCTTCCGAGGATGATTCCACTTCCACCAGGGTCAGGCGGGAGGCCGAGGTCTGGGGCACGGGTTGGTACCGAGCGGCGCTGTACATGGCTCTCAACGTGCCTCGTCTCCATGGCCAAAACGACAATTGCGAGGCCACCATTGGTTATATCGGCACGCGGCGAAAAAACATGAGCCGGAAAGACTTAGTATCCTTCCGGCTCAGGCAGGGGCGGATTGGAGGCTCTGTTTCGGTTGGCTTGTCGCACTCAGCGGTGGCGCTTGGAGGGCTCGTCGGAGTAGATTTGACCGTCGCGGATATGGACAACGCGATGGGCATATTCGGCGATATCGGGCTCGTGGGTGACCAGGACAATAGTATTGCCGTTGGCGTGCAGAGTGTCAAAGAGGGCCATGATCTCCAGGCCGGTCTTGGAGTCCAGGTTGCCGGTGGGCTCGTCGGCGAGGATGATGGAGGGGCGGTTGACCAGGGCGCGGGCGACGGCGACGCGCTGCCGCTGACCGCCGGAGAGTTCATTGGGCTTGTGGTACATGCGGGACTCGAGGCCGACGTCGGCGAGCGATTCCTTGGCCCGGGCAATGCGCTCGGCGGATGGAGTGCCGTTGTAGATGAGCGGCAGCTCGACGTTGTGCAGGGCGGTGGCGCGGGCGAGCAGGTTGAAGGTCTGGAAGACGAAGCCGATCTCCTTGTTGCGGATGCGGGCCAACTGGTCGTCGTCCAGATCGCTGACCAACTGGCCGTTTAGCCAATATTTTCCCTTGGAGGGCGTATCCAGGCAGCCGATCAGGTTCATCAGCGTGGACTTGCCGGAGCCGGAGGGGCCCATGATGGCGACATACTCGTTGTGGCGGATGCGCAGATTGACGCCGCGGAGGGCCTGCACCTGCTGTTCGGAGCCCATATCGTAGGTGCGCCACAGATCCTCGACGACAATCATCTCGCCGTTGGGCGGAGCCGCGGGCTGTTCAACTACATCGGTAACGGTGTCGAATAAAGCCATTCGCGTGTCATCCTTTGTCAGGGCCTGTTCCTCAAGACCCAGAGATGAGTATTAAGGTTGATCAACATACCCTCAGGGGCTAAAGCCCGACATTTATTTTGTTGCACTTGCGGCCCGACTGAAGTCGTGCCCTTGTACAAAACAGATCTGCAATCGAGTTTTTCCGCAGCCTGTAAAGTCGTGCCCTTGCAAAACCTTGGCTGAAGCAGATATCTCAGAAACGCCCATCTGCCTTCTACCCAATATTAACTTCCGCTCGAACCTGGCGCGGCCGGTTTCTCCTTGTCCCGCTTGACCAACGCGCTGTTTTTGAGGGAGCGCAGCGTCTTGTAGGGACCGATGACGATCTCGTCGCCCTCTTTCAGGCCGGTGAGGGCCTCGATGTCGGTGGTGCCGGTGATGCCGGTGGTGACGGGAACGAAGCGTGCGCGCAGCTTGCCGGATTTGCTCTCCAGGACAAAGACGCCCTGCTGCGGCGCCGCCTTGACGGCGGCGGAGGTCGAGGCAGCATGCACGCCGCCCTTGGCTTTGTCGTCATCGGGGTTGTACATGGTGAGGGCCTGAATGGGCAGCGACAGCACGTTGGTTTTGTGCGCCGTGGTAATCTTGGCAGTGGTGCTGAGTCCGGGGCGCAGTTCGTTGGAAGGCTGATCAAGCGTGATCACGACCTTGAAGTCCTTGGCCTCCTCGGTGCCGGAGGTGGAAGTCGAGGTGGCCTGGCCAGTGGAGCGGAGCAGCGCCTGATCGCCCACCAGCGTTACATGACCCTTGAAGACCTTGCCGGGCATTGCGTCCACGCTGACGTCGGCCGACTGGCCGATCTGAACGTTAACGATGTCGGTTTCGTCCACCTTGATCTCGGCGGTGATCACGCTCATATCCGCCAGGGTCATCAGGGTCGCGCCCTCGGTTCCCTGGATTCCGGTGACCACCGTTTCGCCCTCGCGCACCGGCATATTGGTCACAATGCCGTCAAAGGGAGCGACGGCGATGGTCTTGTCGAGCAGATCCTGGTTAACGCGCAGGTTGGCGACTTGTGTCTGCATATGGCCGCGGGCGGAATCGGTGTTGGCTTTGGCCTGGTTGAGGCCCGCCACGGCCTGGGCCAAAGAGGCCACGTCGAGGTCGTAGGCCGCCTTCTTGGCGTCGTAATCCTGCTTGGCCAGGATG
>Ga0181520_10001360_pt1 | contig 49790 bp, 40 predicted proteins | sample PEATcosm2014_Bin_29_FD_132451 | JGI IMG/M metagenome (GOLD analysis project Ga0181520, IMG submission 132451) | Peatland microbial communities from MTU Mesocosm Facility, Houghton, MI, USA - PEATcosm2014_Bin02_30_metaG | ecosystem: Environmental > Terrestrial > Soil > Wetlands > Peat | place... | reverse complement strand
TTCTTGACGCCGAGGCTGTCGGCGAGGTCCTGCGTCACCGGCTGGATCTCGACGCCGAGCCAGCCGCGCTCGACCGAGCCATGGTCCTTGAGCTGATCGACCACCTTCTGCACCACGTCGCTGGCGATGGCGAAGCCGATGCCGACGCTGCCGCCGGAGGGCGAGAAGATCGCCGTGTTGACGCCGACGACGTCGCCGTCGGTGTTGAAGGTCGGGCCGCCGGAATTGCCGTGATTGACCGGCGCGTCGATCTGGATGAAGTCGTCGTAGGGGCCGGAGCCGATGTCGCGGCCGCGCGCCGAGACGATGCCCGCCGTCACCGTGCCGCCGAGGCCGAACGGGTTGCCGACCGCGATCACCCAGTCGCCGACGCGCGGGCTATGGTCGGCGAACTTGACGAAAGGATAGGTCCCCGAGTCCGTGACCTTCAGCAGCGCGAGGTCGGTCTTGGGATCGGTTCCGATCACCTTGGCGGCGAGCGTCTTGCCGTCGGAGGTGGTGACCGTCACCTCGGTCGCGTGGTCGACGACGTGATTGTTGGTGACGATGTAGCCGTCGGACGAGATGAAGAAGCCGGAGCCCTGGGCCATCGTCGCATGCCGCTGACGGCGCATGCCCGGCCATTCGCCGTCGTTGTCGTCGGGCAGGCCGAACTGCTTGAAGAAGCGGTCGAACGGGCTGCCGGGCGGGAAATGCGGCACGGTCTGGGAGTCGGATTCGACGTCGCTCGCGCCGACCATCTTGACCTTCACCGAGACGACCGACGACTTCAACCGGTCGACGACGTCGCCGAACGAGGCCGGGCCCGCCGAGGTCTGGGCGTCGGCGGCGACAGCGTAGGTCGGCGCGAAGGCGCCGTTCTCGACGACGGCGGCGCCGATGGCGACCGCGGCGACGGCGCCGAGCAGAGCGGCGCGCAGCGAAACGCGGCGGGATTTCGGGGCGGGGACGAGAGTCATGTCAGCTCCATCGCAATTGTTTCGCCGGCCACAGGCGCGCCGGCCTGGGCGACAACATGGCTCGGCGCCCCTAACGCCGGCATGGCGTCGACATGAAAGCTTGGTAATGCGCCGCCCGTTCCCGCGCCGATCAGACGGGCGAGGCGGCGGCGTCGAGCAAAGCCCGTCGCGCGCCCTTGGCCAGTTCTTCGGCGATCGCCATGTCGATGACGATGGTCTTGGCGAGCCCGGCCTTGATCACCGCCTTCAGCGCCTCGCCTTTGCGTCTTCCGGCGACCAGGACGATCGTGTCGGCCTCGCGCAACCGCTCGAGCGCCGGCCCGGTGCGCGTCCGGTTGAACTCGACGTCGACCGGGCGGCCCTCCGCGTCGAGAAAGAGGCCGGCGATTTCCGCGACGCCGCCAGCCGCCCGCACCTGCGCGCGGCCTTCGGCGGCGATCTGGGCGGAGCCGAAATAGGTGTTCTGGTCGGAGCAGTCGCCGCAGCCGATGACGAGAAAATCGGCCGACTCCAGCACCACGCGGGTCGCCGCCACCGCGGTTTCGCCGAGCAGCGCCTGATGGACGCGCGCGTCGCGGACGATCATCGGCACCGGGAAGAGCACCGGCGCGCCGCCGAGCACGTTGGCGAACTTGAGAGTCAGCGGATAGGCGCCATTGCCGTCGTCGTTGGCCGACGCGCCGAAGACGGAGACGACGCGCGCGTCGGGCTTGGCGATCGCCGAGAAGGCGTTGATCATCTCGGCGACTGTGTGTCCGGCGCCGAGGCCGATGGTGACGGAGCGCGTCGCCATGATCCGCCGGCCGACGTGGTTGGCCGCGACGATGCCGACCGACCGGCGTCCGAGCCGCTCGGCGACCTCCGAATCCTGGTAATAGGCCTCGACCGGCGTCAGCAGGCATTCTCGGACCCCGTATTCGGAGGCGATCCAATCGCTAAGGGCCAGGGTTTCCGCGGTCTCGTGCTCGATGCCGATCTTGACGACGCCCTGCTCGCGCGCGTTCGACAAGATCCTTGTGACCTTTGAACGCGAGATCGAAAGCTTCCTGGCGACCTCTTCTTGGCCAAAACCGTGGATATAGTAGAGCCAAGCCGCTCTCACCTCAAGATCATCGCCAGACATCAACAAATATCCCATTCAGGGCCGAACGCGTCGGCGCCCCCACCATCGACGAAACCTTACTCGAATTCTTACTCTCGGACAAACGTGCGCTAGCCGAACGCTTGACACGCCGGCGCTGCAGGCGCATAGACAATTGCGCGCTTGTCGGACATTTGCGCAGTTCAGCGCGATAAGATCGCGCCGCCGCGCGGTCGGCCGGCGTAATGTCGGTTGAAAGAAGTCGGCTCTCGGGGGGTCGCCTTGATTCAACGAGCCGTCGGGGTCACGCGGTGAACAAGTCCGCAGTCTAGGGGGAGGCGAATATGGAAATAATACTTGCGACGATCAAGGCGATCGTCGACGGTCTGGGCGCTACGGTGCTCCTGCCGATCGTAATATTCTTCATCGCACTTGCTTTGGGGGCGAAGCCAGGTCGCGCGTTTCGCGCCGGCGTCACCATCGGCGTCGCCTTCATCGGCATCAACCTCGTCATCGGCCTGATGTGGACCAACCTTAGCGACGTCGCCAAGGCGATGGTCACCAGCACCGGCATCAAGCGCGACATCGTCGACGTCGGCTGGCCGTCGGCGGCCGCCATCGCGTTCGGCTCGTCGGTCGGCCTGTGGGTCATTCCGGTCGGCATCATCGTCAATATCGCGTTGCTGTTGCCCGGCTACACCCGCACCTTGAACGTCGACGTGTGGAACTTCTGGCACTTCGCCTTTGTCGGGTCGCTGCTCGTCGCGGCCACCAACTCGCTCAGCATGGGCATCGCCGCCGCGGCGATCATGGCCGCGATCGCACTGTTCTTCGGCGACTGGACCGCCAAGTCCGTCCAGAGATTCTACGGCGTGCCCACCGTCTCGGTGCCGCATCTGTTGTCGGCGATGATCGTGCCGATCGCGATCGGCGTGAACTGGCTGATCGAACGCATCCCGGGGGTGCGCAACATCAACCTCGACAGCGAATCGATCCAGAAGCGCTTCGGCGTGTTCGGCGAGCCGGTGGTGCTCGGCCTGGTGATCGGCCTCATCCTCGGCCTGATCGGCTTCTGGAACATGGAATCGAAGACGGCGATGGTCGTCAAGGTCCTGCAGACCGGCATGAACCTCGCCGCCGTCATGCTGTTGCTGCCGCGCATGGTCAAGATCCTGATGGAAGGCCTCATCCCGGTGTCCGAGGCGGCGCGCGAGTTCGTGCAGCGCCATGCGGCCAGCCGTGAGATCAACATCGGCCTCGACTCGGCGATCCTGATCGGCCATCCGGCCGCGCTATCGAGCTCGTTGGTCCTGGTGCCGATCGCGATCCTGCTGTCGGTCATCCTGCCGGGCAACCGCATCATCCTGTTCGCCGACCTCGCGGTGATTCCGTTCGTCGTCGCGATGGCCGCGCCGGTGGTGAACGGCAACATCTTCCGGATGGTGATCATCGGCACGATCACGCTGGCGCTTGGCTTCTACATGGCGATGTCCCTGTCGCCGCTGTTCACCAGCGCCGCCGTGGCCGCCGGCTTCAAGCTGCCCGAAAGCGCCGCCCAGATCACCGCGATCGGCGACGGCTTCTCGTGGATTCCTTGGCTGGTGATCGAGCTCGGCCAGTCGCTCGGCTGGCTCGGGCTGCTGATCGTCGCGGCGCTCACCGCGGTCGGCATCGCGCTCTACCGCCGCTATCCGGCCGCCCTCGAGGCGCTCGCCGGCGAAACCGAGGAGCTCGAGGCGGGCGAGTGATATGACGCAGTTCGTCCTCAAGAACCACCTTGACCCGCAGGCCGTGTGCCTGCGGGTCAAGGCCCCGAACGCGGACGCGGTGATCGGCGTCCTCGCCGACCGCCTCGCCGCGATCGGAGTCGTCGCGCAAACCTGGAAGGCCGCCGCCATCGCGCGCGAGGCGGCGATGCCGACCGGGTTGCCGCTCGCCGACGATTTCGCCGTCGCCGTGCCGCACACCGATCCGGAGCACGTCCTGCGCGCCGGATTGGCGGTCGCCACCCTCGAAACGCCGGTTGCGTTCCGGAGCATGGACGACCCCGACGCCACCGTGCCGGCGCGCGTCGTGTTCGCTATCGCGCTACGCGACAAACACGCACAGATCGATATGCTGCAGACGATCGCCGGGCTGCTTCAGTCGCCGGAGCAGCTCACGCGGATGGCGTCGGCGAAGGACAGCGACGAGTTTTTCGCCGCTCTGGATCAGGCGCTCGAACCCATAGGGGGAGGAGAGCAGTGAAGATAAAGCGCGTTCTTGTCGCATGCGGAACGGCCGTCGCCACCTCGACCGTGGTCGCCACCGCCATCGAGGAAGAGATGAAGGCGCGGGGCATCAAGGTCGTCACGCAGCAGTGCAAGGCGACCGAGGTTCCCGGCCTGGTGCAAAACGTCGATCTCGTGGTTTCGACCACGCCGGTTCCTGACAACCTCCCGCGCCCGACGATCGTCACCCTGGCGTTCCTCACCGGGGTCGGGAAGAAGGAGGTGATCGAGAAGATCGCCCAATATCTTCGCGACTGACCCGTCTGAGAGGCAAAGTCCGGAGTCTGCGTTGACGCGAAGTTCGAACGCCCGGCATGCGCGCCGCATGTCCGAGAGGAGAAGGTTTGCGCCGTCGGTGCGGCGCCGTTGATCGGAGAGCCCATGTTCCTCGAACGATCCCTGCTGGTGGCGGTCGACGGCGGCCTGCACGCCAGACCGGCCAGCGAGCTGGTGCGGCTCGCGAAATCCTTCCAGTCGGAGGTCTCGATCGAGCTGCGGGGAAAGACCGCGAACGCGAAGTCGCCCGTCAGCCTGATGCTGCTCGGCGTCAAGGAGGGCGAGACGATCCGCCTCAAGATCAAGGGCGACGACGCCGCCGCGGCGATCGAGCGCCTGGCGGCGTTCCTTGGCGCGTCCAAGCAAACCCCTGCGCCAAGCCCCGCCGACCAGCGCAAGCGGGTCGGCGCGCGCTTCGCCATCGGCCCGGCCCACCCCTTCTTCGTCGAGGACCCCGCCGAAGAGCCCGGCGCCGCCGACCCGAAGGCGATCGACGGCAATCTCTACCGCTTCCGCAAGGCGCGCGCCGAGGGGCTCGCGGCGATCGAGCGGCGGCGCGAGAAGGCGTCCGGCGAGGCCGCCGCGATCCTTGGCGCTTTGGCCGACGTCGCCGCCGACGCCGAATGGGCGGCCGACGTCGAGGCGCGCATCGCCGCGCGAGTTCCGGTCGTCGCCGCCATCCGCGCTGCCGGGCGCGAGCTCGCCGCCCGCTTCGCCGCCGCGCCTGACCCCTACACGCGGGCGCGCGCCGAAGACGTGGTCGCGGTCGCCCGGCTCACGGCGACGTTCGCGTCGGGGCGGACCCCGGCGAGCTTGGCCGACGTCGCCGAGGGCGCGATCGTGCTCGCCGACGAGATCAGCGCGCTCGACCTTTGCGAGCTCGATCTCGGCAAGATCGGCGGCCTGGTCAGCCGCAAAGGATCGCCGACCAGCCACGCGGCGATCATCGCCCGCGCGGCGGGCGCGCCGGCGATCTTCGGCTGCGCGCTGCCGCGCGAGACGCTGCTCGCGGCGCGCATGGTCGCGATCGACGCCGCCGCCGGCGTGGTGCGGGTCGATCCCGACGAGCGCCTCCGCGCCGAGTTCCGCGACGCCATCGCCGCCGCCGCGAAGGACGCGCAGGAATTGGCCGCGTTCAGCGCCGTGCGCCCGGTCACCCGCGACGGCCGCGCGATCGTGGTCGCGGCAAACATCGGCTCGCCTAACGACATCGACGCCGCGCGCGCGGTCGGCGCGATGGGCGTCGGCTTGTTCCGCACCGAATTCCTGTTCCTCGACCGGCCGACCCTGCCCGACGAGAACGAGCAATGCGAGGTCTACGCCAAGGTCGCGGCGGCCTTCGCGCCCGATCCGGTCGTCATCCGCACCCTCGACATCGGCGGCGACAAGCCGCTGCGCGCCGCGCCGAGCGCGCCTGAGGACAATCCCTTTCTCGGCTGCCGCGGCGTTCGCTTCTGCCTCGATCGGCCGGAGATCTTTCGGCCGCAGATTCGCGCGCTATTGCGCGCCGCGGTCGCCGGCAACGTGAAAGTGATGCTGCCGATGGTCGCCGACGTCGAAGAGATCCGCGCCGCGCGCCGGCTGATCGAAGAATGTCGCGCCGCGCTCACGGCTGAAGGCGTCGCGACCGGCGCTTTCGAGCTCGGGGCGATGGTCGAGACGCCCGCCGCGGCGCTCGACGCCGCCGCCCTCGCCAAGGAGGCGCGCTTCTTCTCGATCGGCACCAACGACCTCACGCAGTACGTCATGGCCGCCGATCGCGGCAACCCGAAGGTCGCCTACCTCGACCGCGCCGATCACCCCGCCGTTCTCGCGGCGATCGACCTCGTCTGCCGCGCCGCCGAGGATGCGGGGATCTGGGTCGGCGTCTGCGGCGAGGCCGCCGCACGCCCCGATCTGGTTCCCGAGCTCGTCCGCCGCGGCGTCAGCGAGCTCAGCATGGCCCCGGCCGCCGTCCTCGCCGTCAAGCGGCTGCTGACGCGGCTCGAGGTGCGGCCGCAACGCCTCGCCGGAGAATGAAACGAGATGACCGCGCCCGCGACCGCCGGCCAAGGAAGCGAGGTCGCCGGGCGGGGCGTCGCCGACGAACAGCGCCGCGCGCAAGGCGCGGCGCAATTCCTGAAGCACGCCATCGTCCGAGGCGCCACGCGCGTCGCCGATCCCCCCGAGGACGCCCTGCCTCCCTCCGAGGGCGTTCTTGGGGCGGACGGCGGCGCCGTTGCGCCGCGTCGCGCGCAGTCGTAACCACAGGTTCGACCAACCCGCGCAAGGCGGAGGCGGATCGGCGATGACGGACACGGCGGGCTTCCGGCCAACGGCGCCCCGCGCCGCGCGCGGCCGGAGCGAACGAGGCGCATGAGCGCGCGCGCCGGCGGCTTCGCTTCGTCTGAGCGGCGTCTGTCCCACGCGGAGGCGATCGCCCTCCTCAAGGCGCTGGCGATTCCGGCGCGGCCGAGCGAGCGGGTCGGCGTCTTCGAGGCGACCGGCCGGGTCAGCGCCGAGACGGTCTTCGCGCCGCGTCCGATTCCGGCGCACGCCAACGCCGCGGTCGACGGCTACGCCTTCGCCTTCGCCAGCTACGACGCAGAGCGCGGCCGGCTGCTTTCGCTGGCGGGCCGCGCCGCGGCGGGCGCGCCTTCGCCGACCGCGGCGCGGCCGGGCTCGGCCGTGCGCGTGTTCACCGGCGCGGTCATGCCCGAAGGCTGCGACACGGTCGCCATGCAGGAAGACTGTCGCCTCGAGGCGGGCGGCGTGTTCGTCGCCGCCGGCCTGGAAAAGGGCGCCAACCGCCGGTTCGCCGGCGAGGACATGGCCGAGGGCGCCGCTGTGATCGCTCCCAGCCGCCGCCTTCGTCCGCAGGACTTGGCCGCTCTCGCCGCCAGCGGAAGGGACGCGGTCGCCTGCGTGAGACGTCCGCGCGTTTGCGTGTTCTCGACCGGCGACGAAGTGCTGGCGCCGGGCGCTTCGTTCGCGCCTGGCAAGGTCTATGACGCGAACGGCCCGATGCTCGCCGGCCTGTTCGCCCCTCTCACGCTCACCGCGCGCTACGGCGGCGTCCTTCCCGACCACCGCGAAGCGGTCGACGAAGCGTTGCGCGCGGCGGCGCTTGACAACGACCTCGTCGTCGTCTCCGGCGGCGCCAGCCTGGGCCAAGAAGACCACGTCGTCGCAGCGCTCAGCAGGGCGGGCGCGCTCAGCCTTTGGCGGCTGGCGATCAAGCCGGGCCGGCCGATGGCGGTCGGCGAGATGGGCGGCTGCCTCTGCTTCGCCTTGCCCGGCAACCCGGTCGCGGCGATGATCTGCGCGCTGCTCTACGTCTGGCCGGTTGCGCGGCGTCTTTCGGGCGAACCGTGGATCGAGCCGCGACGGCTCTTCCTGCCGGCCGGCTTCGAGATCCTCTCGCGCAAGCCGGGACGACGCGAATTCTTCCGCGGATGGATCGAGGGCGCGGGCGAGCAGGCGGCGGCGAGGAAATACCCGCGCGACGGATCGGGGCTGATCTCTTCGCTTCGCGCGGCGAGCGGCCTGATCGAAATCCCGGAAGAGGTCGAGGCGATTCGCGAGGGCGACCGCGTCGCCTTCATCCCATTCGCGGAGTATGGAATCCTCCCTGCCGACTCGCCGTGAACGCGAGCCTGGCGCGACAACGCGAGCGCCCGCCGAGGGCGAGAAGACGGCTTGAGCATGGACGAGCGTTCGATCAGACCCGGCGAGGTTGTCGGCGACGCGCCGGATCGCGCTGACGCGACGCTGATCTTCATCGGCCGCATCCGCACGCCGTTTCATTCTTTGCAGAGCTGCCCGCGCCACGGCGGCGCCGACGGGCCGCTGTGCCGGATCGAGATCGACGCGCCGTGGCGGCGCGCGATGCAAGGTCTCGCGGCCCACGCCGAGCTGCAAGTTCTCTATTGGATGGACCGCGCGCGGCGCGATCTCCTGGTGCAGGCGCCGCGCACCGGCGTCGGCCCGACCGGGACCTTCGCGCTGCGCTCGCCGATCCGGCCGAACCCGATCGCGACGTCGATCGTCGCCGTCGAAGCGATCGAGGACGGCGCGATACTGGCCCGCGGCCTTGACTGCCTCGACGGCACGCCGCTGCTCGACGTCAAGCCTTGGCCGCAAAGGATCGCACGCCCGGATCGCGCCGACAACCCGCCGGACGCGCCCGCCGCGAGCAAGCCGCCCGAGCCGGGGCGCTGACCTTCGCGCCTGCGCGCGTCGACCGTCCGGCGCGAAAAGGCGGCGGGCGCGCCGAGACGGCTTCTGCGGCGCGCCCGACGACGACGAAGCCGCCGATCAGACCGGCGCGTCGTGCCAGTACATCTCCCAGCCCAGGTAGCGCGAGGCGGCCTCGTGCACCGCCGCCGCCGAATTGGACAGGTTGGCGGCGACGTGGTGCTCGAACCCGTTGTCGCAGATGTAGCGGAGCAGGCGCTGCAGAGCGGGGATCTTCACCACCGCGACGCCGCCGAAGGTGGTCAGCGGATCGTTGGTGAAGGCGCCGCCGCCGACGTAGCCGCGGACGCGGCCGGTGACGTCGTCAGTCGAGAAACGCGCGAAGCTCATCACCCCCGCTTTCACCCGGCCGGCCACCGTGCCGTAGGTTTTCTCCTTGCCGACCGTGCCGGCCAGGATCGCCTGGTAGTCCATGTTCGTCGCTTCAAAGAAGTGCTTCGGCAAGTTGCTGCAATGGAAGCAGACCGCCTTGTCGGGGTCGTCGCCGTAATTGTTGTTCCAGTCGAGCAGCGCGCTCGGCGTCTGCGAGGCTTCCGCCAGCGCGTGCATGGCGATCGCGCCGCAGATGTCGACCTCGCAGGCGCTCGACATCAGCTCGTTGCTCATCATGCTCATGACGGCGCAGGGCACGACGCCGAAGTACTCTTCCATCGCCGACCAGCACTGCACGGCGCTGATCTTGACCTCGGTCTCGCGCATCCAGTCCTCGATGACGAAGCCGAGCTTGGCCATCTTGACCAGCGCGGGGTTGGGCACGCCAGCGGTCGGCGTGTAGTCGCGGATTTGCGCCAGCTTCTGCTGCACGCCCTTGTGGTCGTCGGCGAGCTTGGCGATGCGGCCGATGATCTCGGAGAGGTCGACCGGCTCGATCGAGACGCCGTTGGCCTCGAGAATCTTCTCGCTGAAGCGGACGGTGTTGAAGGCGGCCGGCCGCGCGCCGATCGAACCGACGCGCAGGTTCTTCAGGCCCTTGACGACCCGACAGGTGGCGGCGAACTGCGCCAAGTCCTCGTCGAACTCCGCCGAGTCGAGGCTCTCGGTGTGCAGCTTGGTCAGCGAATAGGGGATGCCGTACTGGCGCAGGTTGTTGCAGGCCGACATCTTGCCGCAGAAGCTGTCGCGGCGATATTCGATCGTCAGCTTGCCGGCCGCGTCGGGCGTCGCCTGGATCAGCACCGGCACGCCGAGCTCGGCGAAGCGCAGCGTGTTGGCGATCGCGCGCTCGTCGCCGAAGTTCGGCAGGGTGACGATCACGCCGTCGATGCGCTCGCGGTTGGCGCGGAACAGCGCCGCGCATTTCTTGGCGTCCTCGAACGTCTCGACCACGCCGAAGCGCGTGTCCTCGGGCGTCAGCACGACGCAATCGTGGCCCTTCTCGCCCAGCACCCGAATGATGTCCTCCCGCCCCGATTTTGCGAGCAGCGCCGGGAAGAAATTGCGGTTCCCGACGATCACGCCGAATGTCATCTTGCGGTCGGTCATGGCGTTTCACCTCCTGCTTGGGTCGTTCGGTCCGCGTGCGGGCGCGGGTCCGCGCCGCATCGCGAAAGATTCGTTTGTCGCCAAAAGAGTACTTCTGTTCGCGCTCGCCTTGACTTGGGTCAACGCGGCCCCGGGGCGGCGTCTCGCGCCGGCGAACAGCGCTCGATCGGCGCGACTTATGCGCCGTTGAGGTCCCTCACGCCGGCAATGAAGCCGTCAACGCCGGCCATCTCCAAGCAACGCCGCCTTTCGACGGCCAACCGAAGCCGCTTGGCCGGATGCGCGAGCTTGCGGCGTTGGTCGTCGACGCGGCGGCGGCGGATCGCGCGCTCGCAAGCGCAGGACGGCGGCGGCGACGCCGCATCCGGCGAACGTTCTTGGCGGCTTGCGTCGGCCGCCATCAGCGTCGCAGCCGCGCGGCGTCGCAATTTGTCGCCGGTCGTGAAGATGGCGCGTTCGCCGCGGCCGGTCCTTGCGCGCCAAGGCGCCGAAAAGGACGTTCATCCGGCGAATGTCGGTTGGACCGGGGCGCCGCATCGACCGGGCGCCCCGGCTTGGGCCGCGTCTGGCTCCAGTTATCTCACCGGATTTCCTTCGCTGCGAGCGGCGCCACCGCGTCGACGTTCTTGGGGTCGACGAAGGCGCCGGCGGTGTTGATGTCGAGACCGGAGAAACCGAACTTCTTGGTCAGGCAAATGTTGAGGATCGGCAGATAACCCTGCAGGAAGGGCTGCTGGTCGATCACCAGCTCCTGGTAGCCTTCCTTGATCGCCTTGGCGGTGTTCGGCGACATGTCGAAGCCGGCGAAGAACACCTGGCCGGGCTTCAGCGAAGCCGCGCGCGCGTAGACGCCGACGTTCGAGGTCATCCCGCCGTGGTCGGTGACCACGAGCTTGACGCCCGGGTTGGCCTTCATCACGCCGACGAAGATCGTCGTGCCGGCGTTCGGATCGGCGTCGGTGGCCTTGTCGATCTCCTGATAGATCACCTTGGCGCCGGTCTTCTCGATCGACTCGATCACGCCGACCGTGCGCTCGCCACGGTCGCCGCCCTGGCCCTTGAGGCCCCATACGAAGGCCAGGTCGCCTTCCTTCAGGCCGGCCCGCTTGGCCGCCTCGGCGCCGAGCGCCAGGCCGGCGGCGTGATTGGGCGCGCCGACATACCCCAAGCCCTCAGGCCCGTACTTGGCCTGCGCGTTCGGCAGCCCGGTGTTCACGGTGGTGAAAACCATGCCCTCGGAGAACGCCTTGTCGATCAGCGGATCGGTCGGCGCGTCGCCGGGAACGCCCATGAAGGCAATGCCGTCGACCTTGGTGGCGATCGCTTGCTGCAACTGGGACAGCATCAGATTCGGATCCCAGTTGGAGAAGTAGTAGGTGACCGACGGCCCGAGGTCGAGCTCGGCCTGGCGGTAGCCGTTGTAGACATTGTTGGCGAAGACGGCGCCTTGCGGTCCGCCCGGGAACGCGGCGATCTTGACGCCGGAGCACCATTTCGGCGTCGGATCGAGCGCGTAGGCCCACGAGACCGCGCCGCAGATGAACGCGACCGCCGTCGTGGTAATCAGAATGGTTCGCTTTTGCCCTTTACTCATCGGAGCCTCCCGGCTGAAGTCGTAGGCGTAGAGCCCGCGGGTCCCGTTGTTTTCGACCGTAAGATCGTTTCCGAAGCGCCGGTCATCGTTATGCACGAACACGGCTCGCGGCGACGCGCTCGTCGAACGGTCGCGCCGCTTGGGACATTGACGGACCGCCCGCGCAGGATAGGGAGAGGCCCGGGCGGTTGGAATGGCCGCAATCATCGTTTCCATGGACGAAACTCTGATCCCGCCAGTCCAGGATCCGGCTTCGCCGCGCAGACGCCGCGGATCGCCGGCGCATTCGGCGCCAGCCGAAATTCGCTTCCTTCGAGACGAAGCGGTCGTCAGCGAGGCGGTCGCGGCGAGGCGGCTCGACGCGCGCGCGCGACGGCGGCGCCCTCGCTCCCAATATCGTCCAGGAGTTCGGCCGCCAGAGCGCAATTGGGGTCCTTGTCGAGAACGGCGCCGAGCAGAGCGCGCGCCTTCGCAATGTCGCCTGTCCCCATCGCCGCCTGAGCCGCCATGACGTCGGCGGCTATGGTTTGGCGTCGCTGCAAGTCGTCGTCGAAGAGCAGCATCGTCGGCAAGGAGGTTGCGAAGTAGTCGATCTTCGCCGGCTTCGCCCGAAGCGCGTCGGCGTAGGCGCCGAGATCGGCGAGCAGCCGCTTGGCCGCTCCGCCGCGTCCGAGCCGCCGAAGCGCCAGCGCCGAGAAATAGGTCTTGTCGGAAAATGCGCGGACTTCCATGCCGAGAAAGTCGCCTTCGAACTCGGCCGCCCGGCGCCAGTGACGAACCGCCGAATCCTCGTCGCCGGCGAGCGAACACGCGCATCCCAGCCAGTAGAAGACGTCGGCGCAGTTGGCGAGGGGGTGGCGGGCCTCGCCGAGAGACGCGGGCGTGGCGAGCGCCGTCGTGAAGAGCTTTCCCGCCGCGCCCGCGTCTCCCGCCGCCAGCGCGCGTCGGCCCAACCGCACGTGGGCGCGAGCCCATTGTTCGACCGCCAGACCCTCGCCGCCTTCCCATGGCTGGAAGATGCGGTCAGAGAGGATTTTCGCCGCTTCGAGCGAGCGCCCGAGCCGGTTCAGAAGCGAAGACAATTCGATGGCGAGGTCGTCGCGGCGATCAACGAGATCCCGACGGCGATTAAGTTCCTCGAACCGTTCCGCCGGCGTGCGTCCGACCCGCTTCCACAGCTGGTCGCGCTCGTAGAAGACCCGGGCGTCATCGGGAGCGGCGGCGTGCGCCCGATCGTAACAGTCGAGCGCGCGGCCGGGATCGCCGAGAATGTTGAAACAGCCGATGCCCAGATTGCGCCAAGCGATGGAGAAGGACGGATCGACGCCGACGGACCGTTCCCACAGTTCGACGGCCTCCCGGCGCCGCCGCCGGTCGTAGAAGAGGTTGCCGAGATAATAGGTCGCCTTGGCGTCCTTCGGGTCGGCGGCGATGGCGGCTTCGAGCACGGCGACGTCCTCGATCCGCGAAGGGAAACAATAGTCGCTCGGCGCCGCGGCGGCGGCCTTTCGCAGCCGCCCCGCTTCCTCCGCTCGGCCGAGGCCGTCGGCGATAGCGGCCGCGTGGTAGAGCGGCATCGGCGCGCCGACGGGTCCATGGCGCTGAACGTAATCGAGCAGAACGTCGAGCGCCGTCCGCCGCTCGCCCGCTCTCGCATAGTCGAGCGCAAGGTCGAGGACGAGCTGCGCGTCGCCGTCGACCGGACGCCCGCTCAGGTGACGCGCCCAAATGTCGAGCGGATCGAGCGCTAGCGTCTCGCGCAGGCATGCTTCCGCTTCCGCCGCGCGCCCGAGCCGACGCAGGCAGATGGCCTTGAGGTCGCGCGCCCTGAGGTCGTCGGCATCGCGGCGGCAGGCGATCTCGACATGGGCGAGCGCTTGCTCGTAGCTCCCCCGAGCGGCGTCGATCTCAGCGAGGACCACGCGCGCGGGGCTAACCCAGGCGGCGTTCCACGCGGCCTTGTAGAAAGCGTCGTAGGCGTCGTCGACGCGCCCTCGATAGGCCAGCGTCAAGCCAAGGCCGTAGAACGCCTCCCCATCGTAAGGGTTGGGATTGCGGCGCTGCAGTCGCTCGATGGCGCGACGAAAGCAGGTCTCGGCGTCCGCCAGCTCCGCGCGATTGAGATGCTGCTTGCCCACCGCCACGTTGCAGCGGGCGTCGAGCGGATCGCGGCGAAGCGCCTCGCGCCAATAGGCGTCGGGCGCGCGCGTGGCGTGACGGTACTGGTCGAGATGCACCCCCGTGACCCAGAGCTCGTCCGCGGACGCGATCGCCTCCGGCGGCGGCGGCTCGTCCGCGAGCTTGAGCGGCTCCGCGTCTTTCGGCGTCATCGGAAGATGAGCGACAAGCGCGCGCCCTTCGCCGTTCCGCACCGTGACCGTCAGATCTTCGGCTGCGAAGCCTTCAGGAAGGTCGAACGTTTCGACGACCGGCGCAGCGGGATCGAGGTCGCGCGACCAGGACGCCAGAACCTCGCCGCCGACGGCCGCCTCGATGCGGCCGCCGATCGCCGTCGCGACGACCTGGACGCCGATCCGCACGCGCGGGCCGTCGCGGCTGACGCTGACGGCGGCATCGGCGGTCGCGGCGGTCGGCGGACCGATGCGACGGAGCGGATACCAGAACTCGGAGAAGGCCTTGGTCTCGCCCGGCGCGAGGAAGGAGAAGTCGGGCTGATTGTCGGTGAACGCCCCCGCCATCAGCTCGATATAGGGGTGATAGACGCCGTTCTCGTCCGGATCGGTCAGGTTGCGATCCCAGGCGTAGCCGAAAGCATGGTTGCCCCAGGTCCATTGCTTCTTGCCCACGACGATGTGATGGTCGGCGACATGGACGACGCCGGCGTCGGCGGCGTGATCGTAGCCGCCGAAGAAGTCGCCGCGGCTGTCGACGCACATGTAGCTCGTCGGCACGGGAATATTGGCGTACCAACGCAGGTCGTTGGCGGCGTAATCGCCGGGCGGCGCAAACTGCGCCGGGGTCAGTGCCTCCGGCGCGCCATCGCGGGCGCGGCCGGCGTAGTCGACGCCATAGTAGCGATCCGCGCAGAAGGGGAAGGCGCTCGTCGCTCGCTTGGCGTGGTCGGCGACTGCGGCGACGTCGCGCGGAAAGAAACTCTGGTAGCGCTCATGCACGTCGGCGGCGGCGTTCGCCCACCACAGAAATGTCTGCGGCAGCGGCGTGCGGTTGTACAGACGGACGCGAAGCTCGACCGCGGCCCGACCGGGCGCAAGACGCACCCCGTGCATCCCCTTCATCCGGTTCATCGGCTCGTGTTCGCTGAGCCAGACCGTGCGGCCGCCGTCCGCCTCCTCCTCGATCTCGACGGCGACCGGCATGAACGTGCTGGGGCGATGATGCTGCGGCCAGTTGAACTCAATTCCGCCCGACGCCCAGGGGCCGGCGAGCCCGACAAGCGCCGGCTTGATCACCGGATTGCGGTAGACGAGATCGTAGCCGTTCGCCTTGTCGACAATGGCGTAAATGCGGCCGCCGAGCTCGGGCAGGACGACGACGCGGAGGCGCTCGTTCTCGAGGTGGACGGCCGACCAAGCCCGCTCGACCGGGCGATCGGCGATGCGATCGATGAAAGGCAACGGATAGACTCGCCCGCTCGAGCCCTGGAATACCCGCTTTTCCAGAAACATCGGGTTGCGGTCGGCCGGCGCCGGTTCGTAGGTCGGCAGGACGAGCGGCGCGATCCAGGCTTTGACGGCGCCCTGAATCGACGCAGGGGCCTCGGGAAGCGGCGCGCGTTTCATGTCAGTCTCCTGCCGATCGAATCGAGGCGACGCTACGCGCCGAGAACCGGCCGCGGAATGGCCGGAATGATGGACATCATAGACAATTCTCTGATACGTTCTGCGCCGGATGAGCGAGGAACAGCCTCGAATCCGGGAGGGTTTCCCCGGCCAACGATCGGTGGTTCTGCCGCGGCCGGTGGTTGCGGCATGGCTCGACAGCGACCCGCTTTGGGGCCTTGTGCCGAGCGACGTCGGTCACTATCCGCGCGCCCAATGGCATTTCGTCGAGCGGCCTGAAGGCATCCCGCAGGCGGTGATGATCTATTGCACCGACGGCGAGGGGTGGGCTCGGATTGGCGAGACCTCGTTGCGCGTTCGTCCCGGCCAGATCCTCTTGACCCCGCCGGAGGTCGGCCACGCCTACGGCGCCCACGGCGCCGCTCCATGGACGATTTACTGGGTTCATCTGGCCGGGCCGAAGACCGCCGCTTTGGCTCGGACGCTCAAGATCGAAAGCGGCCCGCCGATTTGGTCGCCGGGACCCGATCCGGCGATACCGCCGCTGTTCGAGAAGATCATGACCGTTCTCGGCCACGGCTACACGCCCGACAACCTGCTTTCCGCATCAATGACGCTCGGCCAGCTGGTGACGCATCTCGTCGTCACGCGCCATCGCCAGACGCATCAGGACGACAATCTGGATTTCCGCATCGACCGGGTCATCGAGATGATGCGGGGCAACCTCTCCAAGTCGCTTCGCGTCGCGGACCTCAGCGCCGCAGCGAGCCTATCCCCTTCGCACTTCTGCGCCGTGTTCAGGAAGCGCACTGGGTTTTCCAGTCTCGATTTCTTCAATCGCCTCAAGATGCAGCGCGCCTGCTTCCTGCTCGACACGACCGACCTGTCGATCAAGGCGATCGCCGCCGAACTTGGCTTCGACGATCCGCTTTATTTCTCAAGGAGCTTCCGCCGCGTGCACGAATGCTCGCCGGCGCAATACCGGGCGATTCGCAAAGGTTGAAGCGCCGAGGCTCGACCGCGCGCGCGAAAGCGTTCCCGGCCCGGGACGGCCGCTCGCCGCGCCGCCGCCTCCGCACGCCGGATTCTCGCCAGCCTCGCGTCCTTGGTTGCGAGGCTCTCCTTGATCCGACGGCCGCCCAGCCTTGGAGCGAGGTCGCGGGAACCCGCCGGCGAAAATGGCGGACGCCGTCGCCGGGCGTCGGACGCGGACAGGCGTGGGGCGATGGGACGCGCCGGAGTGCGCCAGCCCAGGCGCACGAACGGCCTATCGTCGAGCAAGCCATTGATTTTCATGATTATTTTGATGGTGCTGCAAGAGAGGATTGAACTCTCGACCTCCCCCTTACCAAGGGGGTGCTCTACCACTGAGCTACTGCAGCGCTTGGCGCGGCCGGGAAACGCCCGGCGCGTCGAGATGAACGCGGCGCTTTTGCCACACGCCGGCGCGCGACGCAAGAACCGCGCGCGCCGCCCCTCTTTAGCCGCTAGGCCGCGCCGCTGCCGAGGAGGTCGTGGAAGTGGACGATGCCGACCACCTCGCCCGCCTCGACCACCAGCAGCGCCGATATCTTGCGGCTGATCAGCTCCAGCGCCTCGGCCACCAGCGCGTCGGGCGCGATCGTGCGCGGCGAACGGGTCATCACCTCCTCGACCGGCGTGTCGACCAACAGGTTGGACCTGAGATGGCGGCGCAGGTCGCCGTCGGTGATGATGCCGACCAGCGCGCCGCCTTGGTCGAACACGCCGACGCAGCCGAAGCCCTTCGAGCTCATCTCGACGATCGCGTCGGCCATCTTCGCCCCGACGCGGATGCGTGGGATGCGCTCGCCGCGATGCATGACGTCGCGCACGTAAGCGAGCTTGGCGCCGAGCTTGCCGCCGGGATGGAAGACGCGGAAGTCGCGGGCGGTGAAGCCCTTGCCCTCGAGCAAGGCGATCGCCAGCGCATCGCCGAGCACCATCTGCATGGTGGTGGTGGTGGTCGGCGCGACGCCGTTCGGGCAGGCCTCCGGCGCGATCGGCAAGCGCAACAGGATGTCGGCCTCGCGGCCGAGCGCGCTGTCGGGGCTCGCCGTGACCGCGATCAGCGGAATGGCGAAGCGCTTTACGTAGGTGATGATCGCCGCCAGCTCGACCGTCTCGCCCGACCAAGAGATGGCGACGACGACGTCGCCGTTCTGCATCATGCCGAGGTCGCCGTGGCTCGCCTCCGCGGCATGGACGAAACTCGCCGGCTGGCCGGTCGAGGCGAGCGTCGCGGCGATCTTGCGCGCGACATGGCCGGATTTGCCCAAGCCGGTGACGATCACCCGTCCTTGGGCGCGGGAGATCAATTCGACGGCGCGCTGGAAAGCCGCGCCAAGACCGTCCTCGCCCGGCGCCTCCAGCGCCTCGACGAGAGCGTTTAGCCCCTTCTGCTCGGCCGAAATGGTGCGCAACGCCGATGCGAGGGGGCTCACGTTCGTCCTATTCATGGCGGCCTCTTAGCACACGGCGCGGCCGGAAGGCGACCCCGCGCGCCGCCGACCCCGGCGGGTTCGACGAGCCGTTCGATTTCAAGAAGCTGTTGCGCCGACGACGCAGAGGCGATCCCCCACGGCCCACTGCGTCGCCGCGGTTTTTCACCCGACTCGCGCAGCGCGCCGCGGTCAATGTCGTCGCCGCCGTTGTGCGCTTGTCTATTGCTGAATGGTCACGGAGTAGTTCAATGTCGAACACCCGGACACGCCGTCCTTGACGGCGCAAACTTTCAGCGCAAAGCCGTCGTCGCCGGAGAAGCCGGGGCGCGGACGGTACTCGTATCCAAAAGAGTGCGTCTTCAACGTTCCATGCCTTGGCGACGATGCGACGAAAACTCGCGTGAACTCGTAGCCAAATCCAGGGGTAAATTGCTTTAAACCAATTCCATGACCGTCACACACCGCGCTAACTGACTGAACGTCATTAGTGTCGGGTCGGAAGCTAAGTTGACTCACGCTGCTACATTTTCCCATCGCGGCCGGCGACATTGTCGCCAAGACTATGGACGCAAGCAATAACTGTCTGACTAGCATTGACATTCTCCATTGTATAGGGACGATCGACGCTCTGCCATTGCGATAGCGTTTCTTCGCGGCGACGGCGACCGAAGCGCCGTCGCCCTGACAATTCCTGCAGCCGCCTAGCGGCTCACGTCCGCCGTCCTGTGCGCAGTCGGAAAGTCGCCGACGGCGACGCCTGCGTTCGGCCCCGACAGCGTCAGCGTGATGTTCGGAATCTTCAGTTTGTCGCCGACTATTATTCCGCTCTCGCGGACGCTGCCGTCGGGCCAAGTGTAAACGACAACCGCCGCGCCGCCGTTCACGCTCAGGACCTCAATGCTCATCGGCCACTGTCCATCCCACGCGCCTGACCATTTCCCCAAGAAACGCTTGGCGTTGTTGGCGGCGGCGTTCGCGACGCCGGCTACAGTCGCGGAAAGAGCCGCCAATAGAATTGTCCGTCGCGCAAACATTGTTCTCCCCCTTTTGTTGAAAGCGCTGCGCCGAGTCGCGCCTCGCGGCCTTCGCCTCGATGCGCGAAATACTTACGTTCGACCTCGCACCCGACGTCTCTCAACTCAATACAAGCATCTTTGCCGGGTATTCACCCCGCCAGATTCGGAGTAACCAAAGGATCGCGGCGTTGTCGCGCGTCGTGGCCCCGCGCAGAGTCACCCCCTCCTCGTGACTCCGAGAGCGAGCCTCGCCGCTATCGGACGGCGACTTTTCGCAATGACCAACTTCGGCCGGATCATCGCCGCTTCCGAAGCGATAACGCGCCAGCCAGACCCTTTCAACAGGTCGGGAGGCCGGACCAAAGCCTATCCGGTCAATGTCGACGCGTGATTTGCATCCGCCCCCTCACGCGAGATTTCTGAGCTTTCCGTCGTCAGACTGCAAATTTCCCCACGTTGGCTCAAATTCGCGGCGAACAGCTCGTGCGGCGCTTGAAACCGATGCTGAAAGCGAGATCGGCCATCTCACCGAGGACTCGGGGGGATCGAGCCTTGGTGCGCGAAAATGTCGCTGAACAGAGCGGCGATGTCGCCGCTCCTCAGCCGACGATTTGCGCCTCGCCCGGCGAACGCAGATTAAGCGCGCATTAACCATGCCGGCCTAACCCTCGCAGGGGATTGCGCGCTTTGTCGAACGCGCGCTCCAAGGAGCGATCGTGCGGCCGCGCCTCTTCGAGCCTCGCCGAGTTCGACGCCTTGCGCTCAGCGGATTGGCCGCGGCCTCGATGCTAGCGCTCGCGCCGGCGCCGGCGCGCGCGCAAGTCGCGGCGACGGCCGCTTCGGGTTTGCGCGGCGACGAGGCGACGCCGATCCTGGCGGCGGCGACGGACGACGCGGCGAGCCTCAGCGCGCCCGGGTCCGACCCGAACGGCGCAGCGCCGCAAAGCCAAAACGCGCCGGCGGCCAAAGCGAAGAGGCCCGCCGCCAAAGGCGCGGCGAAGCCGCGGCTCGGTTATTACCCCGGCGCCCAGCGCCTCGGGCTGCGCGGCGGCCCGCCCGCGCTCGCCGACGGCGCGACGCCGCCCCCGACCATCGCCACGCCGGCGCCGCCGCCGGCGCGGCGCCGTCCCGCCGACGACGACAAGCCGTTCGACCCGACCGGTTTCGACGTCGGCGCGCTGCGGCTGACGCCCTATCTGGAGCAGGATTTCGGTTGGGCGTCCAACCCCGGCCAGACCGCTGGCGCGCAAAAGGGCTCGCCGTTCGAGACCACCGAAGGCGGCGTGTCGGCGCAGTCCGTTTGGTCGCGCAACGACCTGCGCGGTTCGCTGAAGGCCGGCTACACGGATTATTTCGCCGCGCCGGGCGACGACGCCCCTTACGCCAACGGCGTCGTCGACGGCCGCCTCGACGCGACCCACGACCTCTCCTTCGACGCCGAGGGACGTTTCAACATCGCCGAGCAGACGCTCGCCTCGCTCGGCGTCGCCAACGGCGGCGCGACCTCAAACCATCCGCTGGTCGAGACTTTGGGCGCCACGTTCGGCGGGACGCAAAAGTTCGGCGACCTCGCCGTCGCGCTGCACGGTACGCTCGACAGCACGCTCTACCAGAACGCGACGCTCGCCGACGGCTCGCTCGACCGGCTTTCGAGCGACGATTTCAACGACTGGGGCCTGCGCGCGCGCTTCTCCTATCAAGTCTCGCCGGGATTGTCGCCGTTCCTCGAATTCGGCCTCGACGCGCGCCGGTATTTCGACGGCGTCGACGAATACGGCTATGCGCGCGACTCCGCCGGCGTCCTCGGGCGCGCCGGCGCGACGCTGGCGTTTACGCAGAAGCTCACCGGCGAAGCGAGCCTCGGCTACGGCGAGCGCTCCTATCAGGACGCGCGGCTGGCGGACATGCGCGCGCCGTTGATCGACGCCTCGCTGATCTGGTCGGCGACGCCGCTCACCACCGTCACCGCCAAGGCGCAGACCAGCCTGGCCGACACCACCATGGCCGGCGCCTCCGGCGCGATCCAGCGCGCCTATTCGATCGAGATCGCCCACGAACTGACCCGCCGCTTCACGCTCGACGCCACCGCGGGGTACTCGACCGACCATTATGTCGGCGCGGCGCAAAGCGATTCGACCGCGAGCCTCGGGCTGCGCGCCGAGTATCATCTGTCGCGCGACCTCGTGCTGAAGGCGAGCGCGACGCGCCAGCAGTATCAATCGAGCGCGCCGAACTCGAACTACATCGCCAACGTCTTCATGCTCGGGCTCAGGCTGCAGCGCTGAGCCCGAGCGCCGCCCGGCCTAAAGCGCGAGCTTGCGCAATTCGGCGCGCAAGGCCTCGGCGAGATCCTCGCGCTCGAGCGCGACGGCGAGGTTGGCGGTGAGGAAGCCCAGCTTCGAGCCGCAGTCGAAGGTCCGCCCGTCGAACCGCACGCCATGGAACGACTGCGTCGTGGCGAGCTGCTTCATGCCGTCGGTGAGCTGGAACTCGCCGCCCGCCCCCTTTTCGAGGCTCTGGAGGATGCCGAAGATCTCCGGCTGGAGAATGTAGCGGCCGGCAATGATCGAATTGGAGGGCGCCGCGCCACGCGGCGGCTTCTCCACCATGCCGATGATTTCGAAGGTATGGCCGTCGTCGGCGCCAATCCCGACCACGCCATAGTATTGCGTCTCGTTCGGCGGCACCTCCTCGACCGCGACGACGTTGCCGCCGTAGCGTTGGTAGGCCTCGACGCACTGGGCGAGGCAGCGCGTCTTGCGCTCCCCGGCGACGGTGATCATGTCGGGCAGCAACAGCGCGAAAGGCTCGTCGCCGACCAGGCTGCGCGCGCACCATACCGCGTGGCCGAGGCCGAGCGGGAAGTGCTGGCGGGTGAAGCTGGTCGAGCCGGCGGGCAGGAGGTCGGCGGCGAGCGCGGCGATCTCCTTCTCCTTGCCGCGCTTGCGCAGCGTGTCGTCCAGCTCGTAGTTGATGTCGAAGTGGTCTTCGATGACGCCCTTGTTGCGCCCGGTGACGAAGATGAATTGCTCGACGCCCGCCGCGCGCGCCTCGTCGACCACGTGCTGCAGGATCGGCCGATCGACGACAGTGAGCATCTCTTTGGGGATCGCCTTGGTCGCGGGCAGGAAGCGCGTCCCGAGGCCGGCGACCGGCAGCACTGCCTTGCGGATGGGTCTGAACATGCGAGCGAAACCTTTCCCCTCGATTGTGCGGCGCGCCGCCTAGAAAAGGCAAGAGGGGCCGCGAATCGAGCCCTTAAGCCATTCGCCGTAAATGTCCCATCATCCATTCGGAGTAAACGCCGGTTCGGCCGTCGTCGCAAATTTGCTAAGGTGGCGGGGACTTATCGGAGAACGCGAGGGAGCGATGGCGGTTCTGGTCACTGGCGGCGCCGGCTACATCGGCGGGCACATGAATCTCGGGCTTCTCGACGCCGGCGAGAAGGTGGTCGTGCTCGACAACCTGTCGACCGGCTTCGCCTGGGCGGCGCCGGAGCCGGTCAAGCTGGTGGTCGGCGATTTCGGCGACGCGGAGCTCGTCTCCAGCCTGATCCGCGAGCACGAAATCGACGCCATCGCCCATTTCGCGGCCAAGATCGTCGTGCCCGAATCGCTTGTCGACCCGCTCGGCTACTACCTCAACAACACCGCCAAGGCGCTGAACCTGATTCGTTGCGCGGTCGAGGGCGGCGTCCGCCATTTCATCTTCTCCTCGACCGCGGCGGTCTACGGCGACGCCGGCGCCGAGCCGGTCAGCGAAGACGCGCCGCTGAAACCGGTCTCGCCTTACGGCCGCTCGAAGTTGATGGTCGAATGGATTCTCGAGGACGTCGGCCGCGCCCACGGCCTGCGCTACGTCGCGCTACGCTATTTCAACGTCGCCGGCGCCGACCCGCAGGGCCGCCTCGGGCAGTCGACGCCGAAGGCCACCCACCTGATCAAGCGCGGCGCGCAGACCGCGCTGGGCTACTACCCGAGCATGGACATCTACGGCGAAGACTATCCGACGCGCGACGGCACCTGCGTGCGCGACTACATCCAGGTGACTGACCTCATCGACGCCCATCTCGCGGCGCTCGCCTATCTGCGGGCGGGCGGCGACAGCCTGGTCTGCAATTGCGGCTACGGCCACGGCGCGACGGTCAAGGAAGTGGTCGACGTGGTCAAGCGCGTCTCCGGCGTTGATTTCAAGGTCAACCATGTCGGCCGGCGCGCCGGCGATCCCGCCTCGATCGTCGCCGCGGCGGAGCGGGTGCGCCGCGAGCTTGGCTGGAGCCCCAAACGCGACGACCTCGAGGAGATCGTCCGCGAGGCGATCGACTGGGAGCGGCGGCTGCACAATCGCCTCGGCGACCCCAGCCGCGCCGACGGGAAGCCCTAGGGCGCCGGCGGACGCGCCGCACGCGGCCTCGCGCGCTGATCCGGGCGCGGCCGCCCGGATCAGCGCGGCTCACGCCTTCGCCGACAGCGCCAGCTTGCGCAAGTCGAACTGCCGATCGGCGGCCTCATCGGGCGTCAGCGGCACGCCGGCGGCGAGGATGCGGCGCGCCGCCATATGGTCGCCGCTGCGGTTGACGCTCTCGACCGCAGCCAGCGTCGCGCCGCGAAAGCCGAAGACGGAGAAGGCGCGCGAGCGTGGGTCGCCGCGCGCGACCCAGCGGTCGATCCCGTGCGACAGGCCGACGATCTGCAGCTTGAGGTCGCCCTGATCGCTCCAGAACCAAGGCAGCGCCGCATAGGGCTCGGGCTTGCCCGCGAGCCGCCGCGCGACGCAGCGCGCCTGGTCGACCGCGTTCTCAACCGACTCGAGGCGCAGCGGGCGCGCGCTCATTGGGTGCGGGAAGCGGGCGCAATCGCCGATCGCCGAGACCGCCGGATCGGAGGCCGCGAGCTCGGCGTCGACCACGACGCCGTTGGCGCAGGAAAGACCCGCCTCGCGCGCGAGGCGATCCTCGGCGAGCACGCCGACGCCGACGATGACGACGTCGGCCGGCAGGCGCGTTCCGTCGGTCAGAGCGACCGCTTCCGCCGCGCCGTTCGCGCCTTCGATCGCGGCGACGCCGACTCCGAGATGGAACCTCGCGCCGAAAGCTCGATGCGCGGCGAGGAAGAACGACGACATGATCGGCGAGACGACACGCGCGAGCGGCCGCTCAGCGATCTCGACCACCGCGACTTCGGCGCCGAGCGCGAGCGCGGTGGCGGCGATCTCCAGCCCGATGAACCCGGCGCCGACGACGACGACGCGCTGGCCAGGCTTCAGCCGCTCGCGGATCGCCTGCGCGTCGGCGATTCCGCGCAGGCCGAGCGCGCCGTCGAGGTCGAGACCGGGAACGGGCAGCGGCCGCGGCCGCGCGCCGGCGGCGAGGATAAGATGATCGAACGGCAGGGCGCCGCCGGAGGCGAGCTCGATTCGCTTGCCGGAAAGATCGATCCGCCGCGCCCGCTCGCCGAGGCGCAGCTCGATCGCCTTCTCGCGATAGAATTGCTCGGCGCGCAGCGGCAGGCCGGCAAGATCCATCGCGCCCTTGAGGAACGCCTTCGACAGCGGCGGGCGCTGGTAGGGCAGGCCGGGCGCGCCGTCGAGCAGAACGACGGAATCGTCGCAGCCCTCCTCGCGCAAGCTCGCCGCGGCCTGCACGCCGGCATGGCCCGCTCCGACGATGACGATGGCGCGCCGCGACATCCCTGCTCCTGCGATTCCTGCGGTTGCGACGAAAGCGCGCGGGACTTTCGGCGCGCGGCCGACGCCCTATCACGAAACCCGGGTCCGACAATAGGCGAGGGCGCCGATCAGGTCAGCTGCCGCCATGGCGAGCGGCCGAACATCAGCGATCCCGCGACGTAGAGCGCCGCGTAGAGGACGGCTATGGCGAGGCCGGCGAGCGCGATGTCGAGCGCGTCGCGAAGAAAGTGGAGGCGCGCGATAACCGCGTCGGCTTGGCAAAACAGCGCCGGCGCGGCCGCCGTCGCCGCGCCCGCGGCGAAGACGACGATGGCGACGTTCTCGATCAGCTTGGCGTTGGGGCTGAACCAGCGGCGGCGCAGTCCGAGGAGGATGAGCAACGCGAAGTTGATCCAGGCGCCAGCGGCCGTCGCCAGCGCGAGACCGACCGGCCCGAGGAAGCGATAGAGGCCGACCTTCAGCGCGAGGTTGACCGTCAGCCCGACGAAGAAGCACTGCATCGGCGTCGTCGTATCGCCGCGCGACTGGAAGCTCGCCACCGCCGAGCGGATGAGCACCATCGGAACGAGGCCGAGCCCGTAGGCTTCGAGCACCGCCGCCGAGCCGCGCGCCGCCTCGGCGGTGAAAGCGCCGCGCAGAAAGGCGCCGCGCACCGTCTCCTCCGGCAGGACCAGGAAGGCGGCGAGGAAAGGCGCGGCGAGCGCGAAGGTCAGCGCGATCGAGCGGTTCTGCGCGCCCGCGGCGCCGGCCTCGTCGCCGGCGGCGAGGCGTCGGCTCATTTCCGGCAACAGCACCGTTCCCGCCGCGACGCCGATGACGCCGAGCGGCAACTGGTAGAGCCGCTCCGCGTAGTACATCGACGAGTTGGCGTCGCCCGGCAACAGCGAAGCGAAGATCGTGTCGGCGAGGATGGCGATCTGCTGGCCCGCCGAGCCGATCACCGCGGGGCCGAGCGCGGCGAAGAACTGCCTGACGTCGACGTCGAAGCGCGGGATCGCCAGGCGCTCCAGCACGCCCCGCCGGCGCGCCTCCGCCATCAACAGCGCGAGCTGCGCGGCGCCCGAGACGCACACCCCCCAGCTCGCGGCGAGGCCGGCGTTGGGGAACAGGAACGCAACGGCGAGAAACGCCATGACGAAGAGGTTGAGCAGCACCGGGGCGAAGGCCCCCATGCCGAAGAAGCCGTGGGCGTTAAGGGTCGCGGTGTGCAGCGTCGCCAGGGTGATGAAGGCGAGATAGGGAAAGGTCACGCGCGTCATGGCGACGGCGAAAGCGAACTTGTGCGGGTCCTCGCCGAATCCCGGCGCGATAATCTCGACCAGTTCCGGCGTGAAGAGAAGCGCGAACAACAACAACGCCGCCTGCGAGAGCAGCAGCAGGGTGAAGATCCGGCTGGCGAAAATTTTGGCGCGCTCTTCCCCATCGGCGATCAACAGCCGCGAGTAGGTCGGCACGTAGGCGGCGTTGAACGCGCCTTCGCCGAAGATGGCGCGGAACTGGTTGGGCAGGCGAAGCGCGACGACGAAGGCGTCGGCGAGCGGGCCGACGCCCATCACCGCCGCGATCATCAGATCGCGGGCGAAGCCGGTCAGCCGGGACAGCGCGGTGAAGCCGCCTACGGAGATGAAGTTGCGATACATGCGCCTTTCTTCGAATCAGCGTCGCGGAAGATAACGCCGTTTCAGTGATCGACGCCTTTACGGCGCTCCCGCCGGGAAGCCGCGCGCCGCCTGAATCGCGCTTTCGCCAGCCGCGCGGCCGTTTTCGCGCCGCCGGCCGCCGCTTTTCCCGCCTTCAGACCGCCGATCGGCCCTTCCGGCATTGGCAGCGCCCCGGCGGTCGGGTAAAGAGCCTTGCCGCAGGCGCCGTTGAGGGCGAGGCGGCGCCGCTTTCCGGCCGCGAACCCGCAAGCGAAGGCGGCGATAAGAAGGACGCGCGATGGTCGAGGCGGAATCGACGCACGAAGGCGAAGCGCCCGGCGCAGCGCCGGCGCAGCGCCCCTCGCCTTTCGCCGAACTGCGCGGCTTCCAGATCGCGCCGGCCGAAAGCGCCGTTGCGGCGGGCGCCGCCGACCCGGCTGACGAAGAGGTGCGCAAGGCCGAGCTCGCCAAGGAGCTCGCCGCCCGCGCGGCGCGTTTCGCCGAGGCGGTCGACGAGTCGTTGACGCTCGCCAGCGACGGCGCGATCCGCTGGCTCGGCGACCCTGTCGCGAGGCTCGCCCCCGGAGAGGCGACGCTGAAGCCGCGAGCGATCGTCCTCGCCGACGACGCGCTTTCGGCGGAAGGCAAGGAGACGGTCGAGCGGCGCGTCGCGCAATGGCTCGACGCCCACGTGCGCAAGACGCTCGCCCCGCTGCCGCAATTGGCCGAGCCCGAGCCCCTGCCCGAGGAGGTGCGCGACCTCGCCCTCAAGCTCGCCCAGGCGCTCGGCGTGCTCGAGCGCGAGCGCGTCAAGGCGCAGGTGAAGGCGCTCGACCAGACCGCGCGCGGCGCCCTGCGCAAGCTGGGCGTGCGCTTCGGCGCCTACTACATCTTCGTCCCGGCGCTGCTGAAGCCCGCCTCGCGCACGCTGTGCGCGCAGCTTTGGGCGCTCTCCCGCCGCGACGCCGACAACGGGACGGCCGCCGAGCGGGCGCTCCAGTTCGCCGCTTCGGGCCGAACCTCGTTCGCGATCGAGCCCCCCGCCTCGGCCGAAGCCTACCGGGTCGCCGGCTTCCGCATCTGCGGCGAGCGCGCGGTGCGCGTCGACATCGTCGAGCGGCTGATGGATTTGATCCGCGCCGCTTTGCCCCGCCGACCGCCGAACGCCGGCGCGTCCGGGGGGGAGAACGTCGAGGGCTTCGTCGTCACCAGCCAGATGACGTCGCTGACCGGCTGTTCGGGAGAGCGCTTCGCCTCAATTCTGAATTCGCTCGGGTTCGCCAGCCACATGGTGAAGAAGGCGGCGTATCTCGCCGCCGTCGCGCTCCGCGCCGCCGTCGCCGCGACCGAGCCGGCCGCGCCGCCGCCGCCCGCCGAGGCGGCCAGCGGCGAGGCCGCGCCCCCGCCCGCCGAGCCGGCCGTCGAGGCTGCGGGCGGCGAGCCGGCGAGCGCCGCGGCGCCCGCCGCCGAGCCGATCGCCGAGGCGGCGAGCGAACGAGAAGCCGCGGCCGAGGGCGCCGCGACGACGGGCGAGGAGACGACCGACGAGGCCGTCGCCAGGTTGGCCGCCGAAGCGGAAGGGGAAGAGAGGGCGAGCGAGGCCGCCGCGGAGGCGGCGTCGCCGCCGCAAGGCGAACCCGCTCTGCCCGAAGCGGCGCCCTCCGCGGACGAAGAGATCGTCGCGAGCGCGCCTCGGCCCGAGGCGCCGGAGGCGCCCGACGTCGCTGTCGCCGGCGCGAGCGGCGAGGCCAGCGCGCCCGCCGCCTCGGACCCGCCGCCGACCGAGGAAGAGCTGATCGAGATTTGGCGCCCGGCGCCGCATCACCCGCGCCGCCATGGCCGGAGCCACGTCCGGCCGCCGCACGGCGGCGAGGCGGCGGCGCCCGGCGAGGCGCGCGGCCGCGCGCCCGGAGCCCAGCCGCGCAAGCCGTGGCGGGACCGTCCTCCCGCGGCCGAGGCGCGGCCGGCGGCGAATGAAACGGCGCGGCCGGCGGCGGATGGTTCGGCGGCCGACGCCGCCGCCGCGGCCGGCGGACCGCCGCGCGAGGACCGCCGCCCGCCGCCGCGAAGGGGCCCGTTCAAGAAAGGCGGGAAGGACGACGAACGCCGGACGGCCGAGCCCGCGGGCGGCGACAAAGGGCGTTCGCGCGCCCCGCCGCCCGAGCCGCGCGTGAATCTCGACTCGCCGTTCGCCAAGCTGCTCGACCTCAAGCCCCTGCTGAAGTCGCGCGACCCGACGAAATAGCCGGCGCGGCGCGGCCCGCGGACGCGCAAGCGAAGCCGCCGCGGCGATTGATCGTTTTGGCGAGCGAATGTTACTATCGTCGCCCGATTTCGGCGCGCGGCGATCGGAATCGGTTGAGAGGAAGAATTGAGAGGAAGAGAGGTCGCCGGCGATTTTCGCCGCGGCGCTCGATCCGACGAGGGACGGCTCGATGACGTATGTGGTGACGGAGAACTGCATCAAGTGTAAGTACATGGATTGCGTGGAGGTCTGTCCCGTCGATTGCTTCTACGAGGGCGAGAACATGCTCGTCATCCACCCCGACGAATGCATCGACTGCGGGGTGTGCGAGCCCGAATGTCCCGCCGAGGCGATCAAGCCCGACACCGAGCCGGGGCTGGAGTCGTGGGCGCGCGTCAACGCCGAATACGCGAAAATCTGGCCCAACGTCACCGCGAAACGGGAGCCGCTGCCCGACGCGAAGGATTTCGACGGCCGACCGGGCAAATATGCGGAGTTTTTCTCGCCCAAGCCAGGTCAGGGCGATTGAGGCGACCGCCGGGCGGACGCGAGACTCATTCACACGCCGCGATGGCGTTTATTAACCGTTAGTCCGATCCCTTTTGATTTTTCGGCGAAATTGTGATAGGACGTCGTTAATGGAGCCCGCCGGCCCCTCGCGAGATTATTGTGTTCTTCGAACATCCCGTTCGAGGGCGATCTGCGTTGACAATTGAAGGATCGACGCCCGCATGACGGAATAGCGGCGGCGGGCAGTTTTTTTTGCGTTTGGAGAGTTTGCACCATGGCTGCGCGGAAAAAGGCGAATAAGCGAGCGTCGAGAACCCCAGCGAAGAAGACCAAGGCGACCGCTCCTTCGACGCCGTCCCGCAAGCGCAAGCCGGTCGGAGCGTCGGCCTCGGCGCGTCCGGCCCAGTCGGCGACGAAGAGCAAGGCCGCTCGGCCGGCGAACGCCAAGGCGAGCCCGAGCAAGACCGAGAGCGCGCGCCGCGCCGCCCTCGCGGCCCGGGCGACGAAGCCTGGGCGCGTCGCCGAGAAGGCGACCAAGCCGATCGCGGCGCAGGCGCCCGCCGCCGAGGCGGCGCTCCCGGCGCAGGCGCGCCCGCTGGTCGACAAGCCGGCGGTGGTCGTCGAAGCGAAGAGCCCGCGCGAAACCGCCGCGGCGACGCCGCCGGCGGGGCTGGCCGTCGTCGTCAAGCCGAGCGTCGCGCCCGCCGCCAAGCGGCCGCCGGTCGCCGCCAAGCCCGGCGAGCGCGTCGAGGACGTTGCCGTGCAGAAGGCGGCGAAGCCGGCGCGCCCGGGCTTCAAGCTCAACGAGTTCGTCGTCTATCCGGCGCATGGAGTCGGGCAGATCGTGGCGGTGGAGAACCAGGAAGTCGCCGGGTTCACGCTCGAACTGTTCGTCATCAATTTCGCCAAGGACAAGATGACGCTCAGGGTGCCCACCGCGAAAGTGGCGGGCGTCGGCATGCGCAAGCTGTCCGAGCCGGAGGCGGCCAAGCGGTCGCTCGACATTCTCACCGGCCGCGCGCGCATCAAGCGCACCATGTGGTCGCGGCGAGCGCAGGAGTACGAGGCGAAGATCAACTCGGGCGACATCAATGCGATCGCCGAGGTGGTGCGCGACCTCTATCGCTCCGAGGCGCAGCCTGAGCAGTCCTATTCCGAGCGACAGCTCTACGAGGCGGCGCTCGATCGGATGATGCGCGAGATCGCCGCGGTGCAGAAGCTGAGCGAGATCGACGCGCTCAAGGTGATCGAGGTGCAACTGAAGAGGTCGCAGCGGCGCGGCGCCAAGGGCGAGGCCGCCGACGGCGAGGAAGCGGCGATCGAGGAAGCCGCCTGATTGCGAAAGCGAGCGTGACGCCGGCGCGCGCCGGCGTCGTTCGTCTCTATACAAGCGGCGCGGGCCGCGGCATCCTCCTCTCGGGCGTGGCGGGCGATTCGAGGCGGAGGGCTTTATGCGAACAATTATCGTGATTAGCGCGCTGGCGTTTTCGCTCGCCTTGGGCGGCTGCATGAGCAATCGCGAAGCGAACGGCGCCTTGATCGGCGGCGCGGGCGGCGCGGTGGTGGGCGGCGTCGCCACCCATTCGGTGGGCGGCGCGCTGGTGGGCGGCGCCGTCGGCGCGGCCGCGGGCGTCCTCATCGCCGACCTCACCAGGCCCCATCGCCAGTGGCATTGCCACTACAGCGCCTCGGCGGGGCGCCGGGTCTGCCACTACTGGTGAGCTTCGCGGCGTCGGCGCGCCGTTGACCGGCCAAACGGCGAGGAGTGGCGGCGGTCCGGCGACAGCGGCGCCGCGCGCCCCTCCCGGCCCCATCGCCCCTCGCCGCGTCGAGGCGGCTCGGAGGCGAGGGAGGGGGCGCGGTCGCGCGCGGCGTCAGCTCAGCGCTTGCACTTGTTGTCGTTCACGTCAAAGGCGAAGCCGACGACCGGGAGGAAGGCCGAGGCGAACGCCTCTTGGGCGGTCAGCTCGCGGCATTGCGTGTTCCAGACGATGGCGGCGTCGAGCATCACGCTCGCCGCGCCGCCGATGATGTAGAACGCAGGCCAAGCATGCGCCGCGTTCCAATTGTGGCCGTAGTGGTAAACCGGTCCGGTGGCCTGGGCGGGCGACGCCGCCCACGCCATGACCGAGGCCGCAAGCGCCGCACCGACGATCTTGCGCATGTTCATAAGACGCCTCCTTAGCGATACGTGAGACCGGCGGTCGTCGCCGACCGCGTCACGCGACGCCGACGGCGAAGAGAATAGGTCGCCTTCCAGTTTTCGACAACTATTTAGTTCTACGACAAAGGACGAGGCGTCGCCGCGACGATGCTTGGCGTCGCCACAGTTGTTTTAAAGCCAAAATAAGTGACGCTTAACGTCCCGAGAGCATTACTTGCCGTCAAACGGACTTCCGGAAAGCATCCGGCGCTCCAAGAAGGATGGCGCTCCAAGAAGGATCTTGCCGCGCCGGGAGGCCGGACCGCACGGCCGCTCCGCGCGGGAAAGAAGGGGTTTGAGCGCCGACGATCCTATCGACCAGCACGCTTTCGGCGCGGCGGCGCCCGTCTCGCGCGGGACAAGAACCGCAAGCCGACCGGCGCGTCGCTCACGCCGCCGCCGTCGTCTCCGCCGCGAGCGCGAAGCCCTCGCGCGCCGCGGCGAGGTTGAGCGCGGCGAACTTCGGCGGCGTCTCCAGGCGCACCGCCTCTTCCAGCGCCTCCGGCGGGCACAGCCGGCCGAGACGGGCGAGCGCGCCGAGCGCCACGACGTTGGCGACGCGCGCGCTGCCGAGCGCGATCGCGCGGTCGCTCATCGGCAGGACGCGCGCGCCGAAGCCGCTTGGCGGCGGCTCGGCGACCAGCCGAGCGTCGACCAGAATCAGCCCGCCGGGCTTGACCAGCGCCAGCGAGCGGTCGAGCCCGATCTGCGACAGCGCCGCCATCATGTCGAGCCGGATCGCCAACGGATAATCGGCGGGGTCGTCGGCGACGACCAGGTCGGAGAAGCAGAAGCCGCCGCGCGAGGTCGGCTCGTAGCTCTGCGATTGCGCGGCGCGGCGGCCGGCGAGCGCCAGCGCGCGGAACAGCATGCGCATGCCGGTGATGAGCCCCTGCCCGCCGCTGCCGGCAAGGCGGACTTCCAGTCGGCCGCCGCTCATCGTCGCTTCTCCGGGCGTCCGCGCGCGGCGCGTTCGCGGCACAGCCGCCCGTATTCCGGCCGGTCGTGCTTGGCCAGCACGCCGGTGCGCAGCCGGTTGGGCTTGTACTGGCGGTCGGCGACGTCGGCGAAGCTCTCCGGCCGCATTTTGGCTTTCTGGCTGAGCATCATTTCCGGCGATTCGCCGAGATCGTTCTTGCGCCCGTAGATCTCGGTGCAGTCGGAGATCGCTTCGACGAAGGCGAAGCCCTCGTGGGCGACCGCCGCCTTGATGACGTTCTTCAGCGCCGGCGCCTGGCGCGTCACCTCGCGGCCAACGAAGCTCGCGCCCGCCGCCTCGGCGAGCGCGCAGGCGTCGAAAGCCGGTTCGACGTTGCCGTCCGGCGTGGTGGTGGTGAGGCGGTGGAGCGCCGTGGTCGGCGACACCTGGCCGCCGGTCATGCCGTAGACCTCGTTGTTGAGCATCAGGCAGGTGAGGTCGAGGTTGCGCCGGCAGGCGTGGATGAGGTGGTTGCCGCCGATCGCCAGGCAGTCGCCGTCCCCGGAGACGACCACCACCGTGAGATCGGGGCGCGCCAGCTTGAGGCCGGTGGCGAAGGCGAGCGGGCGGCCGTGCGTGGTGTGGAAGGTGTTGGCGTCGACATAGGCGCCGACGCGACCCGAGCAGCCGATGCCCGACACCACCGCGAGCTTGTTCTTGTCGAGCTTGAGTTCGTGCACCGCCCACAACAACGCGCGTAGCGCGATGCCGTGGCCGCAGCCCGGGCACATGAAATGCGGCATCATGTTGAGCCGCAGATAGTCCCTGATCTCGAAGGGCGAGCTTGCAGCGTCATCCATTGGCGGCGAGCTCCCGAATCTTGGCGGCGATATCGCCGGGCGCGATCGGTTCGCCGTCGATGCGGTTGAGCCGGGCGATCTTGCCGGGCGCGGCGGCGAGCCGCTCGACCTCAAGCGCGAGCTGGCCGGCGTTCATCTCGGCGACCAGCACGCGGCGCGCGCGCGACGCCGCCTCGCGCGTCGCGCGCTCCGGGAACGGCCACAGCGTGATCGGCCGAAGGAGGCCGGCCTTGATTCCATCGGCGCGCAGGTCGGCGACGGCGCGCCGCGCCGCGCGCGCGACGATGCCGACCGCGACGATGAGGAATTCGGCGTCCTCGGTCCGCAGAGTTTCGAAGCGCTCGATCTCGTCGCGATGGCGCTCGATCTTGTCGATCAGACGCCGCACCGCCCTTCCGGCCGGCCCCGGCTGCTGGGTGGGAAAGCCGTCGGCGGTATGGGTCAGGCCAGTGGCGTGGACGCGCAGGCCCTCGCCCGGACGCGCCATCGGCGGCACGAGGTCGTCGGTCTCAGCGAAGGGATGGAAATCGCGCTCGTCGCCCTTCGCCCACTTGCGCTCGGCGACGACGATCGTCTTCGGCGCGGGAAGCGTCACCGACTCGATCAGGTGGGCGACGACCTCGTCGAACAACACCACCACCGGCGTGCGCAGCCGTTCGGCGAGATTGAAGGCGCGGATCGTCTCGGAATAGATCTCCTGGGCCGAAGCGGGCGCCAGCGCGACGACCGGATGATCGCCGTGGGTTCCCCAGCGCGCCTGCATCAGGTCGCCCTGCGACGGCCGCGTCGGCATGCCGGTCGAGGGGCCGCCGCGCATGACGTCGATGATCACGCACGGGACCTCGGCCATCGCGGCGTAGCCGAGGTGCTCCTGCATCAGCGAGAAGCCGGGGCCGCTGGTGGCGGTCATCGCCTTGGCGCCGCCGAACGAGGCGCCGATCACCGCGGCGAGCGAACCCATCTCGTCTTCCATCTGGATGAAGACGCCGCCGACGCGCGGCAACTCGCGCGACATCGCCTCGGCGATTTCGGAGGATGGCGTGATCGGGTAGCCGGCGAAGAAACGGCAGCCGGCGGCGATGGCGGCGAGAGCGCAGGCGCGATTGCCCTGCAGGGAAGGAGGCGCAGCGGACATTCTCAAGCTGCCTGCGGCTCTGGCGCCGCGACACGCACGGAGATGGCGAAGTCCGGGCACAGCCATTCGCAGACGCGGCATCCGGTGCAGGCTTCCGGCCGCGTCACCATCGCCGCCTGTCGCTCGGAGAGCGCCAAGCAGCGCTCGGGACACAGCTTGACGCAGATGTCGCAGCCCTTGCACCAGGCTTCGTCGATCTCCACCGTCGCGGCGGCGCGGCGCGGCGCGGGCGGAGGGGGCGCGGGAGACGCCGGCTCGAAGCGCGGCGGATCGGCGCGCGCGGCTTCCGCCCAGGCCCGGCCGGCCTCGAACGCCTTGCGGTTGATCGCGCGCGTCTTCGCCGGCGCCAGCGCGTCGAGCGTGGCGAGCCAGTCCTCGACCGGATAGCGCATCGACATCGAGAAGACGCCGAGCAGCACGGTGTTGGCGGCGCGCGGCTCGCCGAGCTCGGTCGCGATGGCGGTGGCGTCGAGCGCGTAGCCCTCCGGCACCTTGCCGGCGATCTCCGCCGGCGTCTCGCGCGCGTATTGGGTCGGCGCGCCGACCCGGCGGTCGCGGCACGAGAACGGCGGCACGATGCGGCGCGTGTCGGCGATGAACAGGCCGGAATCCGGCCGCAGGTATTCGAGCCATCGCAGGCCCTCGGCCCATTCCAGCGCGATCAGCGCATCGGCTTCGCCTTTGGCGATGGTCGGCGACCACACCTCCACGCCGAAGCGCACGTGGCTGAACACCACGCCGCCGCGCTTGGCCATGCCGTGAACTTCGCTCTGCTTGACCTGGAAGCCCTCTTTCTGGCCGATCAGCGCCAGCGCCTTCGAGATCAGGAGCACGCCCTGGCCGCCGACGCCGACCACCATCACGTTCTGGGCGCGAGCGTTTGCGCGGTTCGAGAGGCTCGCGTCCTTCGCCGCGGCCGGTTCAACGAAAGCTTTGTTCACGACGCCACCGGTTGAATGCAGTCCGAGGGACAAACCTGGGCGCACAGCGCGCAGCCGATGCAGGCCCCGGGATCGATCTTCACCTTGCGACGGCCCTCGTGCGTCTCGTCGCTCCACAGGATCGCCGGGCAGCCGAGGTTCATGCAGGACTGGCAGGCGACGCACTTCTCCAGCGCGACCGCCATCGGCGAACCCTTGATCTTGACCGGATCGAGCACGCAGGGGCGTTCGGCGATCACCACCGCGACGCCTTCAAAGGCGATCGCCTCGCGCAACGTCTGATAGAGCCAGCCGATCTGGTAAGGGTCGACGCGGCGCACCCATTTGACCCCGACCGCGCGGCAGAGCGCTTCGTAATCGACCTTGTGGGTCTTCTCGCCGCGCAAGGTGCGGCCGGTGCCCGGATGCTGCTGACCGCCGGTCATGGCGGTGATGCCGTTGTCGAGGATCACGACGGCGATGTTGGCCTTGTTGTAGACGGCGTCGATCAGCGGCGGGATTCCCGCGTGCAGAAAGGTCGAGTCGCCGATGGCGGCGACAATCGGCTTCGTCTCGCCGGCCGCCGCCATGCCGATGGCGTTGCCGACGCTCGCCCCCATGCACACGGTGGTGTCGATCGAGCGCAGCGGCTCTCCGGCGGCGAGCGTGTAGCAGCCGATGTCGCCGGCGACGCGCGCTTCAAGGCCGCGTAGCGCGAGAAAGGTCGCGGTGTGCGGGCAGCCCGCGCACAACACCGGCGGGCGCGCCATCGGCTCGATGGCGAGCGCGGCCGGCGCAGGCGCAGCGGGGATGACGCCCGCCGCCGCGAGGCCGGCGCGCACCAGCTCGGGCGAGAGCTCGCCGCAGCGCGGGAAGTATTTCTTGCCCTCGACCTCGATGCCGAGAGCGAGGATCTCCTTCTCCAGCGCCGGCTCGAGCTCCTCGACCACAATCAGGCGTTCGACCGACTCCGCAAACGCCCGGATGGTCGCCTCGGGCAACGGATAGGCGGCGCCGAGCTTCAGGATCGAGACGTCGGGCGCGACCTCCTTGACATAGAGATAGGCGGTCGAGCCGGTGACGACGCCGACGCGCGCGTCGCCCTTCTCCCAGCGGGTCAGCGGCGACGTCTCGAGATAGCGGGCGATCGCCGCCTCGCGCGCCGCGAGCTTCGGATGCAAGCGACGCGCGTTGGCGGGAATGGCCACCGTTTTCGCCGGCTGGTTGACGAAGCCCCTGGCGGGCGGCGCCACGCGCGGGCCGACGCGCACGGAGCTGCGGGTGTGGGAGAGCCGAGTGGTCGAGCGCAGGATCACCGGCGTATCGAACGTTTCGGAGATCTCGAAAGCGAGCTTGGTGTAGTCGTGCGCCTCCTGCGCGTCGGAGGGCTCCAGTATGGGAACGCCGGCGAAGCGCGCGAACAGGCGAGTGTCCTGCTCGTTCTGCGACGAATGGACCCCCGGATCGTCGGCGACCACGATCGCCAGGCCGGCGTGCGCGCCGATGTAGGATTGCGACATCAGGGAGTCGGCGGCGACGTTGAGGCCGACGTGCTTCATCGCCGCCAGCGCGCGAACGCCGGAAAGCGCGGCGCCGATCGCCACGTCGAGCGCGACCTTCTCGTTGGTCGACCACTCAGCGTAGACCTCGTCGGCGGGAAAGCGCGCGAGGGTCTCCAACACCTCGGTCGACGGCGTGCCGGGATAAGCGGCGGCGACCCGCACGCCCGCCTCCCAGGCGCCGCGCGCGATCGCCTCGTTGCCCATCAGCGGCGCGACCTCCTCCGCCGCCTGGGTTTTCGCCACGTTCACCTGTCGGTTCATCGCCGCCCCGGCCTTTCCCCCGTGGAACAGGGTCTTTGCGCCAATCAGCCGCCATCGCGCAAGGGAATTCGCGCCGCGTCGTGCAAATCGTCGGCGCGGCGCCATGCCCCCGCCGCGCGCGTCGCGCGGCTCGCGACCGAAGCTGCGCAATTCGCCGCAGCCGCGAATTGACCTCTATCAAAAGCGGGCGGCCGCGACGCGTTAGCTCGGCCGTTCCGCCGCCGTGAAAGTCGGCGGCGGACGACGCTGGGCGCGGGCGGAAAGCCGGGGGAGGACGATGAGGGCCGAAGTTGCGCAAGCGAACTTGCCGGAGCCGATCGAAACCGCCTCGCGCGACGAGCTGACCGCCTTGCAGATCGAGCGGCTGAAGTGGACGCTCCATCGCGTCTACGAGCGCGTGCCCCATTACCGCGCCAAGTTCGACGCCGCCGGCGTTCATCCCGACGACTTCAAGACGCTCGACGACCTGCCCAAGTTCCCGCTCACCACCAAGCAGGACCTGCGCGACAACTATCCCTTCGGCCTGTTCGCCATGCCGCTCGAAGAGGTGGCGCGGTTGCACGCCTCCTCCGGCACCACCGGGCGTCCGACAGTGGTCGGCTATTCGCTGGACGACCTCGACATGTGGGCGCTGGTGATGGCGCGGTCGCTGCGCGCCGCGGGCTGCCGGGCGGGCATGAGGGTCCACAACGCCTTCGGCTACGGCCTGTTCACCGGCGGCATGGGCTACCACGCCGGCGCGGAGCGGCTCGGCTGCACGGTGACGCCGGTGTCCGGCGGCATGACCGAGCGCCAGGTCCAGCTTATCGCCGACTTCAAGCCCGACGTCGTCATGGGGACGCCCTCCTACATGCTCGCCATCCTCGATCAGATGCGCCGCATGGGCTTCGACCCGCGCCGCTCCAGCCCGAGGATCGGCTTTTTCGGCGCCGAGCCGTGGACCAACGCGATGCGCGCCGAGCTGGAGGGCGAACTCGGCATCCACGCCTTCGACCTCTACGGCCTATCGGAAGTGATCGGCCCCGGCGTCGCTTGCGAAACCGTGGAGGACCGCAACGGCCCGACCATCTGGGAAGATCACTTCTACCCGGAGGTCGTCGATCCGGCGACCGGCGCGCCGCTCGCCAACGGCGAGCACGGCGAGCTGGTGCTGACCTCGCTCACCAAGCAAGCGATGCCGCTCATCCGCTACCGCACGCGCGACCTCACCCGTTTCCTGCCGGGGAGCGCGCGCGCGATGCGCCGGATGGAGAAGGTCACCGGCCGCTCCGACGACATGATCATCCTGCGCGGCGTCAACGTCTTCCCCAGCCAGATCGAGGAGCAGATCCTGCGTTGCCGCAGCCTCGCGCCTCATTACGCGCTCGAACTCGGCCGCGAGGGGCGGCTCGACACCATGAAGGTGCTGGTCGAGGCGCGTCCCGACGCGGCCGACGCGGCCAGCCGCGCCGACCAGGGTCGCGAGCTCGTCCACCACATCAAGGCGGTGGTCGGCGTCTCGGTGCGCGTGACCGTGGTCGACCCCGGCGCGATCGAACGTTCGATCGGCAAGGCGAAGCGCGTTCTCGACCTTCGGCCTAAGGACTGACCGGCGCAATTCGCCGCAGCGGCGAATTGACCCTTATCAAAAGCGCGGGGCGGCGAGGTGGATAGCTGCGACCTTTCGGCCGCCAACAAGGGCGGCGACGGGTCGCGCGCGCCCCGAAAGCGTCGCGGGCGGACGTAAAGCCGGGGGGAAACGATGACGGGCCAAGCCGGGCAAGCGAGCTTGCTGGAGCCGATCGAGACGGCCTCGCGCGACGAGCTGACCGCCTTGCAGATCGAGCGGCTGAAGTGGACGCTCCATCGCGTCTACGAGCGCGTGCCCCATTACCGCGCCAAGTTCGACGCCGCCGGCGTCCATCCCGACGACCTCAAGACCCTCGCCGACCTCGCCAAGTTCCCCTTCACCACCAAGAAGGACCTGCGCGACAACTACCCGTTCGGCCTGTTCGCCGTGCCGACCGAGCAAGTGGCGCGCATCCACGCCTCCTCGGGCACCACCGGGCGTCCGGCTGTGGTCGGCTACTCGAAGCGCGACCTCGAGATGTGGGCGGAGGTGATCGCGCGGTCGCTGCGCGCGGCGGGCTGCCGGGCGGGCATGCGGCTCCACAACGCCTTCGGCTACGGCCTGTTCACCGGCGGACTGGGCCTCCACGGCGGCGCGGAGCGGCTCGGCTGCATGGTGACGCCGGTATCCGGCGGCATGACCGAGCGCCAGGTGCAGCTCATCGCCGACTTCAAGCCCGACGTCGTCACCGCGACGCCCTCCTACATGCTCGCCGTCGTCGATCAAATGCGTCGGATGGGGGTCAATCCGCGCCGCTGCAGCCTGAAGATCGGCCTGTTCGGCGCCGAGCCTTGGACCAACGCGATGCGCGACGAGCTGGAGCGCGAGCTCGACATCGACGCCCTCGACATTTACGGGCTGTCGGAAGTGATCGGCCCCGGCGTCGCCAGCGAATGCGTCGAGACCAAGGACGGCCCGACCATCTGGGAAGACCACTTCTATCCGGAAGTGGTCGATCCGGCGACCGGCGCGCCGCTTCCCGACGGCGAGCACGGCGAGCTGGCGCTCACCTCGCTGACCAAGGAGGCGATGCCGGTCATCCGCTACCGCACCCGCGACCTCACCCGCCTGCTGCCGGGCACGGCGCGCGCGATGCGCCGGATGGAGAAGGTCACCGGCCGCTCCGACGACATGATCATCCTGCGCGGCGTCAAGGTCTTCCCCAGCCAGATCGAGGAGCAGATCCTGCGCTGCCGCGGCCTCGCCCCGCACTACGTGATTGAGCTAGGCCGCGAGGGGCGGCTCGACACCATGAACGTGCTGGTCGAGGCGCGGCCCGACGCGGTCGACCCGGCGACGCGCGCCGAGCAGGCCAAGGAGTTCATCCATCACGTCAAGGCCGTGGTCGGCGTCTCGGTGCGCGTCTCGGTGGTCGACCCCGGCAAGATCGACCGCTCGATCGGCAAGGCGAAGCGCGTGCTCGACCTCAGGCCGAAGGATTAGCGCGGAAGGCGTCGGCTTCGAGTCGTCTTCTCCGTCATTGCGAGCGACGCGAAGCAATCCAGGGGCCGCAGGGATCCGCCTCTTCAACCCCTGGATTGCTTCGTCGCTGCGCTCCTCGCAATGACGGTGGCGCTGCTTGAATGCAAAACGCGTTGGCGCCGACGCGCCGCGCTCACTTCTTCCAGTTCAGCGCCGAGACCAGCGTGAACAACCGCCGCGCGGTGCGCTCGTCGATCTCGACCTTGTCGGCCAGCCGCTCGGCGATCAGCTTCGCGCCCTGATTGTGCAGGGCGGCGCGCTCGCGCTCGATCGCCTCGATCTGCCGCGGGCTGGCGCTGCGGATCGCCGAATAATACGACTCGCACAGCAGAAAATATTCCGTCAGCAGCGGGCGCAGCGGCGTCAGCGACATCGCCATCTCTGCGACCCGCGCGCCGCTGGCGCCGCGCACGTCGAAGCTCAGCCGCGACTCCGCCTGGGCGATCGACATGCGGTACGGGCCATCGTCGCAGCCGACCACGCCGAAGCTGTTCTCCTCGACCAAGTCGAAGATCGCCGCCGCCCGCTCCTGGGCGCGGTCGGAGGCGTCGCGCGGGATCGACTTCTCGTCGCACGTCACTTCGGCGAGCCGGTCGCGCGACAGGGTCGCTTCGGCGCTCATGGTCGGCTTCTCCTCGACAGTCGCAACGAGACCGAGCGCGCATGCGCGCCGAGGCCTTCGGCCTCCCCCAAGATCACCGCCGAAGGCCCCAGCGCGGCGAGCGATTTCGCGTCGCACTTGAGGATCGAGGTGCGCTTGAGAAAGTCGAGCGCGCCGAGCCCGGAAGAGAAGCGCGCCGAACGCGACGTCGGCAGCACGTGGTTGGCGCCGCCGACATAGTCGCCGATCGCCTCCGGCGTGTGCTCGCCGATGAAGATCGCCCCGGCGTTGGCGACCGCCTCGCTCAGCGCCTCCGCGTCGCGCGCGACGATCTCGAGATGCTCGGGGGCGATCCGGTCGACCAGCGCGACGGCCGCCGCAAGCGCGGGAACCAGGATGATCGCGCCATAGTCGCGCCAGCTCGCGCCGGCGGTCTTGGCGCGCGGCAGATCGGCGAGCTGCGTCTCGACGGCGGCGGCGACGGACTGCGCCAGACCTCTGTCGTCGGTGATCAGGATCGACTGCGCCGCTTCGTCGTGCTCGGCCTGGGCGAGCAGGTCGGCGGCGATCAGCGTCGGGTTGGCGCTCGAGTCGGCGAGCGCCACCACTTCCGAAGGGCCGGCGATCATGTCGATTCCGACCGCGCCGAACACGCGCCGCTTGGCGGCGGCGACATAGGCGTTGCCTGGCCCGACGATCTTGGCGACCGGCGCGACGCTCTCGGTTCCGTAGGCCAGCGCGGCGATCGCCTGCGCGCCGCCGAGACGATAGATCTCCGTCACGCCGACGATCTTCGCCGCCGCCAGCACCAGCGGATTGAGCTTGCCGTCGGGCGTCGGCGCGGTCATCGCCAAACGCCGGCAGCCCGCGACCTTCGCCGGCGCCGCGTTCATGATCACCGAGGAGGGATAGCTGGCGGCGCCGCCGGGAACATAGAGGCCGACCGCGTCGATCGGCCGCCAGCGCCAGCCGAGCTCGACGCCGAGCGAGTCGACGAACCAGACGTCGTCGGGCAGCTGACGGCGGTGGTAGGCGAGCACGCGCTCATGGGCGAGCTCAAGCGCGGCCAGCGCCCTGCGGTCGCAGGCGGCGACCGCGGCGTCGATCTCTTTCTCCGAGACGCGGACGCCGGTCTTCGACAGGTCGACCCGATCGAAGCGCAGCGTGTGCTCGATCAGCGCCGCGTCGCCGCGCGCGCGCACGTCGGCGATGATCGCGGCGACCGTCGCGTCGACGTCGGCGGCGGATTCGCGCTTGGCTTCGAGCAGGGCGCGAAAGCGGGGCTCGAAGTCCGCGGCGCTTGCGTCAAGGATGATCGCCAAGGTCGGCTCCGCCGCGGTTCACGAGGACTCGGCGCTGGTCAGCGCGTGGCCCGGACATTGGTCGGCCGGAACGCGCGGGCCGACGTCGCGCAGCTCGGCCTCGAGGCACTCGACCTCGAGGCGCACCGCCGCGCCGTCGGCGAACGCGAGCAGCACCATTCCGGATGGCGGATCGGTCTTCTCGAAAGTGACCGCGAGCAGGTTGAGCCGCGCGTCCTCGTCGCGGCCGGCCAGCCCGAGGTGCGAGACCTTGAGCACGCGGTCGAAGCGCAGCACCGAGCCGACGCGTTCCTTCCGCCCCTCCTCATCGGCGGCCCAGTCGTAGCGCATGACGGTGACCAGGAAGCGCTTCTGCCTCGGCTGCCAGATCATGTCGTCGCGCGTCAGGCACGAATTCTGGGCGTGGGCGGAAATCACTTCCAGCCCTTCGCGATCGAGGGCCATCAGTTTCAGGAAATCGGCCGCCGTCGACATGTTTCAGCCCGCGATGCGTTCGATGTCGGCGCCGCAGGCCGCGAGCTTCTGCTCGAGCCGTTCGAAGCCGCGATCGAGATGGTAGACACGGTTGACGGTGGTCTCGCCCTCGGCGGCGAGGGCGGCGATCACCAGCGACACCGAGGCGCGCAGGTCGGTCGCCATCACCGGCGCGCCGAGCAGCCGGTCGACCCCTTCGACAATCGCCGTGTCGCCATCGAGGCGGATGCGCGCGCCGAGCCGCGCCAGCTCCTGCACGTGCATGAAGCGGTTCTCGAAGATCGTCTCGGTGATGCGCGAAGTTCCGCGCGCGCGCGTCATCAGCGCCATGAACTGCGCCTGCAGATCGGTGGGAAAGCCAGGGAACGGCGCCGTCGCGACGTCGACCGCGCCGATGCCGGCGCCGTTGCGCGTCACCCGCACGCCGCGGTTGTCGCTGCTCACGCTCGCGCCCGCCTGCGTCAGCGCGTCGAGCGCCTGCTGGAACACCTCGGCGCTCACCCCTTCGAGCAGGATGTCGCCGCCGGTCATCGCCACCGCGGTGGCGTAGGTGCCCGCTTCGATGCGGTCGGGCATGACGCGATGTCGCGCCCCGTCGAGCCGCGCCACCCCGGTGATCTCGATCGTCGAAGAGCCTGCGCCCTTGATGCGCGCGCCCATCTCGTTGAGGCAATCGGCGACGTCCTTGACCTCGGGCTCGCGCGCCGCGTTGCGCACGATCGTCGTTCCGCGCGCGATCGCCGCCGCCATCATCGCGGTGTGGGTGCCGCCGACCGTCACCTTGGGAAACTCGATCTCTGCGCCGATCAGCCCCTTCGGCGCCCTGGCGACCACATAGCCGCCCTCGATCGCGATCTCCGCGCCGAGCCGCGCCAGCGCCATCAGCAACAGGTCGACTGGCCGGGTGCCGATCGCACAGCCGCCCGGTAGCGAGACGCGCGCTTCGCCGGTGCGCGCCAGCAGCGGCGCGATGACCCAGAAGCTGGCGCGCATTCTCGACACCAGCTCGTAAGGCGCGGTGGCGTCGACGATGGCGTGGGCGCGCAGATGCGCGGTCTGGCCCGCGCCGGTCTCCTCGCCCGCCCGCTTGCCGTTGATGGTGATGTCGACGCCGTGGTTGCCGAGGATGCGCGCGAGCAGCGTGACGTCGGCGAGGCGCGGCAGGTTCTCCAGCGTCAGCGTGCGATCGGTCAAAAGCGAGGCGATCATCAGCGGCAGCGCGGCGTTCTTGGCGCCGGAAATCGGAATGGCGCCGTTGAGCTTCGCCCCGCCGCGGATTTGTATGCGATCCATGCCTCGACCTTTCCGACCCGATTCTCGCGCGCCGGCGAGGGTCAGGCTCGCCGCCCCTCGCCCGCGCCGTCCGACGGCCCTTCGGCGGGCGCCGGCTCGTCCGCCGCTGCCCGGCCGCGGCTCTGCGCCTTGCGGCGCTTCAGATTCTCCCTCAGCGCCGACGCCAGGCGCTCGCGCCGACGCTTCGCCTCGATCGATCGTTGCTCGTCCCGGCTCATGGTTCGCCCGCCCGCGCCGCCAGGGCGGTAGATAGGCCCGCCGCCGGGCGTGGGCAAGCCGAAAGCCCCGCCGCCCGCTACCCCGCCTTCTCGATCAGGCTTTCCGCCGCCGCCCGCGCCGCCCCGGTGATCTCGGCCCCGGCGAGCATGCGCGCGATCTCCTCGCGCCGCGCCGCCGGGTCGAGCGACACCACCTGCGTCGCCACCCGCTCGCCCTTGCCGACGTCGTTCTTGACGATCTTGAAGTGGCTGTCCGAACGCGCGGCGACCTGGGGCGCGTGGGTGACGGCGAGCACCTGGGCGCTCGCCGCGAGACGCACGAGGCGCTGGCCGATCGCGTCGGCGACGGCGCCGCCGACGCCCGCGTCGACCTCGTCGAAAATCAGCGTCGGCGCGGTGCCGCGCGCGGCGAGCGCGACCTTCAGCGCCAGCAGGAAGCGCGCGAGCTCGCCGCCCGAGGCGACCTTCATCAGCGGCCCCGGCCGCGAGCCCGGATTGGTGCGGGCGCAAAACTCGGCGCGGTCGTAGCCGTCGGCCGAGACCACGCCGTTGTCGCGCGCGAGGTCGACAGTGAAGCGGGCGCGCTCGAGCTTCAGCGCCGGCAGCTCGGCGTTCACCGCGCGTTCGAGCTCGGCCGCCGCGCGCCGGCGCGCCTCAGACAGCGCGCTCGCCGCTTCGGCGTAGGCGGCGGCGGCGACGCGCGCCGACGCTTCGAGCGCGCCGACGCGCCGCGCGCTCGCGTCGAGGCCCTCGAGCTCGTCGCCGTATTTCTTCGCCAGCGCCGGCAGCGCCTCGACCGGCGTCGCGTATTTGCGCGACATGCCGCGCAGCGCGAACAGGCGCTCCTCGCACTTCTCCAGCTCGCGCGGATCGAAGTCGCAGGAGGCGAGCGCGTTCTCGACCGCGCGCGTCGCCGACTCCAGGGCCTGCATCGCCTCGTCGAGCGCCTGCACGCTCGGCTCGATCAGCTCCGGCGCCTGCGGCGCGCGGCGCTCGAGGCGGCGCGCGATCGCCGCCAGCACCGGCAGCACCGCGGCGTCGCCGGAAAGGCTCTCGTGCGCTTCGCGGATGTCGGCGGCGACCTTCTCGCCCTGCATCATGCGCGTCCGCCGCTCCGCCAGCGCCTCCTCCTCGCCCGGCTGCACGTCGAGCCGGGTCAGCTCCTCGTGGGCGTGGCGGGCAAAGTCGGCCTCGGCCTGCGCCGCGGCGAGGCGCGCCCGCTCTTCGGCAAGCTCGGCCTCGACGCCGCGCAGCGCGGCGAAGGCGGCGCGGGTGGCCTTGACCGCGTCGTCGTGCTCGCCATAGGCGTCGACCAGCGCGCGATGGGTCGAGGCGTCGAGCAAAGCGCGCTCGGCGTGCTGGCCGTGAATCTCGACCAGGCCGACGGCGGCGGCGCGCAGCGTCTGCGCGCTGACGCTCTGGTCGTTGACGAAGGCGCGAGTGCGGCCGTCGGCGAGCTGCACGCGTCTGAGGATCAGCTCGCCCCCGGCCGAAATCCCCTGCTCGGCGAGCGCCTCGAAGACGGCGTGATCGGCCGGCAGGTCGAAGGTCGCGGTCACCTGCCCCTGCGGCTCGCCGTGGCGCACCAGCGCGCCGTCGCCGCGCGCGCCCAAGGCGAGCGCCAGCGCGTCGAGCAGGATTGACTTTCCCGCGCCGGTTTCGCCGGTGAGGATGGTCAGGCCATTCGAGAATTCGAGGTCCAGCGCGTCGATCAGCACGATATCGCGAATCGAGAGTCGCGCCAGCATGGCCCGCGGCCTCGTCCGATCAGGACGGCATGACGATGTGGTAGAGCTTGGAAATCCAGGATTGCTGGTTTTCCTTCGGCTCGAGGCCGCCGCCCTTCAACAACGCGTAGGCGTCCTTGTACCACTGCCCATCGGGGAAATTGTGGCCGAGCACCGCCGCCGCCGTCTGCGCTTCGTCGGCGATGCCGAGTCCCAGATAAGCCTCGGTGAGGCGGTAGAGCGCCTCCTCCGAGTGCCGCGTCGACTGGTAGTTGGTCAGCACCGCGCGGAAGCGGTTGATCGCCGCGGTGTAGTTGCGGCGGTGGAGATAGAAGCGACCGATGGACATTTCTTTGCCGGCGAGTTGGTCCATCGTGACGTTGATCTTGTACTTGGAGTCGTCGACGTATTCCGAATTGGGATAGTCCTGGACGACCTTCTTGAACAGATTGAGCGCCTTACCCGCCCGGTCCTGGTCGCGGGTGACGTCCGGGATCTGGTTGTAGTAGGAGCTCGCCTCGAGATAGAGCGCGTAGGCCGCCTCGGGCGACTTGGGATAGAGCTTGACGTAGCGCTCGGCCGTCTGCTCGGCGCTGTCGTAGTCGCCGCCCTGGAACTGCGCGTAGGTGGTCATCAGCAAACCTTTGCGCGCCCAATCCGAGTCGGGGAACTTCTCGCCGAGATCGGTGAACTTCTTGGCCGCCCCAGTGGCGTCGCCGTTGGCGAGATTCGCCAAGCCCTGGTCGTAGACCTTGCTGGCGGGAACGTCCGGCTCGATGACCATCTTGTACTTCTCGCCGGCGAACGGATTGAAGTCGTCGAACATCGAACACGACGACAGCGCGACGGCAGCGCACGCGGCGAAAAGAACGCCCGCGACAATGCGCGGCGCGCAACGGCGAAGGGCGAACGCGCGGGGGTTCGGTGCGAAAATCATGCGTTGGACTCGAAATTTGCGCAGCGCGAAGGCCGGCTTGTCGGCTCCGCGCTCTTTACCTCAGTCCGCGACGACGCGCCAGCCATCTCGCCGGCGCCCGCGCGCGGCGCATTAGAGCGACGGATTGTGGCGCGAAGGGGCCTTCCCGCCCCGCGGCCGGCGCGCGATTTCGTCGCGGCGCGAAATTTTCATTCGACGTTGGGCGCGTAGGCGGCGGCGATCCGCCCGATCGCCATCGTCCCGGCCGCATAGACGCGGCGCGCCGACGGCTCGACGATCTCGTAAGCCTTGCGGTCGGTGAACAACGCCGACAGCATCATCGCGTTGAGGGCGTGCCCCGGCCGATAGACGCGGTAGCCGCCGATGATCGGCGCGCCGGCGAGCGCAAGGTCGCCGATCGCGTCGAGCGCCTTGTGGCGCACGAACTCGTCGCGGAAGCGCAGCCCCTCGGGGTTGAGGATGGCGTCGCCGTCGAGCGCCACCGAATTCTCCAGCGAGGAGCCGAGCGCGAAGCCCGCCTGCCACAGCTTCTTGACGTCGCTGACGAAGCCGAAAGTGCGCGCGCGAGCGATCTCTTTTCGGAAAACCGTGGGGTCGACGTCGAACACGCGCCGCTGGCGGCCGATCGCCGTGCCCTCGAAATCGATCTCGACGTCAAGACGGAAGCCGCGCGCCGCGGGGAGCAATTCGGCGTAGCCCCGCCCGGACTCGACGCGCACCGGCTTGAGCATCCGCACGTAGCGGCGCGGGCGCGCCTGCCGCGCCAGACCGACCGCGTCGATCGCGTCGACGAAATCGGCGGCCGAGCCGTCCATGATCGGCACTTCGGCGCCGTCGATCTCCACCACCGCGTTGTCGATCCTGAGGCCCGCGAGCGCGCCCATCAGGTGCTCGACCGTCGCCACCGCCGCGCCGCTCGCGTCGCCGAGCACCGTGCACAGCGCCGTCTGTTTTACGTTGGACCACTTGGCCTCGATCAGCCGCTCGCGGCCGTTCGGCAGACCGGTGCGAAGAAGGACGATTCCAGTATCGACATCGGCGGGATGAATGACGACGCGCGCCGGAGAAGCGGAATGGACGCCGACGCCCTGGATTTCGACCCGGCCGCGCAGCGTCGTCTGGAAACCGAATTTCATATATCCTACGTCTCCGCCTTGGCTACGAACGCCCAACCCCTCCGGGAGCCGCATGACGTTGCGGCTTATTATGGCGTCCGAACGCCTGTCCCCACGCGCCTTCGCGCGGCCGCCGTAGCGGCCTAACCGGGGCGAAACATAGGCGCCGGCTCGCGCGCCGGCCAAATCACCTTTCGTGAACGATCGTTACACGATTTGGAAACTATGATTCTTCAAATAAATACAAAGATTTAGGAAACATCGCGGCGGCTAGGCGGCGCGCCGGACGAACTGCGGCGATCGGCCGCGGCTCGACGCCGCGGCCATTAACCTTCCCGTAATGATGATTCGGCGGCTCGATCAGTTCGACTGGCGACGCAGGAACGCCGGGATCTCGAGCTGCTCCTCCTCGATCGGCGCGGGCCGCTGGGCCGCGCGGCCGTGCGGGTCGAGGCCGCCCTGGGCGGGACGCGACGGCGCCGGGCGCGGCTGCGGACGACCATATTCGGCGTGGACCGACGGCGCCGAAGCGGGCCGCGCGGGCGCCAGCGCCGGCGGGGCGACGCGCGGCGCGGCGGGCGGCGCCTCCTCCTCGCGCCGGTTGATGCCGAAAGCGGCCAGCTTCTCCAACAGCGAGCGCCGCCGCGTCTCGGCGGGGTGAACCTCCGCCGGCGCGTCGCCGCGATGGGCGCGAAGCTCGCGCTGGGCGAGCGGCGGCAAGTCCTCGATCTGCGGCATGCGCGGCTGTCGCGAGCCCGGCAGCTCCGGCGCGGGCGGGATGAACTCCTCGTCGACCGGCGCCTCTTCCTCTTCGTCGCGCGGAACCGCCGGCTCGACGTAGACCGCCGGTCTCGGCGCGGCGGCGCGGATCTCGATTTCCTCCGGCCCCAGCGGCAGGACGGCGGGGGCCGGCGCCGGCTCGGCTGGGCTCTCCGCCGGGATCGGCGTCGGCAGTCCGCGCGGCGTCGCCGCGTGCGGCCGCACCGCGATCTCGGCGAGCTTCTCGGCCGGCGGCGACACCGGCTCGATCTGGTCGATCGCCGCCTGATCGATGCCGGTGGCGACGACCGAAACCCGCACCACGCCGTCGAGCGCCGCGTCGAAGGTGGCGCCGAGAATGATGTTGGCCTCTTCGTCGACCTCCTGGCGAATACGGCTCGCCGCTTCGTCGACCTCGTAGAGCGTCAGGTCGTTGCCGCCGGTGATCGAGATCAACAGGCCGCGGGCGCCGCGCATCGACGTCTCGTCGAGCAGCGGGTTGGCGATCGCCGCCTCGGCGGCCATCACCGCGCGGTGCTCGCCGCTCGCCTCGCCGGTGCCCATCATCGCCTTGCCCATCTCGCCCATGATCGCCCGGACGTCGGCGAAGTCGAGGTTGATCAGGCCCTCCTTGACCATCAGATCGGTGATGCAGGCGACGCCGGAGTAGAGCACCTGGTCGGCCATGGCGAAGGCGTCGGCGAAGGTGGTCTTCTCGTTGGCGACGCGGAACAGGTTCTGGTTGGGGATGACGATGAGGGTGTCGACGCACTTCTGCAGTTCGACGATGCCGCCCTCGGCGATGCGCATCCGCCGCGCGCCCTCGAACTGGAACGGCTTGGTGACGACGCCAACGGTGAGCACGCCGAGCTCGCGGGCGACGCGGGCGATGACCGGCGCGGCGCCGGTTCCGGTGCCGCCGCCCATGCCGGCGGTGACGAAGGCCATGTGCGCGCCGGTGAGATGGTCGCGGATCTCCTCCAGCGCCTCCTCCGCCGCGGCGCGGCCGATCTCCGGCTTGGAGCCCGCGCCGAGCCCCTCGGTGACCTGGAGCCCCATCTGGACGATGCGCTCGGCGCGCGAGGAGGCCAGCGCCTGCGCGTCGGTGTTGGCGACGACGAAATCGACGCCGGAGAGCCCGGAGACGATCATGTTGTTGACCGCGTTGCCGCC
>Ga0181520_10001356_pt1 | contig 49978 bp, 64 predicted proteins | sample PEATcosm2014_Bin_29_FD_132451 | JGI IMG/M metagenome (GOLD analysis project Ga0181520, IMG submission 132451) | Peatland microbial communities from MTU Mesocosm Facility, Houghton, MI, USA - PEATcosm2014_Bin02_30_metaG | ecosystem: Environmental > Terrestrial > Soil > Wetlands > Peat | place... | reverse complement strand
GGACGACCTTGAAGCCGTCCTCGTCGACGCTCTCCATAACCTCGAAAACTCACCCTCAACTCTCCAATCTCTAACCTCTTTTGATTGGATTATTACTTCATTACAGATGGCAAGTTAGTATTACGTACTCATGAAAAACAGGCCGTGATGATACAAACAAGATATCTGTAGGAGGAAACCCCCAAAATCTCTTTTATTTACGCTTGCGCGCTTCGAGTGTCTTGCGCATCTTCTCCATCTCCGCTTCTATTACCTTTTCTTCTGGAAGAGCAGTTTTGTATTGAGCTACCATAACTTTGCTTGAAAGCCCCTCTAGTGTATAGTGAGCAACTGCCGCATCTCTCTCGGTGCAAAGAATTAAGCCCACCGGCGGATTCTCATGGGGAAGCGTCCAATGCTCGCGGGCATAGTTACAGTAAAGGTGCATCTGTCCGGCATCGGCATGTGTAAAGCTATTCGTCTTGAGGTCAATTATAACAAGACAGCGAAGTCTACGGTGGTAAAACAGCAGATCAATCCGATACCATGCATCACCAACGCGTAAACGGCGCTGGCGCCCGACAAACGTGAAGTCGCCGCCAAGCTCCAAGAGAAACTTTTCTAAGTGAAAAATCAGGGCTTCTTCAATTTCGGCTTCAGAATACTCGTCCTTGAGCCCCAAGAATTCCAAAACAAAGGGGTCTTTTACTTCTTCCTCGGCAGTCACAATATCTTCAGGCTTGCGTCGATTGTGCTTCGTTAGCATCGCCACTTTGTTGCGCGAAAGCGCTGTGCGCTCATAAAACATACTGCCGATCTGGCGACCAAGCTGCTTAACAGTCCATCCTCCACGCAAGGATTCGGTTTCATAGAACTTGCGGGCTTGCTTATCATCAACGGATAAAAGTTTAACATAGTGTGACCAAGGAAGTGGGAATAACGCAGGTAGCGATGGTTCCAATTTGCCAGACATGATCTGGCAGATTTCGGAGTCTGTTGATTTGCCAGATGTCGTCTGGCAAATTGCTGACGCTGGATACTCGCCATAGAAGGTTCGCATCGACTGCAAATTCTGTCGTGAAAACCCTCTACCGAAACGATTGGTCAGGTCGATTGACAGACGCTGCAACAATTTCTCTCCATACTCAGCGCGTTGCGATCCTGCCTGTTCTGATTCCACGATTTTCCGTCCGATCTGCCAGTAGGTTGCTGTCATAACGGCGTTGACCGCTCTTGCTGCCGTATGGCGTGCAATTTCCAATAGGTTCACGACTTCCGACAAAATCGCATCGTAGCGATCCGGCTTTATAATCGCCAACTTCGATTTATTTGAGTTCTTTGGCATCCGCACCATTATCAACCAAATCGGAAAGCGAAGTCAAATTGAGTCTGCAATAGAGGATCAGGATGCGCTCATCACTCATAGACTCCCAAGTGTTCGATCGAATACCCATCGCCAAGACGCTTTTCTAAAGCCTCAGCAACGCAATGCCTGTGGCATTGTTCGGGATGATGTTCAAAGCACGTTAGGGCGACCTTTTCGCCATCCTTGATCCACTCCTCGATTATTCTGAGAGTCATATCCCTCTTCGGTAATTCAAATTTCTCATACATCTTAAAGAGCAAATCGTAGTCTCTCTGCGTTTTCAGGTTCTTTCGTTTGTCAGAATTTATGCCCAAGTCAGGCAGATGTTGATATTTTATGCCATTTGCCAGGCAAGCATTTGACAGCGCGCCTTTTGAAAACCCAGGCTTACGGCTTATCGGATTACGCCGAACGTCACACAGGAGCGTAATGCCCGCGTTTGAAAGTGTCTCTAGATACTCCTCAAGACTCTTACCCTCATATCCAATTGTAAAAATGCTTGTAGAAGTAGCTCCAAAGATAACGCTTTTGCGTGAGTAAGAAACTTTTTCCAGTAAAGGCATATAAGGAATGTTAAAGCAATTACCTCGATCTACAATGCCAATTTTTGATCCACTCCCAAAACAGCTTTCGCGAACCCTGCCGGACAGCCTTTTTTACAATGACGGTATGGCACTTTTCGAGTTTTTATGGGATAGCCTATAGGGAGGTAGCAGGAAAGAAGAGAAAGGCCTTCTACGCAAAAACATTCCCCATGTACTGTCTCAGCGGTGCCTGGTAACCCTCTAGAGTTAATTTCTTGAATTATTCCCCGATTGTGTTATAATTAAGGAACACACCTTGACCAAGCTATTATGACTGACGATCTACTCAATGTGAATTCTATCACTACCACGGACTTTCTTGGAGAGAAAGACTTGATCTTCGTGATGCAAGCACACCAAACAAAGCCAAGAAAGCCCTCAAAGGCCTTTAGAAAGTGGGACGTGCAAACTCCTTATTTCCTTCATCCGATTTGGTGCGCTTCGACAATAACAACTGAGACAACGCTTGAGTTAGCCACGAGAAAGCGTGGGGCCAAAGTACTCTTGTATCATGATGTCTCGGAGGATACACTCGCAGGGCTCCCCGACTGGTTGGATGCGGACACAAAAAGAGATATAGCCGATATGACCTTTGAGGGCTCAAAGGAGGAAATGTCCAAAATCTGGGACAGACCACCACATATAAAACTCTTTAAGTTATACGACAAAGTAAGTAATCTGTTAGATGGTGTATGGATGGATGCAGAAAAAAAGGCAAAGTACATTGACTACACCAACAGACTCAGAGATTTTGTAGAAGGTCATTACGGAGCTCTTAACATAACCAGAATGGCCAAGGGAATTTCATGAAAGAAAAAAGCATATCGCTAAACCAAGATGGGATAAACACGTACTCCCCTAAGAATCATACATTCTTGGAAAAACAAAAGCCGGGGTTTTTTACTATCGCGCTACAGTTCACCAGAGATTGCAATTACCGCTGCATTCATTGTAGTGAGTCCGATTGGCTTCAAAAAGTAAAAACTCCCGACATATACAAGATTATTGATAATTTGTCCAAAAACGGCGTCAAAAGAGTTAATATTTCTGGCGGTGAACCAACTTTGCGAAAGGACTGGATGGAAGTTATAGAGTACCTACATACGAAAAATATTTCCATCAGCCTTGCAACTAATGCTTCACAATTAACAGAAGCGGATTTGATCAAGTTAAAGGGGAAAATAGCCAATATCAGGTTAAGTATGTATGGCTGCGAAAGGACTCACGACGAAATCACCCGCATAGAGGGAAGCTTTAGACAAAGCCAAAAGATAGCCGGGCTAAGCAATCGCATGGGAATTCCTGTGTATGCTTGTATGGCCTTAATGCAAAAGAATGCGGGGGAAATATCAGCCGTCAGAGATATCTGTGCCGCTGTAGGCATGGAAAAGCTTCTAATTTATTCTCTAGTTCCCAAAGGTAGGGGTCAAGAAATCCACAAGTCACAAGGCATTAATAAGGAAGAGGTAAAAAGGGAACTTGATAGATTACCTCCTGGAAAACCTGAGATATACTGGTCTCCCTTTGAAAAAAATGGGATTTGCGCTCTTATTCAAGCTGATGGTTCTTTGGTCGCAACGCCTTACGACGGAGATTCGACAAAAGTAAAGTTAGTTGGCTGGCCCGCTACCGAAAATCTAGCTGATCTGTGGGAAAAATATCCTTTCCAAGAAAACTACCTGGAATTCAACCGGGAGAAAATGAAATGCTAACCTCCCGTGAATTAGTCGATCTCATAAAAAGAGAGAAAGCCCGATTAATATGTAACGTAGATAAATTAGGCGCTTCCTCCGAGAGAAGGACTTTTAAGGTTACAAATTACGGGCAAAGTTTTAAGTTAAGAAAATGCATTTCGATAAGCGATGCTAAGCATTTGGAAGATAGAATTAAAAGTGTTTCGTCTTTAGGAGTGACACCGGAATTTCTTGGCAGATATAGAGAATGGATATGCTTCCGATATTTGAGTTTACCAGAAGCTAGAAGAAGTGAATCAAACAGGTTTTGGTTTAGATTGGGCTTTAATATAGCCTTACTCGAATCAATTGAGAGCCGGCGTATAGATACCAGTTTCGCCCAAGAATATGATTCTATCTCTATTGAAAAGTTCGAAGGATTATTAACGAAGGCATTAAGGAGATTTTATTCAGGCAACTACCTATCTAAGAAAGAATTACAAATTGCCTTGGGGCAAATCAAAGACTTCTTTCAAAATAAAATCCAAGGCTGCTATGGCTATCTAGACCTTCTCCCTGGAAACGTGCTTAAAGACAAAGATAAAGTTCTGTTAGCCGATGAAGAAGGTATTTCCCGGACAATTGCTGGTCTAAGTTTAATAAGGCCTTTGGATATTTGGAGAGGCCAAACTCCTGAAAAAGGGATAGAAGTTAATTCTGAAAGATACTTCTTTAAAGGCTACATGGCTGCCGGCGGTGATCTTAGTTTTTTTAAATCCAACAGGAATAAACTCGGAATCATCTATTATACTTTAAAGTCTTATGACAGTCTTCTTCATACAGGAAAAACCCATCGTTCCATGCGAAGACTAAAATATTTTTTATCAAAATAGCCCCAGATAAGACATTAGCGCATTCCAATTTCTCTATCAGCATTTATCTCCTTGATCATTGCTAGTCCTCTTCTCCAGTTCTTATGCCCATCAACCAATGTATCAACATAATGACTACCGATAATTCCTCTGATAGGATTAAAGGCAATATCGTGGTGGTATACTGAAGTAACGATACATACCGGTATATTGCGTTCTTCCGCAAGGCGTCTGACTAAAATTCCTAAAGGAAGCCCCTGTCCATTTTTTGTTTTATCAATAATTCCCCCAAGAGAAGCTATATTCTTTTGAGCCTCAGAAAAATCCCTTAAAACTCGTTGAATCTCTGCCTTAGTTGCTCCTTCTTGAAACATCGGAAGTGGCGCTTTTTCAACAAACTCTTCTCTACTCAATCCAGAGCCATTAACCACATCTATAGCCTTAATGAGAGGCCCTGGCTTGTTTTGCTCTTTGTATTCTGCTTCATAACCTACAACCAATTGCAAAACTTCATCTTTAAAGGTTTCAACATTTTCGCCTCCTGCTTCGAAAAATAAATCTGTCAATATTGCTTCGGGCTTATGTTCTTCAATTGCGGCAAGAGCCTGAGACAAATTCTCCACGGCTAGGGCGTTTATCCCTGCGGCTTCTGCGGTCTTAAGAGCAAAAGCTCTTTCAACAGCGTTATCTTCTACAATCAGTAATTCTGTGCTCATAGAAAGCTATCTTACCAATATTTCAGCCAAATTCAATACAATAGTCAAATTCTATTCATTTTTTACAATAGAGAGAACGTGGGAAAGTTTAAATTGACAACATCTAATAAAAATGGAAAATTATAGTCTATGGCAATGAACGGTGTAACAAGCACGTGGGGTCCTCAAGGGTTGGTGGCTGATCCCTCTTTAAATGCCGAAATGATCTCTGCCGCAAGACGGTGGTTTTCGCAAGAAATAAATCTTAAAGAACTCCGAGAGATTGAATCCACACTTCCTCAACGAAGCCATGTGTCTCTGGTGGTTAACAATGAATGCAATTTGGCCTGCGCCCATTGTTTTTTGCAACTGCCTGCCTTGGCTAAACAACGAATGACCATCGAGCAGTGGCAACGTGTTTTGGAAACTTCGATTCCTCAGGAGATTGGACAATATGTCATTGCCGGCAAAGAAGCCCTTGTCGGAAAAACAGGGCCGGCGGTAATTGAAATGCTTGGGAATTTACGCAGCACCCGCCCATGTATTCGGACGGGGTTGGTAACCAATGGAACCCTGCTTCATAGACACTATGACCTTGTGCAAAAAGCGGCCTTAAGCCACATGGATATAAGCGTGGACGGTTGCGAGTCTGATCATGATGCCATTCGCGGCCCGGGAGCTTTCGCCAAAGTTCGGGAGAATGTTAAATGGGCTGCGAAGCTAATGGTGGATCGGCTTTTTGTTACTTTAACACTGCAAAAACGCAACTTGGAGAGAATTCCTGAAGCAATCCAATCCTTTGCGGCAATGGGAGTGCAAAGCATGGGAATATCGCCCTTTGAGTCACTGCCCTATACAGACCATTCGCTCGCGCTTTCATCCGCAGACCTACAATTCTTTTTCGCCAATCTCCGCGAAATCGAGCAACTTGAATTGCCCCACAAAATGTTCATACAAGCCGATGCTTGCGTTGTCGAGCCGCAAGCGCTAATCGCCTATATGGAATCGGAATGGTTCGATCTCGACTCGATGCAAATGGATGGGACGGGGTTCTTGTACTCCAGACACAGCTTGGCCAACGGAATCACCCTATCATTTAGGTTCCTACCCTGGCCGATGTCGCTGGATTCTTCTGTCCGCATCTCGGCTGATGGAGAACTCCTGTCTGTAGAGGATGCCCGCCACCCTCGCACATACCAGCTCAATAGCCTGGCAAATCTAAGAGACTATGACTTTGACTTTGTGCCCGCCTTTGCAGCAGCAAAACAGCATCCACGCATGGTACATCTAGATACCATCTATGAGGCCGAGATACAGCCGCTCGTCTTAAATGCATATGCGAATAAACAAAAGATTGCATCATCGAAGCAGATATCTGTCTTGGCCTAAGTACGCAACACAAATAAAGACTTAGATGTTTTACGATACTTTATGAAAAAAGCCCTACTTTGTATTTTAGCAATTACCCTTGCGTTGTTATGCAATGCCGAAAGCCACTCCCAAGCTCTTAAGCCGGTTGTTAAGATTGGGGTTATAACTCCCATGAGCGGAGATTTCGCCGTATTAAAGGAATTGGCGACAATCATAGATAAGCGCACAGCGGAGCTGAACGCCGACCCCAAGAACAAATTTGAGTACAAACTGATTTTTGAAGATTCTAAGTTCGATCCTAAAACAAGCCATATGGCAGCCATGAAGCTGTTACGAGTGGACAAGGTGGATGCTCTGCTAACTATAGCTGCTCTCTCAGTAAACGTGGTTGCACCTCTTGCAACTCAATACAGGGTGCCGCAACTTGCAGTTGCGAGTGAAAATCCAAGCTATGGTAAATGGTCATTTACCTATTTTAACACATCCGATGACGTAGCTGAACTGGCATTACGAGCGGGAAAGGCTTTAGGGTACAAGAGTTTTGTAGTAATAGGGCAACGACAAGAGGCGATATTGCTTTATGCGGCAGGACTCAAAAAAGCCGCCAAATTACTAGGAATGGAGGACAAGGCGGAATTTCTTTGGAACCCTACGGATATTAAAGACTTTCGTGGGTACTTATTGCGTACGCGTGAATTAAATCCTGATTTTATTATGTTCCCACCAACACCACCCGATCCGGATATCGTTTTTCGCCAGATGAGGGAATTGGGAATGACAACACCTGTAGCAGGAACAGAATCCTTTGGGCTAGTGGAAGATAAAAAGTGGGTAGAGGGTCGATGGGTTTCGGGTTGCCCTCCTATGACGCCTGAGATGATTACCAAGATAAAAAGTTATGGAGTAGAACCAAAGCTTACCTATGATCCCTATGTTTATGATCTGGTGGATATTATGGTAAAAGCGGTGGAGCAAGCAGGAACTGCCAATGAAGGTAAAAAACCAAGCGGGGTACAAATTCGTGAGGCTCTCGCAAATATGAAGACGGTTGAGACAACATTTGGGCCAGTAAAACAGGAAAATAATATTTTCATGCCTAAGCCCGTTTTAGTCTATTATCAAAACGGTATTGGGCGCGAGGTGAGTATTGAAGAACTCAAGCTGCTAAAGGGTGTAAAGTAAAGAGACTACTTTTTTTACAAAACGCTATTACTCTCCCTGTAAGAAAGACTGAGTTGGCCAACCTTCGGAAAAAGGTTGCCGCTTGATCAAACGCCCCTTTTTTTTACAATGACGGTAAGTCGTTTTCGGGGTTTTTAGGCGTTGCCCTATGGGTAGGTAGCTGGCAAGGAATCCAAACGCGTCCTACAAAAAACCGTGTGCCTCCTATGGCTCGTATCCTCTCAGCCAAAACACATTGTGGGTCACTACCACGGCATTTGAAACGATGGTGAAATTTGCCTCGGCCTCGCCGATGTGCTGGGAATCCCCGCCCTGCACCCACGGATTGATTACACGACTGCTGTTCGGGGGAATTGTAAATGGAAATGTACAGTCGTAGCCAAAGGTCTGTGCCAAGGAATTGCCATAGTCATAGGCAATGACGATGTTGCTAATCACCAGCCCTCCCGTCCCGTTGTTGTAGATGGTCGTCGGTACTACCAGCCGATAGAGCGCATAGTCCCCTTGGAAGTAGTGCTGGTTGTCGCTTCTTCCGGCGATGGGATTGATGATCACGTCGATGATCGGCCGGCCGCTTGCGGCGGCGATGAAGGCAGGGTCTTGTAAGTCAAATGCCATAAATTCTTACCACGATAGCCAATCGAAGTGGATTTGATTGTGGACAACGGTCTTTGCGTTGGAATTGACGGTCAGGTTCCACGAGCAGTCCTCATCCCAGTGCCAAGTGATGCCAATGACGATTGCCACGCTCCCTCCAGGGGGTATGACGCCGGAAAAGTTATAATTGGTGACATCAATGTCATTGCCCGGCCCACCGCCGTAGACGTGTATGGTATAGGCCAACGAAACGGATGTCACTACAAGCGGGCCAGTCCCCGGATTGTAGATGTGCAACGCGCAAGAAGTCGGCACATTCGCTTGCCAAAGCTGTCCGTTGACTCTCCCTCCCTGGCCGACATCAATGCTGAAGTCGACTTGAGGAAGGCCGCCGGAGGCGGCGATAAAGGCGGGGTCTTGGATGTCGAAGGTCATAAATTAGTATTGCTGCCCGTAGGCGGCGTAAACATCAGTTTCATTGGCTCCAAAGCAGGTTATTGATAGGATGCCACACTTCCCTCCCGTGGTCGCAGTTGGTTTGGTGCCGACCCATGTCCAAGAGGATGGAAACGTCAACGTCCTCGCCGAGGCATCCGACCAAAGAAGGATTGTCATCGCACGCCCCAAGGCCTTGTTGCTTGTCGTAAAAGTGATCGTCCCCGAAATACTAACCAGCAACCGGTAGTCGATGCAGTTCGCCATGAAGTCCAAATTGACCGTGGCGGCTCCGCCCCCGTAAGTGAGATAGGACGTGTTCCTCGTTTGGAGTGTGGGCAGATTCAAGAGGTCGTTGTAGTTATTGGTGGCGGGGGTGGCCATCGGCATGGAACCTTTCAGCACCCCGCTCAAGTAGTAATTCATGGTGTTGGTGGTCGTGTTCCATTCGATATAGGCATTGGCCGAGAGCGTTAGGCGCGGGAAGCCGCTCGTGCTGTTAACGCCAAAGTTGAGGCCGCTGCCAAGGATGACGTTGCCGTTTGCGTCTATTTGGGCATAACCTCCGGCCACGCCAAGGCCTTGAAGCAGGGTGTTGAAGGCGTTGACAAGCGTCAGCAGATCGCTTCGGGCGGCAGCAGGATTCGCGGAACCGGTTGCAAGGTTCGTGGTGGGGACTGGAGTTGTGGGGAATTGGTAGGGCATAAAATCAGAGGCCGGTGACAATGACGTCGACCACGGCGTCGGCAAGGACATTGCTGCCGTTGAAAAGATTAATGAGCGGCCCACTTACGGATTTGTTGACCACGTTAAAGGTATAACCTGGGTAATTGCCGACAAAGATGACCTGTACGCTCGTGATGAGGTTATAAGTCTTCATCAGGGGCACGGTAAAGACGCCGGTGCTGGTGCGTGTGCTGACCGTCGCGCTCGTGAGGTTCGTGACGGTTTCACTCTTGGGGTTTCCGCTCGCGATGATCTGCTCGGAGAAAATGATCGGCGGCAGGCTGTTCGCCGAGGCCACCTGTGTTTGAATCTGAAAGTACCGCGCGGTATAGGTGGCATTCACCCCCTGCCAGCCTGTCCAGGTGGAGTTGTCATTGGAGGTTTTGATTTGATAGGTTGGCGTCCCTTGGCAATTCGCCGTCACAAGCGGCGTAAAGGCCAGTATCGATCCCAAATCGTAGACCTGAGAGACATAGGTGATGGGGGTATTGTAGTTTGAAAGCCAGTTTGTCCAGGCATCCCACGTGGCGGGCAAGGCCGTCCAAGTCTGCGTGGTCGTGGGCTCAATCCAACCATCGCTGCGGGCGGCGCCATTGGTTATCGTGCCCTGCCAGCCGGAGAGGTTCGGGTTGTAGATGGCAATGGCACCCGCGATGCGCGGGCTGCCGATCGTCATGGCGGCCAGATAAACAGGCGTCGATTGATTGCCTGACGTATCCACCGAGATGATCCCAAAACGATAGGTGCCCGCCGCAAGTTGGTTTGTCTCGTAGGGATTGGCGACAATGCCGCCGTTATTTAAAAGCGACATCTGCGAAAAAATTGCGGAGAGGTTCGTGGAATAGCCCACGAGACACCCCGCAAAGTCCGGATCGGTCGGTTTTATCCAGGAGAATTGCCTCGTGCCATCCGGCTGCACCACCAGATTAAAATTGGTCGGCGGGTTCGGCGCGGCGGTTTTACCAATGATCGTATAGTTGGTGAGAGTCACCCACGTGGAATAGACCCCCAGCACGCTCACGGCGGCTATGCGGAAGTCGTACTGCGCTCCGTCCTGCACATCACTCACGTACTCCTCAATCGCGTAGCCGGCGGGCTTTGACCACTCGTGCCAGTTGCTCTGGTTGGAAGGCTTGTATTGGATGACGTAGCATCCGCCATCCTGCACGGTGCCCCACGCCGAGGGAGTCCACGTGAGATGCGCCCGGCTGATGACCGTGCCATCCGGCCGCACATAAAGGTCATTGGTGCCGCTTGAGATGCCCACGTTTGTGGGCGGTGGGATGCTCTTGCCGCTGGGCAGATTGGTCTTTACCGATAACGGAGCGGGGCTCTCGTCATTGGTCGACCAGTCATAGACGGCGCTGCAGGTCTCGCGCAACGTCATTTTGATGACCGGCACGGGGGCGCTGCCGGAAGTGGTCGACGTGCCCAACTTCAAATCTTGAATCTCAAAGTATTTATTAACCCAGCCCATCCGAGCAAGGCTCAAGGGGATGATATCCCCCACCGTAAAACGGATCGCCGAGAGCGGACAGCTGAGCGACACAGTCGTCGGTTGGCGCGTTTGCAAGAGCATTATTTTTGATATCCGCTGCGCCATCGAGGGCGACTGAGTAAAAGGCAGAGTGATATCCTGCCAGAGCCGCTCGCCGCCATCGGCGGCCATGTAGATGTTGCTGTAGATGGCGGGAAAGTCGGTCGCCTGATACTGGTTGTTCGGAGAGATATACGTGCCCTTGACGCCGTTAAAGAGGTCTTGGCGCTGAAGCGCCGATTGAATCTGCATCTTGTCGATGCAGTCCTTCTCGCTGAGTCCCCCGCTCTCAGGCGTCCTCCAAACTCCCGCGAAAGCTCTAAACTTTCCTCCGACATAGGGGCACAGTCCTGCCATCGACATCCGAAGGTTGGCGATCATCTGTTCCGGCCCCGTGGAGCTATCGAGCGTCCCATTGCACACATACCGTTTTTCCGTTGTCCCATCGCTTTTATTAACAATTTCGTCGCAATGATTGGCGGCAGCAATGAAGGTGGTGTCGTCAATTTCAGTTGCCGTGTCGGCACAAAGGCCATAGCGAGCATCCGTCAGGAAGTCCCGTAAACACAAGGCGGGATTGCTGCTAAAGGCCGTGGTGGAGTTTCGTGGATCATAGACTGGCTTGCCGCTAATCAAAGCGGTGACGGCCGGTAGTCCATTGGAGAATACTGAGGAATTGTACTTGAGCTTGATGTAGAGATAGGCGTTGCCACAGGCCATGCAGGTGCTATCCCACTTGTCGGGAGCGGCGGTGATAAGGTTTGCATCGGCGGCCTGGTTGTCGTCGCCCATGTGCTTGTAGACGGTGGCAAGCCCCGTGTAGTCGACGGTTTTGCCGGTGGAATCCACCCCTGTTTGCGCGTTCCCGTTGGCGTCGAGCGTGAGCAGATAATCATCAAACCAAATCTTGTCGTAGGAACTGATCTTGTGCCCCGCGAAGGCAACACAGATATGCAGGTACTCGTTATTGTTACCAGTCGAGTGTTGAAAGAAGATCGTCCCGCCGACCTTGGTCTGCCCGTAGATGATGCGCTTGGGATTATTGGCACCGTAACCCGTTACGGTGGTGCCGGACATCTGCCCGCTGACCGATTTGGGCTTCTGTTGCAAGAGCATGGAGGCTCCCGCCAGCACCGCGCCCAGGATAGCCTGTCCAATGACGGCTCCCGTGATCGCCATTGAACCGGCGGTGATCATCGCTCCTGCGGCGCCCGCTGCGGCGGCAAGGACAACAGGGATCGCGTGCGCCTGACTTGTAGCCAGGAGCATGAGTGCCATGACTGTGATAACTTTTTTCATCTCACACGATCGCCCAGCATTTTTTTATGAAAGACTTGTTGAGCTTGCAGAGTCCCCGTCCGTCAATGGGTGCCAGGGCATTGAAGCCATCCCAAATGGCGAGCATGTTTTCGCCGTTTATCTCCAAAAGCAGCAAATCTCCCCGCCGGATAAAATTAATTTCGCATTCTGTTGAGCCCAGGGGCTCCAAAATCTCCTCAGCCGACGCCTGTACCCCGCCGTGGGCTTCAAGCAGTTGTAGGGCTTCGTCGCGGGTTTTATAGGCCTCGCGCCAGTTTTGCAGGAGATCAAAGCCGGTTATTGCCTTAATACAGTCAGCGGCGAAGCAAAAGCAATCGGATTGCCCCCACGTGAACTCTTTCTGTCCGTACTCCTCCACCACCTCGTTGAACTTTGCCGGCCAGTTATCGACTCTCATGACGTCCTCCCCCATTCGGTTTGCTGGCCTTGCAGGGCGGCGATGTATTTAAAGGCGTTGTCATTGGGAAAATCGATGCGTTGATCCTGATCGTTGTAGCGGCGTTCCTTTGAGGTCATCATCCGCACCAGGCGGTTTTCAACGCTCACGGTGACCGTTGCGGTGTCGGGGCCGTCCTCGATCGTCATGGTGTCGAGCATCCCCGAAAAAAGGACAAAGGCGTCAATGAGTACAGGCGCACCGCTCGTGGGATTGGTCATGGCACCTAGGTAGACCGTGCAACGCCGGCCTTGGTACTGTTCCGCCAAGGCCTCCGAGACGATATTCGAAGGAATGCCGCTCAAGCTCATCGTGAAGTTTGCGGACTTGGTCTCTTCGGTATCCTGCATCTCGCCGATGCCTAGCAAAACGCCCTTGCCCAGGTAGGTATGTCCGTTATAGATCAGGTCGCTCGTATAGGAACTGATGTAGATGGGGCCGCTGTCGAGGATCAAATCGGCCATGAGAATGAGATTCGTCGGCGAAATGGTGAGCGCCGTGAGAAGATTACTGGAAAGTGTGCGGCTCATAGGGCTTCAATGGCGGTGAGGCTAAGCTCCTGATAGACGCCTCCGGCCTGAAGCGTGTAGATGAGGTCGCCGTTCAAGCGAAAGACGCCGACCGGATTAATCGTGGTGATGGGGGAATTGTCGGCGGTGCCTGGCCGGACACGGGGAAAAAGCGAGAGCGTGGCGTTGCCTCCCGCATCCGAATTGGCATCCTGTAAAACGCGGTAGAGGCGTGCGCTTGTCCCCGTACCGACTTGTAGGAAATCCCCCGCCTTGAGGATACCGGTGACATTCGCCGTCCAGCCATCGGTTGTGAGGGTTGCGGAATTATCCTGGTTTGCCCCATTGACGACCGGCAGTCCCGTGGCGACGCCCAAGGGCACCGCCTCGCTGCCGTACGGCCCAAAGAAAAAGGTGCCCGATCGCCCGCCGAGGGCGGTTAATATTGCCACCAGTTGCGAATTAAGCGTGCGATCCCCGCAGGGAAAGGTCGCCGACACCTCCCACCATTGCCCCAGCCAGGAGTAGACGTACTGCTGCCCCGTGTAGGGGGATTGCGAAAGCGCGTCCACGCACCTCTGCGTAAGCGTGTACTGCTTGGGAGCTTTGGGGAGTGTCAATGGAAAGGTAATGGGCATGAATCAAGTGGCGTTTCGGATGAGAGAACTGGCTCTGCCGCCGCGTCGCGCGACATCGGCGACGGTGGAAGCGATGGCTTCCTTGGCCTGGGCAATCATCGCCCTCATGGTGTTTTGCAGGTCTTGGTTCGTGTTGCCGGACAAGGTAAAGCTCTGGTTGACGACGATCCCGCCGCCGCCGGCCAGCGTGTTATGGGGGATGATGGAGCCGCTCATGCCGGGGATGAAAAGTTCAGGGCCTTGTTCGCCGACAAGATAGGGTGAGCCTCCTGATACCGGCCCGCCGGAAGCACGCTTGTTCCCCGTGGCCGTGGCCAGAGAATTCGCTGCAGAGTTCCCGCCGCTTCCCAGCTGAAGCCCAAAGAGACTTCCAAAAATACTTCCGATGCCGGTAGCCAGGGGCTTCGAGATGCTCTCGTAGATGAGCATTTTGCTGATCTGCTCAATGATCGTTTGCGCCAAATCCCTAAAGGCCTGTCCCACGCTCTTTGAACGAAAAATGATCTCGTCAAAGCTGTTCGTCATGTCGTTGGCCATGTTTCTTGTGGCCTCCGTCAGGATGTCGCTGTTGGTCTTCCCGTCCCCAAAGACATCCTTCATGGTATCCTTCAAGCTTTGGGCTTTCGCGACGGTAGCAGTTGTACTTGCGGCAGCTTTGTCGAGCGCGGCCTGGTAGTTCTCGACGCTTTTGCCCGCCTCTTGGGCGGCCTGCGCCACCTCGTGCGTTGAGGTCGCCATCTCCTTTTGCTTTTTATCCGCCTCGTCCAGGAGCTTGAAGCGCTCCATTGAATCCATGTACTCTTGCGCGGACTGGTAGGACACCGTGAAGGCCGACTTCACGAATTTGCCATTCTCCACGTGATACTGCGGCTTTGATGCTCCCGGCTGCGGCGGCAAGGGCACGCGCAGGGCGCCGATGCCCAACTGCACCGGAGGCGCCGTGGCGGCCTTGATATCCTCGGATATCTTCTTGAAAAAATCATTCCACGGCTCCAGCGCTTCTTTGGTTTTCTTGTAAAAAACATCGATCGCGGGATTGATGATCGACGCAAAACTCTCTCCAAAGGCCTTTGCCTTCTGCGTGAGCCTATCCCACTCCGTCATCTGGTTTTGCGCCCCCTTGGTCATATCGGCAAAGGCCTTGTTGACCTCCTCCTTGGTGGCGGCCACCTGTCCGTAGACGTTCTTCCAAGCACTCAGAAAATCATCGGCGTTCTTTCCAAAGACCTCGGAGAGTTTGGCTTTCTCCGTTCCCTCGGCCATCTGCGAGAGATAGGTGGCCGAATCCTTAAAGAACTTCGGCAGGTTTTGAATGTTCGGAACCTTCGCCAGATTATCGTAGCCCTTTCGCATGGCCGAGATCACCGTATCGACCTCATAACCCTTTTGCTCCAAAAGCCCTAGAAATACCGCCGACTCCTTCGCGCTAAAGCCGATATTTCGCAGTTCGGTGGCGCCCTTGGACATGTCCTCGTTGAGCTTGTCGAATCCAGCGCCTGTTTGATTGCTGACGGTGTAAAGAAGGTTTGTGTAGTCGTTGAACGCCCCCTCCGGCAGATTGTAGCGCGACATTCCGCCCACGGCGGTGCGCGTAAAGCCCTTTGCGTCGCCTCCGATGAGCTTCTGATAGGCGGCCACCTGCAGTGAGGCTTTCTCAAAGGCCTCGCCCGTAAGCTTGGTTGACTTCGCGATGGCGGCGATCGAGGCCGCGGCCTGTTCCGCCGAGACCGGCATGTTCGCAAAGACGCGCTCGTAGGTCTCCTTAATGTCCCCAAAGGAACGCCCCGTGGCCTTCGCGACTCCCTGCAGGGACTGCATCGTGCGCTGCACATCATTCAAGTACTTGACCGTCTCCGAGGCGGCAAAAGCCGCCACAAAGGTCTTAAAGCCCAAGGCCGCATCGGCAAAGGAACTCTTGACGTTCTTCGAGAAACCCTTCGCCTGTATCTGAATCTTGGCCAGTCCGTCCTGGAATTTGACGGAATTGACCTCGAAGCCGACGGTGAAGGTGCCCAGGCTCTTATTTGCCATGCGTCACCTCCTCCTTGGCTTTCTTGACCGCCATTGAAAAGGCCTTGGCCGCGGCCTCCATGCCCTCTTTTCGCGTCAGGTCGTTACCGGTGGCATCGGGTTTGTTGCCAAAGCCCAGGAGCTCATCGGCGCTCTTGATCTTCCGGTCGGAGCAATGCGTGAGATAGGTCATGTAGTTTACCCGCGCGACTTCCTTCGCAAGGAACTTCATCCACAAAAGAATATCCTCATCGCGCTGCTTTTTGAGCGCACGAATCTGCCGCGGCGTATAGGTGCGCGTTTCAAGCTCGGAGAGCCCCAGCGAGACTCGGCAATAAGCCCAGTAGCGCAGGAACTCTGCGTCTTCTTTACTTGCCTTCGGACTGGGGTGTTGGTTCGTCATCGCTTCCGACATCGGCGTTATAGACCGCGTCGCAGACCTTCAGTATCTCGCCGACTCCCTTGCTGGGGATAAGCCTGGCGATCTCGTCTTCGGTGCGGCTTTCGTTTTCGTTAAAGAGCCCCGCGAATACCATCCAAACAATGAATCCCGCCGGATCATCGCCCAAGTCGCTGAACTTCTTTTTGAGAATTCGCTCGGTCTTGTAGATGGAGTAAAACGAATAGGAAATGCTGTGCTTCCCATCGTTGAGTGTAAGTGTGCGGTCGATGTCCATAAATTAAGCGTAGGTGACCTCCGTTAAGGCTCCCGTGAGCCGGATGGTAAAGCTGGCGGTGACCTTGTCGTTGGGCCCCGCCGTGGCGATCTTGTGTTCGGTAAAAAAGCCTTGGAAGGTGTACATCTTGGGAGTCCCCAGATGCTGGAATTTCAAGGTGAAGTACAACGCCGCCGTTGACCCATTACCTGCGTAATTGGTCTCGATCATGGCCGTAACGTTGGAGTCGTAGTCGTACTCGTATTCTCCCGTGACTTCCCCATAGTCGGGAAGCCCTTTCATGTACTTCTCGAAGGTGTCCGAGAGCGAGGTGATATTAATCGACGAGGATTTGATCTGCGGGGCGTCAATCTTCGTGAGGTATTGCAGAGGATAGTACGTGGTACCATCCGACGAGAGCCACAAGGAGACTCCCTGCGTGATTGAGGGGTTTACTCCTGCGGTGGGGGTTTGATAGGTTGCGGGCATAGGTGTTTTAGGTTAGAAAATTGGGCTCCTGCAGGGTATAGAGGGTAAACTTCACCACCTGCGCGAAAAACTCCGGCTCAGTCTCGTGCTCCATGTTCGTCTCAAGGACGTGCACCCATTTGACGTTCGTTGCTCCGATCAGCCCGCAGTAGCAATCAATGGCATTGCGGAAAAGCGAGGCGATGCCGATGGCCTCTCCGTAGTCGCGGGAGAGCGCGGCGATTGTAAGCTCCGTCTCCCAATGCGGTTCATTGAGCATGGACAAATCTTTTGAGGGCATCGGCAGGGAAAGTTCGTAGATGGCGGCGGGGAAATCGCCCGAAACGGATTGCTCAACGCGGTAAGGATAGAGCTTTGTCCCGATCTGCGCGGCGATGGCAGCGTTGTTGAGGAAAAACTCCCGAATGGCGGCGGCAAAACTCATGCTTTAATCCTCCCGATGGAGTCGGCGACCTGCCGCTCGATGTCGCTTGTAAAGGCATTCAGAACCGCTTGCGCCGCGTTTCGGATGGCGGGAGCAAGGAACGGATGAGCGGTAGAGGCCTTGCGGTTATGACTCATGCGCGGTTGCCCCGTGTTCATGGCGTGGGTGCGCGCGTTCAGATGGCTCTCCGAGCCGAAACTGTTTCTAAAAATCCGATCGATCGCCCGCCCCGAACCCGCCCTGCGATTCGCGAGCCGCCTGGCTCTCTCGGCATCCGATTTTCTTCCAAACTCGACCAAATAATAATACTTGGGCGGCCTGACGGTCTCACCCTTCGAGGTGATGAAGGCCGAACGCGATTGCACGCCGATGCCTCCCCAGGTAATACCCCCGCCGCGAAGTTTCTTTGTTTTAATCGTCAGCGAGCGTCGCAAGGCGCCGGTCTTCACTGGCACGAGTTGCTGCGCCTGACGCAAGGCCGGTTGCAGCGCCTTATTAACGGCGGTCGTCAACCGCACATCCGTCAGGTCATACCCCGACCGCTGAACATTGCTCAAAAAATTGTTCCAACGGCTGTCGTCAAATTGAATGGAAAGGTCGTTCATCAGTTGTAGGGGGTGGTTCGGTCGCCGTACTTGCGGCAGTAGAGTTTGATCTGGTCATGGCGCCCGACATTGGTGACGCCCAAAATTTCGTAGACCTGATTTTTATAGAGGACGCGCATCTGTGCATTGACCCCGCAATGCGGATCGGTGGCACTCGCCCTCCAGCGAATCGTAAAGATCGCGCCAAGCTCGCTAAACATCGCCCGTGCGTGAATCATCTCGTTATTTTCGCACTCAACAATCGACGCGCGGCAGTTATAAAGGGTCGTCCAATTATTCGACAGCGAACCGTCGGGATTTTGGGTGCCATCGCGTTGCTGGATTTGGATTGCTCTATCGAAGTTGCTAAAGATCATAGGTCAGTCGTGCTCCATGCATGAGGTGTCGGATGCCATCGGGAAGGACATCCATGCGATAGCCTTGTCCGATAAAGACCGGCTGGCGTTGTTCAAAGAGATACCCCGCAAATTCCATGATGCAGCGCTGGACAAGCGGCGGGATGTCGGCGGGGTCGGTATAACCGGCCGTGAAGGCGATCTGCACGCTGCCAATCTGACCATCAGTCTCCGGCCACTTATTGCTCGTGGCGCTATTGAGGACAATAACCGGCGGCTTGGCGCCGTTGGCGTCGAAACGGTAAAACCCAGAATCAAGCGTCCGCTTAACGCCGTTTCTATCGTAGTATTGGATGGACGCAATGCTCGTGACCGGATAGCGCGCGAGTATAAGTTGCGCCTTGAAGAAGCGCTGCGCTTGAACGTAGCTCGTCGACATCAGGGCATAGCGCGTGAACTGCTCCACGTAGTCGCTCGCCGCTTTGATGTAGGTTGTGAGAATGTCATCCTCACCGTCATCATCGACGCGCAGGTGCTTTTTGACCGTTTCAAGCGGCACGGCCAGCGTGCTGCTGAGTGCTGTGCGCGTGATACTCGCCTCGTTGGAAAGTAGTCCCGTCATTTGACCTCCTTCTTGGACGCTTCCCCCTGCTGGTAGATGATCTCCTTGAGGCTCTCTCCAAAGAGATGCCGAAAAGCCGCATTGGGAGCGCCGTACTGCCCCTCCAACGCATCCCAGCGATGCTCAAGCTCCATAACGCTGCTGTGCTGGGCGACCACCACAGGAGTGGTGCACCCGCTAAGAAGCATCAGGCTTGCGATCAGTCCAATCATCAACGCTTTTTTGAGCATGGGAGGTGTCCTCGTTAATTTTGTTGAGTTTGTCCTCCCGCGTGTCCTGCTCATGCCAACGCCGGAACAGGATGGTCAGCACCAGCGAGGCAATCACCGCAAGACACGCAAGGATGGACAAAACAAGGTTCATTTGGTGGGCGCAGGGTCGGTCGGTGAAGCGTCCTTCGCGTGGATAAGCCCGACTCCCGCCATGATCGCGGCAAAGAGCGAGGATACGTCAACCTGCGTGCCTTTGAGCCACGTCATCGCGGCTCCGACAAGGGCAGTAAGAATGCTGAGCACTCCGAGGGTGGTGGTTTTCCAGTTTTTCATAGTGGTTTAGTGTTTGAGCAGAGAAAAAATCAGCATGACGCCGGTCGAGATGATCGCGGAGATAGCCGCCGTTCCGAAATTGGAAGCCCAGAGGTTGTTGCTTTTGATGTTCTTGATCTCGGTCTGAATGGCGGCCATGCCCCTGTCGACGGTGGAGGTCAAAGTGTCCACCTTCGTGTTGATCTCTTTGAGGTTCTGTTCGAATTTCGTCATAGTGATTTTAAAGTTCTCAATGTCCGCGCCGTGAACGGCGCAGCGCGTGGGATCGAAAGCATCCGGATTACGCAAGACTTCCATCACAGCCCCCTCCCTAGGGCGACCTGCAGGGCTTGCACCGCGCTGTAAAAGCCGGACTGTTGCTCCGGCGTCGTGACATTTCCAAAGTAGTAGTGAAAGCAGGACTGCCCGTCATCCAGGCCATCCCCCGCATTTGTCCAAGAGGAGCCCATGAAGAAGCGGTTGTAGCAGAAAAGATAGAAAGGAAGCGCTGCGGGGCTATTGCCCTGCGTGATGTCCTGCTTTGAGGGCGTCCCCGTGGCCACGGCGGTTCCGTTCTTGTAAATTTTAACCGTGGTGCCGCTTTCAAAGCCATTGATTGTCCAAAGCCCCTGCCGCTGGGCCGTCGTTGGATGCTCGACGCCGTAGGAGTATGCGACACCATCGCCGATCGAACCGTCAAAGCAGTCGCCCCCGAACTCCGAAGTGACGTGGTTCGGGTTATCCCAGCCGCGATCCATGAGTAAAAACCCATTGGCCGGAGTCGCATTGTTGTTTCGCTGCACTCCCATCATCTGCCGGTGGCCGTTTTGATTGTAGCCGCCAAAAGAACAGTCAAATTTTACGCGCCCGCCGTAGAGTCCGTAGTCGTTGCTGCCGGCCGTATTCGCGGTAAGCCCCGGATCGCCGTAACCGGTCGCGCCATCCGTCTGCGAACCCTTCGCATTATGGGTCATGGCACCATGCCAGGTTATTGTATTTGTGCCAGGGTTCCTGGCGTTCACCGCATGGGTTGCCGCTGTGCCTCCGATGTAGAGGTAGAGCGCCCGCATATCGTTCCACAGATTGATTGCTTTGAGCGCTCTGAAAAATTGAGAGACGACCTTCTTCTCCGTGGCCGTGGGCGTATAGCCCTTTGAGTTTTGCAGGTAGTCCAAATAGACCTTGCCGTCCGCGTCCAAAGACGCGCCAGGCGCGTTGTCGACCGCCGCAATGAGTGAGGTTTCTAGGGGGATTTCAACTGGAATCTCGGTTGTCATCAGTCGACGTAAATAGAGACAGAGGGGTTCGTGCCCGCGCCGACAAGCGTGGCGTAGACGCTGGTGTTAGAGTTGACCGTGACCAGGTGATAGCGCAACATGGACTGCAGCACCGTTGATTCAAAAGGAAAGGCGTCAAAGAAAGTGGCACCTCCGTCGCGCGAAAGCTGAAGCTTTGTGCGTCCGCCCTTCATATTGCCTTGGATCGTGATGCCCTTCGCGGAGCCATCTCCTGCGTAAAGCAAAACAGGGGTTCCGTTGTTGGAGGTGATGGTGGTTGGATTTGACATGGTGTTTTTGAGGTTAAGCCGCCGCCGGGATAGACCGGCGACGGCACAGGTTGTCAGTTTCAGGCCGCGATGGTGGTAGCCGCAGCGAAGGATTGCAGGCGCAGGACTTGCGCGTCGCAGTAGAGGTTGAAGCTCACGCGGACTTCGCGATTGATATCGAGAATCCACGGATTGACGATGACCTCCAGACCGCCCCACAGACCCACAACGAAGTCGCGCCAGTTTCCAAAGATCAGCGCGGAACGATTGGTGGTGGCTCCGAGGTTTGAGGGCACGTTCGGGGTAATGGCGCACTTGTAGCCGGCGTCGCCAAGCTCTCCATCCTCGTAGAGGTACACGGGGAACGTGGTACCGAGCTTCGGGGTCTTGCGGGCCAGCTTCTTGACCGAGGGGTTCGTCAGGTAGCCAAGGTTTCCCTGCAGAGCGTTGAAGTTCTCGACATTGGCCTCCATGCCCACAAGGTCATCCCAGGCAATCTTGAAGTTGGTGGCGTCGGCCAGCGTGTAGGCGGGCAGATTTGTAGTTGCAAGCAGTCCCGTCATGCCGTTCGTGGCACCATTGATGGCGGCCTTTTCGAGGTAGCTCATCAACTGAGTGGTCAGTTCGCTGACAACAAACTCCTGGACGTAGGGCACCTGCTTCATTTCCTGCTTGGAAATGTTGATGTAGGTCGTCAAGGGTTTCGGTGAGAGACTGACGCTGTCGAACTTGTATTGAGCCTGTCCGGCGTTGCCGATTTCAGTCGCAAACGAGGGATCGGCAATCGTTGTGTTGTCGTAGCCGGGGCGCGGCAGCTTCACCTGGCCTTCAAGTCCCTCGATGAACCGGACTCCAAGGTCGCGGAATACCTGAGGATTAAAAAGCATGTTGAGCGGCTGCATCACATCCGTTTGAATCAACTGGCCGCCCGCGTCCCCCGCTACCGCTATTTGACCCGTCGCGGTGATGTCATTGCCGGTGCGTTTCTGCAAGGCCATGATGTTGAGCGCCGTCCTTGGCACGATGAAGGAACCGGTTGTCTGCTGGGGTTCTACGCCGACCGCGCGCATTTCCTTTTCGCCTTCGGACATGACCTCTGCCTCAATGCCGTCCAAGGCAAGTCCCTGCGACTTCAGGCTGATGGCGCGGGCAAGACTGAAGCGCGCCATGTCGCGCAGGTCTCTCTTCGAGTAATCGGGTTTGTATTTGGCCGGAGGGGCTTTGAGGGCGCGCTCGAACTCGTCGGCACGATTAATGGCGGCATTGCCGGCCTTCACCGCGTCGATGTCGCGGGTGAGGCTCTCAAGCCGTTTGTTGATTTCAGCGAGGCGAGAATTCTCGGCATCGCTAAAACCGCGTTTTTCACTCTCGACGGCGGAGTTGATCTTTTTCAACTCGTCCGTCAACGAGCGATATTCTTTTATGAGATGTTCCATAGGTTTAATTGGTGTTGGTGGATTTCAAGCCGCCGTTTAGAGAGGCTTAAAGCGTTGTGGCCAAGAGCAGACCTTGGCTTGATAAATTTCTCAAAGTCAGGGAGCGAGCGTGCGGATATTTTCGTCGCCGGATAGGCGGGAAAGGTTACCACACTCACCTCCGCCAAGAGCCGCACCCTCGTAATTGTCCGAATGCAGCATTCCTCGCCTTCGTCATTGACTCCATCCGTGTAATCAATCGACTCCCAGTCCGGCAGGAACCCGAAGCTCATGCCGTCGATGTTTCCCGCCTCAATGTTCTTGACCAAATCATCGGCCAGCACCGTGTCGGTGAGCCTTATCTGACAACGCAGCCCTGTCGGGTCGCATAGCAAGCTCAAGGTTCCGGCCTTGGTGCGCCCCAGCACCGCCCCCGTGTCATGGTTATAAAGCGCGCGGACATCGGGGCTCCCCCTCAAACACTCGTCCAAGCTCCCCGGCGCCATCTTCTCGTAGATCGCCCGGCCATCCGGCATTTCTCCCAAGGGTTCGCTCAGGGAATTGAATACTACCGCCAAGCCTTCCAGCACTCGCCCCGCGTTCCCCTCAAGAGAGCGAACCTTCAATCCACCGTGGTCGGCAGAACGTATCGTCAGGTATTCCAAATTATTTCTCGTTTCGTGTATCATGGTTTTTCCTCTGGAGGCTTGGGCGGGGTTGGCGGTTGGTTGGCATCTGCATTGCCGGGGCGCATGTTAAGCGGGGTCAAAAATTCATCGCCACCCACGTAGGGGCTCAAGCCCAGCTTTTCGCGCACCTCGTTGCGGGACATGATGCCGTTGACGACCGCAAGCTGATACGCTTGATAGGTGGCCAGCATCTCGGCGCGATTGATCGCGTCCAAATCAAACTTGTAGAAATAATTCTTCCCGTAGGCGGGGTTCGGGATAAGGAGCTTTCTTTTACACTCGCGTTCAAACTTCACGATGATGGGCAGTATGGTCTCGCGCAGGTAGGAAGAATTCTCGGACTCGATGTTGTTGAAAGAGGATTTATCCAAGATTCCAATCTTGTGCGGCTGAACCTTGAAGAAACGCGCGATGCTCTTGTCGACCGCCGTCATAATCTGCTCGTACTGGCTGTCCAGGAGCGTATCGGTCGTCTTGTCGAACTTTCCTCCCTGTTCAACGATGATCGTCTTGCCCGCGTTGCTGACCCCCGAATGCAATTCCTCCAGGCTGCGCTTCAAATTGGCGCGCGCGTCCTCGCCCAAAGCTTCAGGGAACGACAGCACGCCGCTTGAGGCGTTGTAGTTCTTGAACCAATTGACGCCGTGCGAAAGCAACTGCAGCGCAAGCATAAGCGTAGGCTTGAGCATCCGAATGGGGTCGACCGCCGTTATTCCGTCCTTCGTGAAATTGCGGATATGCAGCACCTCCGGCTCATAGCGGCGCAGCACTTTTCCGCTTGTGAGGTAGAGCTCGTAGGAGATAACTCCGCCCTCCTGATAGGTCAGGTGGCGCCATACATCCAAGGGGTACAGAAATGGGGTGCCGTAGTTGTTGTAGACGATATCGCAAAACCAAAAGCCGCGTAAAAGATAGCTCTGAATGAAGGCATGGATGAGGTCGGAAGTGGAGATGTCCTCGTTGGGCTCCAAAGAGAGCTTGTCGTAAAGAATCGTATCGTCAGCCAGGACGTTTTGCTTGCCCTCCTTGCGGTAGAGTTCGATGGGGGCCGTGGAGAGCGTGCCGGCAATCGAGTTGATGCACGCGACCACCGAGGGAACCTGTATCGCCGTCTCCGGTGTGGCTTCTGTGCGGATCTGCTCGCTGTAAAGCGAGATTGCCGAGCTTAGGATCGTGGGATTGTACAGCGCCTGAACCTCTTTCGTCTGTACCGACCGCTGAAAGAGTTTCCCTATCGCGCCAATTGTGTTTTGAAGAATTCCTGCCACCTTGGGCTCAAGTCTGGTTGCCTCTTAAAGCGCCAACAATGCGGGAGCAGGAGTAGTTTGAGACAGGAGAGTAGCGGGAGACAAAAGAGTCGTTGATTACTTATGAAGATAGCACTAGACTTTAACCAGAGATGAATAAGGAACCCTCCCAAATTGTCCTTTACTCCACGCCGGATGGTAGCACTAAACTGCAGGTGCGCCTGGAAAATGAGACCGTATGGCTTACCCAGGATCAGATGGCGGAGCTTTTTAATAAATCGAAATCGACCATCAATGAGCATATTCAGAATATTTACGAAGAAAAAGAGTTGGTAGAATCAGAGACTATGAGAAAATTCGGAAATTCCGAATTTTCTACAAAACCCACAAATTACTACAGTCTCGATGTCATTATTTCAGTGGGTTACCGCGTAAAGTCTCTTCAAGGCACGCAGTTCAGGATATGGGCGACCCAGCGGCTCAAAGAGTATATTGTCAAAGGTTTTACGCTTGACGATGAACGCTTAAAGCAGGGCGGCGCACGCTCAAGGTATTTTGAAGAACTGCTCCAGCGTATCCGCGATATTCGTAGCAGTGAACGGAACTTTTATCAAAAAGTCACGGACATCTATGCCACCAGCATTGACTATCTGAAAGACGACAAGTTGACCCAGCTGTTCTTTGCGACGGTTCAGAATAAAATGCATTTTGCTGTACATGGGCATACCGCCGCCGAGATCATCGTCAAAAGGGCTGATTCCAAGAAACCGTTGATGGGCCTCACGAGCTTTAAAGGGAACTACATAACTCCCCAAGATGCCAAGATCGCCAAGAACTACTTGGCTGAGGATGAACTACAAAAGCTTAACCTTATTGTATCGCTTTATCTAGACTTTGCTGAACTGCAGGCTATCGAAAAGCACCCGATGAAAATGGCAGACTGGGTAAGAAAGCTGGATGACTTTTTAAGAGTAAGTGGACGTAAGCTTCTGGATAATGCGGGAAGCGTGAGTGCGGAATTGGCGGCTAAGAAAGCCGAGGAAGAGTACGTTAAGTACCGCAAAGCGGAGGATAAAAACTATATTTCAGACTTTGACCGCGAGATGAAGAAAATAAAGAAAGAAAAAAGGGAGTCTTCCTAACCTTTCGGCTTTGTGCACCAAGCTGGTGCACAAAGGCTAAATGATTTGTGCAGCAGCCTGTTGCACAATTATACAATCAACAAACCTCGATCCTTATACACGCTATTGAGCTTGTCTTTCTCCGCCCCTGCCATGAAGGCCGAGCAAGCCATGACCAGCGCCACAATCCCGTCAATGCGCTGATTCCTCCCGCGCAAGCCCTCAGGCTTCACCGGCCGCATATTGTCGTTGTTGTCGCGGTAGACCTCCACATTCGTCGCCATCCAGTTGAGTACGGGGTTGTTGGGATGCTTCAATTTCCCTTCAATGATAAGCGACTCAAAGAAAGAGGACGGCTGACCGTAATTTCTGACAGTCTGTTCAAATTTCCCGATGTCGGGGATATCCTTTTCCACTCGTTGCGCTACATAGGCCGCCTTCCACGGGTCAACGATCAGCTGCTTGATTTTATAGAGCTTTTTCAACTCAAGGATTTTGTCGACGACCTGATTCTGGTCGATGAGCGCACCTTCGCAAGGGATGATGTAACCGTCCTGCATCCATTGTTCATAGGGCACCTGATCGTCGAAGCTCCGCGCCTTGATCGTTTCCCTTGGCATGAAGAAAAACGGTAGGCTCCAATAAACCCCGTCCTTCTTAAAGACCAGCACAAGCGCCGTCAGGTCGGTCGTCAAAGACATATCCAAGGCCGCCACGCATTCCGTGCCCAAGAGTTGCGGGTACTCGTTGCTGCCGCATGAGAGCCACTTCTCCTGATTGAGCCAGGAGCTTGACGACGAGACCCAAATGTTGAGATGGAATTGCTTGAAGTCGTTCTGCAGTCGCGGGCTTTCGCGCGCCTTGAGAAACTCGTCACGCAAGACTTCGAGTTTTGGAGTGATTCCCAGCGATGGATTGGCCTTGAGCCAGTTCTTCTCGTCCGTCCAGTCGTCCTTCGGATCAAGCGCGTAGATTTTAACCAAGTAGTGCGGGTTCTTCAGCGAATCGCGCAAAACCGACTGATCGTAGCACCAGCGATCCCAGGCAAACTCATTCTTGCGCTCTCCAGCCGTCCCGATGGTGATAAAAATCGGCTGTCGACGGCTTCGGCGGGATTTTGAGAGTGCCGAGTACAATTCGCTGTCGGTCTGGTTCCAAATCTCGTCCAAAACCGCGATGTGCGGGCTTTTCCCGTGAAAGTTCTTTCCTTCTGCGCTCACCGCCCCGAAAATGTTCGTATCCCAAAGCTCCAAGCCGCTTGTCGGATGCACAATCTTCCGGCGATAGATCAACTCCCCGTAGCTTTCCGTGAATTTGTCCTTAAGGAAGGGGCTGTTCTCAACAAACCGTTGAGCCTTGGTGTAGCAAGAGTCCGCTTGCTTGCGCGACTTTGCCCCCACGTATCCCTCGGCGCTTGGCTCGTCGTCATTGCAAATCCCATCCAGGCACAAGCCCGCCGCAAACTCCGTCTTGCCGCCTCCCTTCGCAATCCAGATCGCGCCCTCACGGTAGCGCCTTAAGCCGGTTTCCTTGAGCCTCCAGCCGTAGAAATTTGCCACCCAGTCATCCTGCCAGTCGTTCAGGATGAACGGTTCTCCGGCGAATTCCCCCTCAAAGTGAAAAAGACACTTCTCGAAAAAGAATTTGTGCTTGAGGTAGGCCGCCTTGTCCCAAAAGTAGAGTTCATATTCGTTTTGTTTGTGGATTATTTCGGTCATGAAAAGTGGCCTCCTTGTCCGCCTGGCGCTTTAGGATTTCGCTGATGTCGTCGCTCGTGGAAACCTCCACGTTGTCAACTGACGCTGCGATTTGCTTCATGTCCTGTTTGATCTCGGCTAGGCGCCTGGGCTTTTCCACCACGCTCACGCGTTGACGCATTCTCGGCGTCATCCCAAAGCCGTCCAGATAGTTCTGATAGTCCCGCAAGGCGGATTTTTTGAGCCGGTCAAGCGGGTTGATGATAAGTTGCTGGTTCGCCCCGCGCGTCACGGGTGTTTTGTCAACAATCTCCTTGTAGCGCACATAGGTCGCCCAGGCCTCGCACATGATCTCCAAGGCGCTGCCATCAGCCTCGGTCAAGACCCCCGCCTCGTAGAGCATGGGCGCAAGCTTATCCCATTGCTTTGAGGCAACCGGCGAGAGCGTGTCGGGCTTGATCGGCATCTCCACCTTGAACCTCGGCTCGACCTTTGACCGTGCTGTGACTGGACCGCGCGCGCCCATTTAGATTTTCTTCACCTCCAGTCCATAGTTGACGCAGCGCTCCAAGATGACGCCGCAATATTTCTCGGAGAGTTCCATCGCGTAGCACTTTCGCTGCATGATCGACGCGGCGATAATCTGACTGCCGCTTCCGGCAAAGGGTTCGTAGCAGATAGCGCCCAATTCGGTGTGCTGACGCATCGGTATCATAAAGAGCTGGGGTGGCTTCGGGGTCGGATGTTCCGGGCGTTCTTTGCCGTCCAAAGAGTCAACCTCCCACACGGTCGAGAGAGCATCGTAGTCGACGCTCTGATTCAGGTCTCCGCCGTCTTGCAGAAACTTCCACACCGTGGGCCCGCTGTACTTTGTCTTGCGCGCGGGCTTATTCCCTTTCTTCCAGCCCATCAGACACGGCTCATGCTGCCAGGCATACCAGCTGTAGCTGATGACCGGCTTGTTTTTGACCCATATAATCGTCAGATGCTCCAGGATGCCATTTGCGCCAAAGGCCTCACGCAACAGTTGCGACCCTGCCTTGCCGGCGTGCCACACATAAACCGGCGCGCTCTCAACGATGGCGTGTGAGTAAGCCACCTGCAGGAAGGTCTTGTAAAGTTCCACGTTCTCGGAGGAATCCCAATCCTTGCCTTCCTCCCAATTGACGTTGTTGTCCGGACGGCTGCCGGTATAGTTGACCAGGTAGGGCGGGTCGGTATTGAGTAGCTCCGCTCGTTGGCCGGCCATAAGGGCCTCCACGTCCGCCTGCGAGGTGCTGTCGCCGCACATGAGCCTATGCTGCCCGCCGATGAGGTAAATATCTCCGCGCTTGACGCCCCACTTTTCGCCCAAGGCCTTTGAACGCTCCACAAGGCCGTTTGGGTTCTCCTTTTCATCGACAATCTCTGGCTGCAGGAATGCGCTCAGGTCGCCTTCGGCCATACCCAAGGCACCCAAGTCGATCTTGCCATTCAAGCCTAAAACCAGTTCCTTCAGTTTCTCGTCATCGCCCACGGCCAACTCCGCGATCTTGTTATCGGCAATCATGTCGGCGTATTCTTCCGCTTCATTGGCATACTCCTGCGTCTCCACCGGTACCTGCGTCCAGCCTTTCAATTTGGCCGCCTGTAGCCTCCCATGCCCCTTTGTGATAAAGCCCGATCGCTTACTGACGACGATCGGCGCCCTCCAGCCATTGAGTTCAATCACGCGGGCAAGCTTTTCAAGCTGCTCCGCCGGATGGGTGTTCGGGTTCTTGGGGTTCTCTATGAGCTTGTCCGTGGGGGAAAGCTCGGTGTAGCGGCAGTAGATGGCAGGTGTGGGCATTTTATGGATAAAAAGTGTTGTTTCCGACTTTTTCACGAAAACTAGTTAGTTTTTGAAATGAGGAGGCGGGTGCGGTTTTGCGGGTTTTTCTCCTGGAGATGACACCCCCCTTACCCCCGCGGGAGGCAGGGTACAGGCGAATAGGCTTTAAACGCACCATAGATACCAGCCTCCTTCGCTGCGCTTGCGGACGGTGTAGTGCTTGCCGTTGCGCTCCATCGCCTTGCTCAGGCTCTTGACATCGCTCTCGCTCTCAAGGGGGCCATAAGACTGGCTGGGCTTGATTAAAGCGGCGATCGACTGCCACTTGCGTATGGGCTCAGGCAAGGGGATGTCGTCGCGGATCTCCGGCCTGACGGTCATGGGTCGGGAACGTTCAGGGATGATGGTGGTAGGCATAGATCGTTTATGTTTGCTTGCCATAGGTTGCGGGGTACTTTTGATAGTCGGCCACCGTCTTGCGTGCGTGGCACTCGATGCAGAGCGTCTGGCAGTTTGAGCGGTCAAGTTTCCTGTTAGGATTGACGGCAACAGGTTCGGCGTGGTCGATGCGCGCCTCGCGACGATAAAGGATCAGTTTGCCGCATCTTGCGCATATCGGGTGCTTGGCGTACTCGCCATCGCTGACCTGCTTCCATCGCCAGCCATACCCGCGTTTGCTTGCGGGTGGTCGCTTGTCCTCACGCGGTGGCGTGGCACTCCGAAAGCGGGACATGATTGCCTCGCTCTCGGCATTCGGATTGTAGCGTCGCACAGGCATGGCTTAAAAAAGCTCCAGGCCGCTCCACTTGACTCCCACAAGGATCAGCCTGAAGGCCAGTCCCATGATGAAGCCAAAGGAAACAAGCATGGTCGCCAGTACAAGCGGCACAAGGATGGTGGTTAGGATTGCGTTGATGATTTTCATTGTTTTGTTTCGGGTGGATTTATGATTTTTAAGATTTCGTAGGCGACTTGCGGGACGATGGCATTTCCGAGGGCTTTAATTCTGTGTGTCCGTTGGGGTAGCCCATTACCCATTCCACAAAGGCCGGTTGCAGCCTCAAACCAGTTTGCGTAGCGCCAATGCTCGAATGGATAACCTCGCCAAAGTTGCTCTTCCCACGATCCGTTATCGCCGCACGGCAGTCCTGCGCCTTGGGCGTCGGCAAAAGATTGATCACATTGTTGATCCCCTGCTGGCGGCAGTTGTTGCTCCTGCGATCTCCCGCCGTGGGCGTCGGGAGAAGCGAAATGACCGTCGCTATGTTGGGCGAGTACCCCGGACTCTGGTACGGCGTGAACTTGCTCGCTCTCGGCGTTGGAAGCAACTGATTCGCGAGCACGTCGCGCAAATTGCTCAATTGCTTGCGTCCAGGTCTCGTCACGTGGCGTTCTTTCCAAAGTGCGCGCGGCGTCTTGGGTGCCATGCCGTCCAGGCAGTTCGGGGTCGGCAACAGCCGTACAACGTGTTCCAGCGTCGGTGACTGTTCCGACGAGGACGGGTTGCTGGCTCTCGGTGTGGGCAACAATCCAGACCCTGTCTCGTCGGTGCGGGGCGTTGACGGCGCAAGCTGGAATAATAAACGCCCTAGCGGTGTAACCTTCAGCTTCCAAGTCAGCAAGCGTGCGGTCGAGTTCCATCGTGACGAACCCAGCAACGTTTTCTCCAACGACCCAAGCGGGCCTGTATTCCTTGATAACTCTGAACATTTCAGGCCAGAGGTCACGAGGGTCGTCTCGGCCTCGTTGCTTTCCGGCGGTGGAAAAAGGCTGGCAGGGGAAGCCGCCGGTGATGAGGTTGATTTCACCAGGGATTGTGGTTTTTGTAATGGTTCGAATGTCTCCATAGTTTTTGATTTTTGGCCAATGCTTCTTCAGAACTGCCGAGGCAAAAGGATCAATCTCGCTAAAGCCTACCGTCCGAATGCCCGCCCAGCGTGCTGCCAGGGTAAAGCCTCCGATTCCACTGAACAGATCGAGATGATTCACTTTTTGCGCTACTGCAGCCCTCTTGCTAAGGTTATTGTCAGTTGCAAATTGTCATCGGAGACTTGTAGCCGTTCGGCCAATTGCCCTTTGCGGATGGAGTCCCGAACGATCTCAAGCGCCTGAGCTTCACTCCTGGCCGAGAGCAAAAGGTCGAGATTCTTGACCGTGACCTTGTAAGTTTTCCATTCGTTAGGCATGGACGACCTCCTCCGGTACAAACCAATATTTGAAGATACCATCGGTGTCATAGCCCGAAGGAACGTTAAAGCCCCCGTACTGCGGTTTACGAAGATCGCGGAGACTGGAGGATAAGCTCGTTTGACTTGGGCGTTTCTTTGTATTCGGCGGGGTGATAAACTCAATCACCTCATCGACGCTGAACTTTTGGTTCGGATGCGAACGCAGGAACTTCAAGGCTCTCGTCCTTTGGTGCTCGGTTGACTTCGGATCGTAACAGCCTTGCGAATTATAGACCTCGTCGAAGGTAGCCCGTGTGTGCAGCTTCTCTCCAACGGCCTGTACTTTCATTGGTAAGTCTAGTTGCATGTCTTTTCCTCCTTTTTTGAAAATTCAATGTCGATTGCCAGCATCTCCCGCTTGGCTTCTTCGAGGCTTAGCCCCGTTTTTTCAAGTTTCTCGATATCGGTTTCTTTGCGGATTTCATAGAGTCCGAAAATTCTCTTCCTTGCCCGCAACTGCTCGCGTTTGTTGCGCTGGGCATCAGACAGGCGTGGCCTCATAGGGTATTCCTTTCGCCAGCAATCCGTTTAATGGTCGGTGCAGATTCTTGTATTTTCATTTCTAAACCGTGTTTAAATCTTATTTAAACCTTTTAAACAAAAACACAACTGTTTTATTTTAATCTTCTAAATCTTATTAACTTATTAGTGTCAGTTAACGCTTAAAGTAGCTAAACTTACATTCAACAAACCGCCTTCACATCAATTTGATTTCGGATTTTTTCAAACATTTCCCTTTCGGACGGCAGGGCATTTTTGTCATATTGCATGTAGAATTGGGTGTTGTTGAAAAATTCATCTCGTTGGGCTTTGGTTCCCTTCTCTTTGATGTAATCAGAAATGATCTCATACCTACTTTTGCGTTTGCCATTTTTGAAGTTATTCACATGCGCGCCCTTCTTCTCATATTTAATTCTCTCTTTAATACTCTCCTCCGTCTGTGGACGTGGGCTGCCCCCCTTTGCAACCGCCCCCTGCCTCCGGCCAAGGGCGGTATCAGACTCCGTCTGCAGCCGTGGGCTGCCTCCGCCTATAGACGTGGGCTGAATGACAACATTCCGCAGTTTCCGCAGCATCACGCGCCCATTAAATCTCTGCTCTACATAGCCAATTTTCTTCAGCTTGGAGCACCGTTCGCCCACCCATTTCTCCTTGCAACCGACAAACTCCCCAATATGCCTGTTGCTGGCATAGCACCAGCCCGGCACCTTGCTTTTTTTGCTTTTGCTGAGCGCGTCAATCTCAGCAAGGATCAGCCAGTCAATCGGTATCAGCCGATCATCTTCCATCCACTCCACGGGGATAAAAAATCCCGTGAAGCCTCTCTCCGGCTTCTCGTAGGGCTCGTCACCCATAGCTACTCCTCCAGCAATTCAACCATCTCAAAGCCTCCTTCGGGGCGCTTTAGAAAGTCGACCGGAGTGCGCATCTCACGCAAGAATTTCTTCGTGATCTCATAGTTCTTCACCCACTCCCTTTCTTCGTGGCGTTTGGCTATAATTTCAGATTTTGATAAGCTCTCGGCGTGTTTGCTTTTACCCTTGTGAATGTTTTTCATAGAGGAAATCGCAGTCATAAAACCAGGCTTCTACTCATATTTGTCCAGCATTGGTTTAAATGATTTAACAAAGACAAAAGACAACTTAGGGTTATGTCAACATGAATCTTGAATAATTTAAGACACAAAGGCTAAATATATTTTAGTTTTTCTAGCTTGAAATGATTGAAAAACTGTTTATCTTGGGTTTTAATTAAACGAAATGAGTATAAAGACGAAAAGTAGAAACGGTGCAGAAATGGCCGTGGAAGGAGTTCAGTTGTTCAAAAACCCCGACTTTGTAAAAGGAGGAGGCCATAGCTTGCGCAACCTCAAGGTCGGTTGTTATGACAGCAAAGGAAACCTGATTGCCGTTTATCCGAATGTAAAAATCACCGTCTCGCACATCATGCGAGCCAACCAGGACAGGTTCAGTCAGAGCTATATCTCGACAAAATTGTATCGCATCCTGAAAAAAGAAGAACCCAAAGAGTTCTTTAACTACTACTGGAAGTATCAAAATGACTAAGCCCAACGAAATACCCGATCCTCGAAACTGGAAGGACGGAATGTACATAGTCGGCAAACCTGATTTTACGGTTGATAGCCGCAAACGCCATCGGCGGATCTCCTGCAAGGATGCCGAGGGCAATCTTGTTGCGCTCTTCGATACGGTTGAGGTCGCCGCGAATTATGTGGCCAGCAAGGTCGGCTTCTCAATGGAGTATGTCCGCAACAAGATTTACAAAGGCATCAACAAGAAAGATGTCCTTTTTGGTTACGTCTGGGAGGACTACAAAGAGTAGCCTTCGGTCAGACCTTCACCGAAAAGTTGGGCTTCTCAATGATAAGGGTTCCATCGGGGAGCACACGGCTGCCTTTGGCCTTGTTCAGCCGTAATCGAGCTTTGGTACCGACCTTCTGAAACCAGACGATTTTTCGCTTCAGCAGGTTTTTGAGCGACCTCACTCGCTTAACAATCAGCACAAGCAGATTGACCTCCGGGTCGGTGGAAGGCCTTGGTCGCACCTCCTCGAAGCACCAACCTCCGAGGTCTCGTGTCAACGGCGTTGATGTCTTGTTGTGTTTATGGGAGGCTATCCGAATCGGTAGCGCTCCACGGGCCATAAGTACGCATTCGTATAGATTCATGTGTGTGTTGGGGGTTGGAAATAAAAAAGCCGGACAATGATGTCCGGCGAAGAAAGTCGGTTGACAGAGGATGCGCTTCAAATGGATATCCAAAGCTCATGCCTATATTAAGAACTCTTTTCAGGGTTTTGTCAAGGTGTGATTTTTTTATAAAGGGGGTAGTTTGTTTGACTGGAACCCAGCTTCTTTGACAGCATTGCTCCATGAGCCAAAAGCGTTGTTAAAAGCGTGATAGCTGGCCATCTTCCTTTTCTTAGAGAGGTGATGAACATCCCTCCCTGTGGGAACACGACCTAGCTCTTCTTTCATGTCCCTAATTTGTTTTATCAAATCTGGCTTTGTATAAAAATTACGAATCCTTTGAACCTCAAGTCCAGCCGCCTGCAAAGCTTTATTGAAGGTGCCAAAATTCGATCTGAACGGCCCGCTACTAGCTGTTTTATGTTCTTTTGAATAATTATCTACATCCTTCGCTGTTGGGGTTCTCCCTAGATATTCCTTTACATCTTTGAGTAATTGTATCAAAACAGGCTTCTCATAAACAACAAATCGACTTTCAAAACCTGCAGCCTCTAACGCCGCACTAAATGAACCAAATGCCTTTGCATAACCTGCGGGGCTAGCGGTTTTCTTTTCCTTCGAGGCAACCTTTATATCCTCAATCGTTGGAACGTAGCCTAATTCTTCCTTCAGGGCCTGTAGTTGCTGAACTAAGAGCCTCTTTCTTTCGTTAATCTTGACTTCCATAAGACCCGCTGCCCTCAAGGCAGAAGTGTAAGAGCCAAACGCATGTACATAGGCTCTATAGCCAGCACCTTTTTTCTCTTTCGAATTTTGGATTACATCATCAAGAGTAGGAATCTTCCCAAGTTCTTCTCTCAAAGACCTCAACTGCTCAATCAACAGTGGTTTTTCATAGCTAATAGAATCGTTTAGCCTAAGGCCAGCAGCTGTTAGAGCATTATTCCAAGAACCAAAAGCAGTTGCAAATGCTTTTGGATTCGCAGTCTTTCCCTCTCTGGATGCAATATTCATGTCAGCTATTGTTGGCGTATGGCCCAATATTTCATTCATGGCTTTGAGCTGTTGTATTAAAGTTGTCTTATCAAATTTTCGAGGTACGCAATTAAGCTTGAATCCAGCAGCTTCTAGGGCTTTGTTCCAAGAACCGAAAGCTGCTATAAAGTAGTCGCGGCCAGCCACTCCTCTTTCTCTGCAAGCAACTCGAATATCTTCTGCTGTTGGCGTCCTTCCAAGACTTTTAGCTTCTGCTTTTAAAAGAGCTATTAGGTTTTCCTTCGTATATCCCTCTCTCGCTTTTCCAATAACATCCAGTATCTCAATCACCTGCTGGGTAAATTCAAATTTGCCAAAGTCAAAGACCTTCGTTGTTTTATCTTCTTGCTCCGCCTCCATAGTAGGCTTTAGCCTCGCCGTTTCCTCCATAACACGCTTATTTAACCCATGTACCATTTCAATGCGTTCACAGTTGCCAGCAAAGTCTAGGACGAGAACCTTGTCCTTGCCTTCAACTTTCCTTAAGCCTCTTCCAAGTTGTTGGTAAAATACGTTCTGCGATTGTGTCGGCCTTAAAAATAAGAGCACATTGATATCGGGGAAATCCACCCCTTCATTAAACTGATTTACGGTAACCAGGTTACTCACTTCGCCCCGCTTAAAAGCATCTATATGGTTATCTTGATTTTTATCTGATACTTCCGAATGTACAGGTCTTGCGTTCGGCATCAAATCCACAATTCGATTTGCGTGGGCAATCCCAGAGCAGAAAGTTAGGATTTTCGGGTTCGTAATTCCAGCCTTAGCAATTCGCTCGTTAACAATTCTAAGTATCTCCTCGTCTCTTTTCGGGACAAAGACCCTTCTGTTTAATTCCTCAACCGTCAATCTATAGGGATTTTCGATTTCGCCAACTTTAACAAGGTCGTCCGCTATCAATCTATAATCGACTTTGCTTAACAGGCCATTTGCCAAAGCATCCTCAAGTGGAAGTGAGAAAACTTCTTCACCGTAAAACTCTCGAATGTCTTGCAAGTCCATACGATCAGGTGTCGCGGTCATGCCCAAGAGGAAGCCCGGACGAAAATGCTTTATGACTGGCCCAAACGTATCAGCATGGGAATGGTGGGATTCATCAACCACTACATAACCGAACTCCCTGCTGTCAAATTCACCATACCGTTCTGCAAGGGTTCGGAAAGAGCCGAACAGATACTTCGCATCCCTATCCTTGGCGTCTCCATGATAGAAACCATACAGCGCGGGGTCACCGCCAATAATACCCTGAAAATCATCTTTAGCCTTTTGAAGAATCCGATTTTGATGGCAGAGAAACAAAACCTTTTCTTGTGGGTGTGTCATAATCCACTCCTGAACATCCCAAGCTACCGTAAGAGTCTTTCCTAAACCAGTAGCCATAACAACAAGCGCACGATTTTGTCCTTCTTCACGTTTTTGATGAAGAATATCTAGGCATTGCCGTTGATGTTTATATGGGGTAATCATGCCCTTCATCTATTGTGGGGGTGGTCTTCTTGGGGAGCCTCTGCTCTTATGATGCGGCTGGCTTGCTCTATAGTCTTGCTCGGTTTTGTGGTAGTTTTGCCAAGTTTATTCTTTGTATTTCCCCCTCTTTTATTGGGTTCCAAACTGGCAGCCAGGTACGCTTGAGGTAAATTGTCGAAATATTTATAAAAAAATCGCAGCGAATATATCTTACCCACTCTTGAGACTTCATTAATATCGTTGTAATTGGGTGTTCTACCTTTTTCTTTGGCCAAGTCTTGCAACTGCTTTATCAGTATCGCCTTGGCTTCCTCGTCAGTCATACTACTAAGCTGAGGCAAACAAGTTGTCTTTATGCCAGCAGCAATTTGCACCTCGGCCAAGTTCTCGAAGTATCTTTTAAAAGTATTCGCCGAATACGTCCTTCCTACCTTTGATGCTTCATCAATATCACGCTGAGTAGGTGTTCTACCTTTTTCTTCAGCCAATTTTTGCAGCTGTTTTATCAGTATCGCTTTAATTTCTTCTTCAGGTTTGCCATCTAAACGTGGCAACGAAGTCGGTAGCAGACCTGCAGCTAGGTACGCTTGTGGCAAGTTCTTAAAATACTTAGTAAAAATGCTTGGCGAATACATCACTCCCGCTCTCGAAGACTCATTAATGTCGTCGCGATTGAGCGTTCTACCTTTTTCTTTGGCCAAGTCTTGCAACTGCTTTATCAGTATCGCCTTGGCTTCCTCGTCGGGTCTACTACTAAGCCTTGGCAATAAAATCGATGGCAGTCCGGCGGCTATTCGCGCTTTAGGTATACCACCAAAATGTTTCGCAAACATAGCACTTGAGTAGATTTTTTCAGCTTTTGACGCTTCATTAATATCGTCGCAATTAGGAGTCCGGCCTTTTTCTTCAGCTAATTTTTGCAGCTGTTTTATCAGTATCGCCTTAATTTCTTCTTCAGGTTTGCCATCTAGACGTGGCAATGAAGTCGGTAGCAGGCCTGCAGCCAAGTACGCTTGTGGCAAGTTCTTAAAATATTTTTCAAAAGTCTTTGAAGAATAGATTTTCCCCGCTTTCGAAGCTTCATTAATGTCGTCGCGATTGAGTGTTCTGCCTTTTTCTTCAGCCAAGTCTTGTAGCTGTTTTATAAGTATTGCCTTGGCTTCCTCCTTGGACTTTTCAATAAGTTGTGGCAATACAGTCGGTGGCAAGCCTGCGGCTCTTTGCGCTTCCTGTAAAGATCTAAATTTGCAATAAAAAGCCCTAGTACTTGCCATTCTGCCCTCTTTGGACGCTCTATCTATGTCTAGGGAGTTAGGAGTTCTCCCTATTCTTTGTGCTTCGGCAATTAACTGTTCAATCAAAGCTTCTTTGGTATATCCCTCTTCAATTTTTCCAATAACATCCAAAATCTGCACTACTTGTTGCGTAAACTCGAACTTGCCAAAATCAAATACCTTGGTTGCTTTCGCTTGCGTTTCTCTCTCCGCTTGTGACTTTCTTCTTTCTATCTCTTGTGTTACACGTTTGCTTAGCGCGTTGACCATTTCTATACGTTCGCAGTTTCCTGCAAAATCCAAGACCAGAACCTTTTCTTTGCCTTCAATCTTTCTTAGGCCTCGCCCTAGCTGCTGGTAAAATATATTCGGCGATTGTGTTGTCCTTAAGAAAAGCAGCACATTAACTTCGGGAATATCAATTCCTTCATTGAATTGATTTACCGTTATCAGATTGCTTACCTCGCCACGTCTAAAGGCAGCTATATGATCATCTTGAAGCTTGTCGGGTATTTCTGAATGTACAGGCCTGGCGTTCGGCATCAAATCCAAGATGCGCTCTGCGTGAGGGATACCTGAGCAGAATGTCAGAATCTTAGGATTAGCGATCCCTGCATCGGCTATGCGCTCATTGACAATCCTCAGAATCTCTTCATCTCTGGGCGGTACAAATACCCGCCTGTTTAATTCTTCGATGGTCAATCGGTATGGATTCTCTATCTCACCGACAGTTACCAAATCGTCGGCAATCAGCCGATAGTCCACGGTAGTTAATAGCCGCCGTGCTAGTGCTTCTTCCAAGGGCAAAGAGAATACTTCCTCACCATAGAACTCTCGTATGTCCTGCAAATCCATCCGGTCTGGCGTTGCAGTCATACCTAAAAGAAACTTGGGGTAGAAGTGTTTAATCACAGACCCATAAGTAACGGCATGAGAGTGGTGGCCTTCATCAACTACGACATAGTCAAATTCGTTCTTCCCGAATTCGCTGTATCGTTCCGCAAAAGTCTGGAATGAGCCAAACAAATATTTAGCGTTTCTATCCTTTTGGTCTCCGTGATAAAACCCATATAAAGTGGGGTCTCCACCAATAATTTCTTGAAAATCTCCTCTTGCTTTTCCCAAAATCCTATTTTGATGACAAAGAAATAAAACCTTAGATTGAGGATGTTCCTGAATCCATCGCTGAACATCCCATGCGACAGTTAGGGTTTTGCCCAAGCCGGTGGCCATTACTACAAGTGCACGCTTACCCCCTTCTTCACGTTGTTGGTGAAGAATATCCAAACATTCTTGCTGATGTTCGTAGGGCGTGAGCATAAACGATGTATATATTACCTCTAATAAGCCTTAAAAACAAGGTTATTCTCTGGTAAGCCGCCCGCGTTAGCAAATGTCTTAAAGCCAAAAATCGGCTTTTTACAGGCTACTTCAAGTAGGCCAACAATTTCGCCGTAAGATCGTCCGAAGCTCTCGCGCCGGAGATAACCCTATCCAAGACCTGCGGCGTACAATCATCCAGCCTCCGGACACGTTCCCCGCTGGCGCATTCCTTGTCTATCAATGCGGCATCAAACTCACGCGCCTTTTTGTAGTAGATAGCCGTATTCTTTGTGATAAAGGGATGATCGCCTATTTTTAGTTTACAAGGCGAATCCACGCAATGGCGCTCGTCGGTCATATTGACGCACAAAACAAGGCCGTTGATTGGTTTTGAAATAACAATCCACGCATGGCTCCCATCCCCTACAATTTGAAAAACTGTTCCAGGGGTAGGCATCTTATGCACGTCCGAGGAGCATGTCTGCCAGTTGAAGCGAATGAACGGATTCTTCAATCTCGGTGATTTCAGAATCGCTCTTGCCAACGGCCTTCAAAATCTTTTCTGCGGGAAGGTCTTTTGAACTGCCGCCCACATCTTCGTACTCTTTGAGGGAGTGGCAGAATTCACGCATCTTTCCAAAAGTGAAGTTTTTGAACTTTGAATGGAGCTCTTGGAGAATCTTCATCTCCGACTTTGAAAGCTCATCGGTTCCTGGGTCTTTGGTGAGAAACACACGGTTGCTTTCCTCATCCACATTCGAAATGAATTCCGTCCAAGGGAAGTTGACCGAGTAGACCATTCTTCCTTTGATGAGGTCATAGATTCTACCGAGAATGGGGCCGTGTTTCATTGAGACAGTGCGGTCGCCCGTGATGGGCTCGCCCCACTTTTTCAACGATTCCCGATCTGCCAAGTAGAGCATCTTGATGAAAAGGTACATCTCCATCTCTCCACCGTTTAGCCTCAAAAGGTAGGCGGCAGCCTGTGCGCTTTTCTTGGGATTGAAATGGAAGTTGATCATATAATTCGTTCCTTATTAATATACACCTAGAACACCCCGATGTCAAATGAAGGCAAAACTTTGCTCCGAAGTCAAGTATAACACAAACTTTACACGGTCTGTTCGGCGGCAAGCTTGCTCAGGTAAGAATCAAGGCTCGGCAGGTACAACAGTTTTATGCCTCGTTGCGCCCCCTCTCTTTTTATCGAGATACAGGTAATGGCTTTCTTCTTGTGCAGTTCATCCAGCGTTGTCCTGGACAAGCCATAGAACCTGCTGCGTGGCCTTGGCATCCTTACCCAGTTTTCCTGGGCAAGTTGACTCTCTCTTTCTTGAAGGTTCGTCATAAGTGTTTAACTTAAATCTTAGTTAAACATTATCTAAACATTTGTCAAGCCTCTGCGGCAACCTTTAAATCCGGCATTTTACTCATAGCATCACGCATGGCGTTAATATCAAAGTGAGTGTACTGTTGATGGACTATGCTTGTATGCCCAACAAGCTTTCGCCGGATCTCTTCGGGAACGCCGCTATTAGCCATCATCGAAACACAGGTATGCCGCAAAGAGTGAAAGCTGAGGCCGTAAAAATTGTAGCACCCGACGCTCTTCTTTTTAACCCTGTCAATTCCTGTCGTGGCCATCAGTCCCGCAAATAATTCGCTCAGACCATGCGCTCCACCTGTTCCTTTGTTGTACAAGGAAGGGAATATCGGCATTGTGGGCAGGCGCTTCTTTAAATGACTGAAATACTCCCAAAGCTGGGGCGACATTGGTACCTCCATTTGCCTTTGCATTTTCTCCTGTACATAGCGGATAACGCCGTTTTTGAGGTCGACGTTCTGCCAACGTAGGCGCGCTGCATCTTTTATCCGCATCCCACAGTAGGCTCCCAAAAGGATCATACCACGCCACTCTTTATCGGCGTTCTCTAACAGGCTGGCAATCTGTTCCGGCGTAAAAATATCTCGCGTATTGGCCGTACTTAAACTGCGACGTAGGGTATCAACCGCCGTTGCTGGATTGGTAAGGAGCAAACCATCTTTTATAGCGCGCCCAAAGGCAATCCGAAGTGTCTTGATAGCCACATTGACAGTCCCCGGCGACCGATTGTTATCTATCATGGATTGCTTAAACTCTTCAATTTGACGAGGTGTAACCGTCATTAGGGGAAGGGCGGCTTTGCCACCCAGATGTTCAATAAACTGATCTATGACCGAACGGTAGCGCATATACGTGGCGTAGCTCGTGTTTGCGCTTATCTTCTTTAGCCAATCTTTTTGTAAGTACTCGGAAGCTGCAGGTGATTTAATGCGGCCTACCCCCGCCAAATCCAGCATCTTATTGAGGTAGCTTCGGGCCGTGGTTTCTGTCAAAATCAAGTCTTTGGAGTCATTATTGGCTCTTTCAAGCTCCAGGGCGTAGGCCATAGCCTCGTCGTAGTCGGTCAGCTTTGTGCTTTTTCTGATTTGCTTTCCGCCCTTCAGGGTGATAGTACAATACCAGTAACGGGATTTGCCCCTTGAGTCCTTGTTGATGGATGGCATAGGTCATAAGATAGTCATAATTACGCCGAAGTCAACGGCCTTCTTAGAAGCGATTCTATGCGGGTTGCAGGGCAGCCAAAGGGCAAAAACCGTATCGAGGGTTCGATTCCCTCTGCCCGCAAACTATTTGATAATCAATAGGTTAAAAATTGAAATTAGGCCAAAAGCGGCCAAACTGATAGCAAAACTGATAACATCCCACCCGCAAACACGCATAACACCTAGCAAAAAAGCTAACACGGAGCGTGTGAAACTTTGGCTTTCGCGCGGGGCGCAAGAATGATTGCACTACTGGCCTCGCCAAGAATTCATGCTCAACTATACTCGCCTGATGGCCTTTTTTACAATGACGGGTAGGCACTTTTCGAGTTTTTAGCGGGTGGCCTATGCGGAGGTAGCTGAAACGCAGGAAAAGGCCTTCTACACAGGAACAGTCATGGTGAGTTACCACTCCCCCGTTCTCTTGGAGAAAAACCCATATATCTGACTGTTATGTTCAACGCCTTATCACAAGAGAAACGTCTTTCAGCTTGTGGATTAGACGGTCGTATTTTAAGTCATCGGCTAATTTTGCCTGCATTATCTTTTCAAAGAGTTTGGGTGATAGTGTCCTGACAACAATATCAGCCCCATTTTTATACAAAGTTTGTGGGTCTGTGGTGTTTGAAACACCTACAACAAACATCCCCGCCGCCTTCGCTGACCTTACTCCCTTGGCAGCGTCTTCGACCGCCATAACTTGATTCCCCAGCAAGACTACGCCCAACAGACTACTGAGTCTCTTTCTCCCCTCAACATATGGCGCGGGATCAGGCTTTCCTGGAAGGCCATCATTAGCGGTCACCGCAGGAACTACAAAACGTATTTTAACAGAGGGATGTCTCTTGAAGTATTTCTCGATGTCCGCTTTTGACGCGCCTGTCACATGGATCAAAGGATATCCTTGTTGCTTTAGGAATTTTGTAATTGCATCAGTGTAAGAATAAAGAGCATATGGTTTTATCCTTTCTTCTTTTCTTACTAATGCAGACCGCTGTCTCAAAAGCTCATTGACTTTAGGTATCCGCCTATTGCTTCCTAGCTGGAGTGATTCCACTCTTTCCTTGAAAAACTCTGGTGCCAGTTTTTGAATAAATCCGCCGTCTACATATCTTTTCCAAGTTAGGATCGGCATGCCGTTCTGTTTTAGAATAGCATTAAAAACTCGCCAATGGAAACGGTCCGAATTAACGAGAGTTCCATCAACATCAAATGCGACTGCCCTGATATATCCCATATAAGATAGTATAGCATAAACCTCTCCCATTTCCTTGATTGATTGCCTTTGTCAAATTTAGGCCGTAGAATATGGCTATGACCGAGAAAACAGAGTTTCTGAAAGAGGATATCCTAAATCTTATGGGCATGTACAAATTGGGGGACTATAATAGTTATAAGACTTTCGCCCAAGGAACATTACAGACAACTATCATGCTTCAAACAAGCACGGGGAAGTATGTACTTAAATATTATGAAAATAGGTCAAAACCCCATGTCGTATTTGAAGTTCAGCTTACTAACTTTCTAGAAGGCTATGGTTGGCCAGTAGCTCCAATCATAAAAAATGAGAATGGTGAATTCATAAGCGAATATAAATCTATTCCTTATATCATTATCAAATATATTGAGGGCGAACATTGTAAAAATCCCAACGACTACTTTGATACCCTTAAAATGGCACAGGTTATCAAAGTCTTGGCTGAAATGCATACACTAACAAACGATCAACCAAAGGATTTCTGGGGCAACAAGGAAGTATACGATATTAGCTATTGCCGGAGGGAGTTTAAAAAACAACATTCTGACCTTGTAGATAAGTATGGGGGCAAATGGTTTGAAAACGAATTAAATAAATTGGAATTCCCTGATTTCCTGCCAAAGGGCATTTGCCACGCCGATCTGAATTACACCAATTTTCTCTTTAAAGAGAATCATGTCGTTGCTGTTCTCGATTTTGACATGAGTATTCACACATGCCTTATTTATGATATTGCAAACATGATCTATTGGTGGACGGACTATAGAGCCAGATGGGAGGATAAAAAAGAAAGAGCAAAGTTTATAATCAGAGAGTATACAAAGTGGAGAAGCATTGATGACAAGGAAAGAGAATATATTTTTGACGCTCTTAAACTCGTTATTCTTTTAGGAATCAGCTGGTCGAATGACATAGATTTTCAAGACGAAATAGCTAAATTTGAGGCGCTGAATAAGATAGGTCGGAATGGGCTCTTAAACTGACATTCAAATGCCAAAATCCCTAGAAATCGTTAGGACGCTTTGGATAGGAGAAAAGATGCCGCCAGCACATGCCGCATGTCTTGAATCCTTCTTGCGGATTGGACATCCCATTCATCTATACTGCTACACCAAGCCCACAGGTATTCCAAGCGGGGTAACTCTTTACAGGGCGAGCGATATTCTTTCAGAAGATAAAATCTTCTTACACAGTTCTACCTCTGGAGCTGGGACGGGAAGTGTCGCTGGTTTTGCTGACATGTTCAGGTACAAGCTGCTGTATGAGTTGGGTGGGTATTGGACCGATACCGATATGTTTTGCCTTCGGTCTTTGCCGCAAGAAGAAATAGTAATTGCACAAGCTGGAGATTCCTCTGGAGCAAAGACGGCTAATAACTGTCTTTTAAGACTGCCTGCCGGACATCCGCTAGCTATGCAATGTTTCAAAGATGTTTCTGATGCCAACAAAAACTCACTTAAATTTGGAGATAGCGGCCCCAAGCTTGTTCAAAAGATGATGGCTGAACTTCACATAGAAACGGGTCTTTTCCCAGTAGAGGCATTTTGTCCTCTCAATTGGGGTGACTTCAAAACGTTGGCTGAACCCGGCGAAATTCCCGAACAATCGTTTACAATTCACCTTTGGAATGAATGTTGGCGTCGGGATAAGATGGATATCCCTTGGCCGGGCCCAGAAGGCTCGGTTTTGTATAAACTATCGAAACGGCTAACGCAATTCCACTAACCATGAGTAACTTATATAAAAAATTCTTAAAGAATTACTACTTGGCTTCGTGCCTTTATGACTTTGTATTTGCGTATGCCATTTACAATGTCCTTTTTAGCCTGAGAGGACTGTCGGTCTTTCAAATTTCACTGCTCTTGGCATGGTGGGCATTAGTGGCGGCTCTTTTGGAGATTCCCACGGGTGGACTTGCCGATACCTGGAGCCGCAAAAAGATGCTTACGATAGCTCCTATGGTTAAATCTCTGTGCTTTATAACCTGGTTCCTTGCAAATGGAAACTTCTATCTTTACGCCTTGGGCTTTGTTTTTTGGGCCTTGGGAAGTTCTTTCGTATCTGGCACAACAGAGGCGCTGTTATATGACACCTTAAAGCATCATGGAAAGATAGATGAATATGAAAAAGTGCTGGGGCGTAAGAAATTCTATTTCAATTTTGCACTGGCGATCGCAAGCATAAGTGGTGGCTTCATTGCGAACTTCAACATTGATCTAGCCGTCATCTTGTCAGTAATACCCCTGCTTCTCTCTGCATTTTTCGCTTCGCTACTGCCGGAAGTCCCAAAGGTCGAATCAACCGGAGTGGTTCATTATTTCGAATGCATCAAGGCTGCCTTTCATGAAATAAGGTCAAGCAAGGTTCTTCGTTACATATTTATTTACCTCTTGGCTATATCAATATTTTGGGATCTGGAGGAATTTGACCAACTATATTACCAACTGGTTAAACTCCCGTTATACGCCTTCGGCATAATTGGATTTTTGTTGTCCGCGCTTAATGCTATAGGTGCTTATTTCGCCCACAAATTCAAAGGAGGTTCTGCAATCTTCTATACAATGCCTGTTATTGGCGGTTTATTATTAATATTAGTTTTCAAGTATCCAACCATTCCAATGATAGGATTACTCATGCTCTCTTATCTTATTACGACGCCGCTTAAAATTCTCATGGAAAGTAATTTACAGCATAATATAAAAACCGACAGCAGGGCAACAGTTACTTCAGCATGCAATCTTCTCTTAACCTTATTCGGAGTCTTAATTACAGTTGTTTTTGGCTTGGTAAGCAAGATATGGAATTTCCAAACGATTTATCTTGCGACTGCAGTATTTTTGTTTGTATTTGCGCTATGGGTTTTCTCTGTGAGAAACGAAGTTGTTGTAAAAAATGCAAATGGATCAAAAGCGAAACTATGATAGCATAGCACTTGTACCTTCTCGTGCAACTCTTTCAATTATTGGTTTGGCATAGGAAAAGAGCTCTTTCGCGTGGAGCACGTAGGTCTGTGAATTACCAACTTTACCGCCTTGGTTCTTTGTCTTTGTTAAAAATCCATCTACTATTTGAGCGAAGAATCGGGCAGGCCAGTTATCATGAGCACCATCTCCCGCAGTATTAACATCCTCCACGTCTACCCATTGGCGCTGCCTGTTAATTAACTGTGGCACCTTGTATCGAGCAATCTTTTTGTTTGGGAAATCGGCCACATGCTCTACGTAGTGCAAAAAGGTTACGGCATCGTGGTCTGATCCTAGCAAAACTATTTTACCATTGAGTTCTAAAAACTTTTCTAATGGCGAATTCTTCCCATATGCATAATTAAGCGGTTGGTTTGATAAAATGTATTCGGCCTTTGCGCCTCTGGCTATAAACCTTGCGACTCGATTAGTAGCTAAAGAACCAGGATAAGTTCTTAAAAATTCCACAAGGACACCATTGTCGGCTGCCGAACGATCATGCAAATAATCAAAGGGAGGCAGTTTCTCTAAAATCTCTTTTTCTTCATCTGCAGCAAGTCTACCCCTCCCAACTTCATCATAATACCGAGGGCAGCTTGCGTACATCATTAGAGTTCCATTAGGGCTGATTGCATCAAAGAGAGCCTCATGAATTCTGTCGGGACCACCTGCTACACAACCTACCGATTTTACGGAGGCATGCAGCATGACAGTATCTCCGTTATTAAGTCCGAGCTTTCGGAAATCCTGTACTAGGGAGTGTTCACGAAGTCTTGACTGGATAAGTTGGGTTGGTATAATGGGATGATGGCGAGGAGGATAGTGACGCAAAACATATGGAACGCGATGGAGCCCAAGCTGATAGAAGCTCGTGGCAACATGGGGGCGCCGCCGAAACAAGGGCTGAGGGAGTTTCTTGAGGCGGTGCTGTATTTGCTGCGGACGGGATGTCCATGGCGGGATTTGCCGGAGGAATTTGGACGCTGGCACAGCGTTTATATGCGGTTTCGACGCTGGGAGGAGGCGGGTGTGTGGGAGCGTTTGTTTGATTTGATGGGGGTAAAAGACAAGCGTGAATTTTTAAGAGTCTTGATCGACTCGATGATAATACCAGTACATCCACATGCGGCGGGGGCGCCGAAAAAAAGGGCGTCGGACAGGCTCTGGGCCGCTCTAGGGGCGGGCCGACGACAAAAGTACATGCCGCCTGTTGTGACGAATGTCGTGCGGTCGCACTAAGCTTGAGCGAAGGCCAAGCCGCTGATTGCAGAAACTTTTCGGAGGTGTACGCGGCGGCGAAAAAGAAAGGAAAGGTGGTTTGGACGGCAGCCGATCGGGCCTACTATACCAATGAAATCCGTGACCTCTTGGCCAACGACAAAGTGCGCTGCGTGATCCCCTCAAGGTGTAATCGCGTAGCCACAATCCCGCATTCCAAGCGGCTTTACAGGCTTCGCCACAAGGTCGAAAACTTCTTCCGCAAAACGCAGGACTTCCGCCGCGTGGCCACCCGCTACGACAAACTTGGATGCGTTTTTCTCGCTTTCGTCCACCTCGCCTCCATTTTCATTTTTTTACGCGACTTCGTGAACACTCCCTAGTTCTTCGCGTGAAAACATACCTTGCACACTTGTACTAATGGAAACTTATACTTTTTGCAATACCACGGATTTTGCTTCCAGCAAACCTTGGCAAAAGCTAACGGTTTTTTAAGCTCGCCATACCCACGCACGATTGATAGGCGTGCAAACCCATCTGCTTTGAAACGGCGTTGCCTCTCCTTGGGACTTTACAACTCGCCTTGTTTTCGGAACTAATTGTGGTATAATATACCTATGCAAAAGCAATTATCCATATCCCTCGATAGGCAGAATGAGCAAAGGACTCGGCAGGTGATTGAAAATCTCCAGCCTAGGCAGCGTATGATTCTTTGCGCCGGAATAGCTACCGCGGCGCTGCGCCTTGCTGCATCAAAGCGAAGAAACATTGCTCGAAGCATAGTGTATTCCGCAAATGGCATTATTGGCGTAAGCGCCGAACGGCCAACTGCCGACAAGGTGGCAATCTATCTTGGTTTACATGATTTGAAACCGCCTACGGACGAAACCTACATCGCAGGTAGTGACAAGCGCATCGCTCTTACTGCAGATGATGAAGCCAAACTTTCTTTAATTCCAAGCGATAGTGATACTCGTGGTTCATATCAGGCCGTTAAAAGCTGCCCGCGTGCCCTTATGCAGGTCATGGCCGATGAGATGGCCGCTTTGATTCTCAATGCACCGCAAGCAGGTGCCAGAATGCACAGAGACTGTGCAGCCGAAATGCTGCGAGCCTACGATGAAGCCAAGACCGAGTTGGGTTAATTGACTATTCGTTTGTGTTATAGTTTTCCTTAAACTTTTCTCTCATGCCGAGGGCCCAATTGTCCAATGGGTTTTCTATTTTGTATTCTGGATGCGCTTTTAGCCACTTCGAAATGTCAGTCCATTTTAAGCCATGAAACCCAAATTGGTTATTCCATTTTATACCTTCTGCTTCGTTGCCTTCAAAACTAAATTGGCGTGCCACCTCTACGGGGGCAAATTTGATACCTCTGCTCTCAAGGCAAGGGCGCTTGTTTACCGAGACAAACCAATCTTCAGGCTCGCCATCAAGATCTACATTTTCCCCCAACTGTTGTAATGCTGTTAACAACTTTTTGCTTCTCAAACTGAAGCCACCGTTTCCCACAATAAATCCTTTTTTCTTCCACCACAATGGCGCTCCGATATAGTCATAATTCAGATATTGGTCGCTCCATGCATTAGGATTCAAAATAAACCCGTCATGCTGAATAATCAAAACGAATTCGGAATTAATAAAATTACCAATGTCACTTATCATGAATTGGGAATAAGCCTGGATTGAGGAAATGGCTGGTATGGGAATGACGTTCTTATGATTGCTTGGGAGTGATGTTAACAGCTTAACATCTGCAAATTGAAAGTCCTTGCAACAAATTTCTGCAGCTAGAATAAGACGGTTAATATCAACACAGTCGACGCCAAGCAAGGTAATGTTCTCTAACAGTCGCATATACTGCAGGGTATGAAAACGCTCTTCCAAACACAAGGATGTTTGTCTACCGAAGCCCATCGAATAGCCGTTCTATAATATTGTCTATCTCCTGAAAAAGTAAGATGATCGTGTACGATGAAGCTCGCATATCTAACAATAGACGATGGCCCAGTTGCGGGTTTTATCCCCAAAATCGATTTTTTAGAGTCCAAAGGTATAAAGGCTATTTGGACATGCCAAGGTAATCATTTGCAGAAATATGAACTAGGAGCACTCTATGCCATTAGTAAAGGTCACATAATTGGGAACCACTCATATGATCATCCATACTTCAGTAAGATCAGCCTGGAAGAAGCTAAAAGACAGATTTTAGAGACCGATCAAATCATCGATAATATTTATAAAAAAGCAAAAGCAAAGAGACCTATGAAAGTCTTTCGATTCCCTTTTTTAGACAATGGTGCTGGCAACGATTATGACAATCTTCACTGGGAAGATAGCCATGTTCAAGCTCTTCAAAGTTATTTAAGTAAAGCTGGATATAAACAACCTGCTTTTGACAACCTAAATTATGAATGGTATCGGAAAGCTGGACTTAACAAGTGCGCTAATATCGATTGCACCTATGACACGTTCGATTGGGTGCTAACCGAAAGTGAACCCACTCACGGCTATCACGATTTGCCTTCTTTGCTTGCAAGAATTGATGAGGATGTACCCGAAGGCTGTCGTGGAATAAATAATCCAAACTCCAACGAAATTATAATGATGCACGCATGGATTCCGATGGAAGCATTTCAGCAGCTAATTGAGAAACTTCTGCGGAAAGGGCTTATATTTAAATTGCCAGCATGTAGCAATAATTAGCGGACTAGGAGATAACGACTTCCCTGTTTTTTGATTCTTTCCACGGCCCAGCGAACAGGGCCAAAAGGTAAGCCAGCCATATAAGCTGCCCAAAAACTGT